>Ga0265798_10010041_pt1 | contig 11728 bp, 7 predicted proteins | sample P3T30metagenome_FD_192430 | JGI IMG/M metagenome (GOLD analysis project Ga0265798, IMG submission 192430) | Plant litter microbial communities from East Loma Ridge, Irvine, California - P3 T30 | ecosystem: Environmental > Terrestrial > Plant litter > Unclassified | place: USA: California... | reverse complement strand
TTGAAGAGCGCCGTGGCGGCCGTTTTGGTCACGGTTTCGCCGAGGCTGCGCACCAGCACCACGTCGATGTGCGCCCGCCCGCTGCGGTCGAGGCTGTCGAGGCGGGCGTTGAGGGCGGGCGCGGTGCCGGTGGCCAGCACGCCCTCGGGGTCGCTGACGTAGGTTTCGCCCAGCGTTTTGGGGTCGGGAATGGTGGTGAGATAGTTCTCGGCCGTGATGCCGCGCGCGGGCTCCGGTGCCTGGCAGCCGCCCAGCGTGCCCAGCATGCCCATCCACAACAACCAGTAATACAGCTTGAAACGAGGCATAGGGAGCGCTTATAGTACAGATTAACCTATTGCTTGCCCCCGCGGGCCAGCCAGCGGGAGCAAAGGCAGCGTTTGCCGGGGCGAGGCCCGCAGCGGGAGCCTAGCGCGCCAGTTGTCGCAGGATGGTTTCGTCGGTGATTTTATCATCATCCATCAGCAGCTGGGCCTTGCTGAGGATGATGGACAGCACCGCATCGCCCTCGAAGGGCAGGAATACGTCGCTGGTGCCCAGTGTTTTGCCGGAGCGGTCGGGCACGATGCACAGGTACTGGTCGCCGGGCGCCATGAGGATGTTGCCCGAGCCCAGGTGGATTTTGTAGGTGTGGCGGTGGCCCTTCACCACCAGGAAGTTGCCCTTGATTTCGCTCACCTTGCCGATTCTGAGGCGCGGCACCAGGCGCTCCAGGGCTGCTTTGCGGGTTTTGGCCACCTCGCTCAGGTCGCCGAAGCTGTAGTTTTCCCAGTAGGTGTGGAACTGCGCCAGGCCGCCGTTGTCGCGCCACTGCGGGTCGTTGCCCACGCTGGCCACGCCCACGAACAGGTCCACGTCGCGCATCACCTCCGAGAAGGGCAGCGGCGGCACGTCGGGCAGCGGCACCGGCTCCGTGCCGCGCACGAAGCGCACCTGGTCGGTGCTCACGTAGAGGTAGATGCCAGTGTCGTTCCACGCCCCGTCGGCGTCTACCTCGCTCACCCAGTACTCGGCCGTGAGGTCGTGGGCGGGCAGGGGCAGGCTGGCCGTTTCGGAGTCGTAGCCCTTGTCGTAGGCCCCGAGCAGGTGGTAGCGCCAGCCCCGTAGCTTGGCTAAGCTGTTGAACTGGTGCTGCTTGAGGATGTGGGCCGCCATGCGGTTGCTGTACGTGGCGGTGCGCTCCTCGGGCGGCGTCAGTAGGTACACTTCGCGGAAAGCCTGCTTGAGCGGCTGGCGCAGCTCGTGCTTTTCCAGCAGGTCGCGCCAGGCCAGCACCTCGGCGGCGGGGGCCAGCACGGGGTGCCAGAGCTGGAGCTGCGTATCGGCTGCCGGGGCGGGCACGGGCTGGCCGTGGGCATCTACCCAGGTCTAGCCGAGGTAAAGCGCATCCTGAAACGAGCCGTCGGGCCGGTGCAGGCGCCAGATGAGCAGCCGGGCCAGCTCGCTCATCAGTCCATGATTAAAATAATATTGCGCAAACCAGGGCCAGGCCAGGCGGCGCTCGTCCACGAAGCTGCGGTCGAGGCGGTCGCGCTGGGCGGTGTAGGTTTGCTGGGCCTGGGTTTGGGCGGCTTTCAGCTCCTTCAGCTCGTCGGCGTGGGTGGCTTTGAGGGCGGCGGGGGCGCTTTTGAGGGGCTTGCCGGCTTTTTGCCACTGTACGTCGGCCTTGCCGTGGGCCAGGGTGAGGGTGGCGATGTACTCGCCGTATTCTTCGGTCAGGCGGCCGTTTTCGAGTCCGAAATCCGGCGCGGCCATGTCCTCGATTTCGGCGGGGCTCACGCCCAGCTTCGCCGACTCCCGGGCGATGTGGCGGGCAATAAGCTCCTGGGTGTTGGTCTGGCGGATTTTGCCGCGCACCCGGGCCAGGGCCGCCACGCCGGGCAAGCCGTTTTGCGAAAGGGCCAGCAGGCAGGCGTTGCCCAGCCCGGCGGCCAGCGGCCCCTTGCCCGGAATCTTGCGGTAGCACTTGGCCGCCAGCTTCGTCAGCAGGGCCAGCAGCGCCGCATCGGCCAGCGGCTGCACCGTCCAGATGAGGCCCTTGGCCACGGTGGTATTCGCTTCCGTCAGGAAATTCCACGACAAGTAGTCGTAGGCCGTGCCGTCGCCGTAATCGTGCGCGTGCGGCTGCTCGACAACGGGCATATCGACCAGCAGCTGGAGCCAGGCGCGGCCCTGCTCGCGCACAGTGGTGGGGCCGAGGGCGGCGGTGGCGGCGTCTAGTTCTTTGCGCAGCTTGGCGGTGGGCTGGCTGGCGGTGGCCTTCTGCCAGTGCAGCAGCAGGCCCAGCCAGGTGGCCGTGGGCGGGGCGGCCCGGTCAAGGCCCGCCACAAACTCGTTCAGGGTGCGGCCCAGCGGGTCGTGGCTGGCAAATACTACTACCGGCAGCTCGCCGCCGCCGGCGGCCTGGCCCAGTATTTCCTGGGCTTTGAGGTTGATTTTGAGGAGTTCGCCGGGCTGGCCGGCACTGTGGTCGCGCAGCTGCCGCACAAACGCCAGCATTGGCTCGCCCAGCGGCGTGCGACTGCCGAGCTTGGCTATCTGGTTCAACAGCAAGCTCATCGGTAGGGCAAATAGCCGCAGGTGCGTCTGCTTCGAGCTGTTGAAATCGAGGCCGTAGTAGGCAAACAGCCGCAGGTAGTCGGCCTCGGTGAGGGTGAGGCTGGTGCGCATGAGCGCCGCCAGCACCTCGCCCAGCTGCCAGCGCAGGAGGTTGTCGGGCGGCGGCTTTTTATGGTTGATGGCGGCGGCCAGCGCCAGGGCCACGCGGCCCTGATAAGCCGCATCCCGCTTCCGGATGGCCTGGTAGGCGGGCAGCTCGCTGAGCTTGGTGTCGTAGCTTTTGTTGAGTAGCTGGGGCAGCAGCTCGGCCAGCACCGGCTGCATTTCCTGCGCCTCGGGGCTGGCATCGTGCAGGATGGCGGGGTCGTAGGCGTCTTGGTTCTTTGGGGCGGACATGGCGGCGGGAGCGGCGGAACTGGTAAATAAGGTCGCGAAAACGGGCGGGCCCCCGCCTCAGCCACCCACGAGCGGGGTAAGCTTGAGGAAGCTGGCCGTGGCACCTTCGCCCAGCCACACTTCCTCGTCGAGGCTTTCGGCCTGCCGCTCATTCACGAGCACAAAGAAGCCGTTGTTTTGAAACGCTTCGAGAGCGCGGTACACCTGCTGCTCGGCGTCGATGCGCCGGCTGGGCCGCAGGCGGTAGCCGTTGAGGATTTTTTCCGACTCGGTGGGCTGCACCAGGCCGCTGAACGTGCCGCTCTGGCGCTCGTTGTAGGCCGCTACTTCGTCGTGCACGCGCCGGGCAATCAGCTCACCCACGGTGAGCATTTCCTGGTTTATTTCCAGCTCCAGGCGGTGCAGGATGCTGCCGCTGGCGGTTTCGTCGAGGATGGTGAGTACGGGCATACGCTAGTAAAAACGTTAGCTGAAAGGATAGTAACCGCGCCGAGGCTGCGCGCAAAATGTCCGGCTAATCGGCTGGTGCCGGGCAAAAGCCGGGGGCGAAATAGCGCGGCCGCCCGCAAGCGCAGCAGTAACTAGGTGCAAGAATAGCTTACCGGGCCGGTACCAGCGCGGTTTCGGCCCGGTAGCGCCAAGGTAGGCTTGGTCTGCGGCCCGGCAGCTGGGCCACTGCTATACCGCGGGGCACCGCTACTTGGCGCGGCTGGCCCCGGCGGGCTATTTTGCGGCATGATAAAGCTCGCTTTGCTGGGCCTGGCCGGGCTGGGTTGCCAGGTGGCCGTGGCCCAGACGCTCAGCCCCGGGGCCGACAAAACCTCCTTCCAGATTGACCAGCCGTGGAGCCCCGCCGTGGATGTGCGGGCCGATATCGTGATGCTCTACGGCATCGGCGACGACTTCCCGGCGCGGGCGGCTTCGTGGGCGGGCAAGGGCTACGACGTGCAGTTCATGACCGGCATTGCCTGGGGTAACTACCAGCCCTACTTCGACGGCCGCTTCGATGGCCAGCCCCACGCGGCCGACGTGCAGCAGGAGCGCGACGGCACCCTCGTGCTGCACGGGCCCACGGTGCCCTACGTGGTGCCCTCGCAAGCGTATTTGGCTTATATGAAAACCCAGGTGAAGCAGGCCATCGACCTGGGCGTGACGGCCATTTACCTGGAGGAGCCCGAGTTCTGGGCCCGCGCCGGCTACAGCGACAGCTTTAAGCAGGCGTGGCAGGCCTACTACCACGCGCCCTGGCAGCCGCAGCACGCCTCGCCGGAGGCCACCTATCTGTCGTCCAAGCTCAAGTACCAGCTGTATTTCAACGCCTTGAAGGAGATTTTTGCCTACGCCAAAAGCTACAGCGAGGGCAAGGGCCGGCGGGTGAAGTGCTTCGTGCCCACGCATTCGCTGCTCAACTACTCGGCCTGGGAAATCGTGAGCCCCGAGGCCAGCCTGGCCGCGCTGCCGGGCATGGACGGCTACATTGCCCAGGTGTGGACCGGCACGGCCCGCGTGCCCAACTACTACCGGGGCGTGAAAAAGGAGCGGGTATTCGAAAACGCCTTTCTGGAATACAGCTCGGTGCTGTCGATGACGGCCCCCACCAAAAAAACGGTTTACTTTCTCACCGACCCCATCGAGGACGGCATGCGCAGCTGGGACGACTACAAGAAAAATTACGAGGCCACCTTCACGGCCGAGCTGATGTTTCCGACCGTCAATCACTTCGAGGTAATGCCCTGGCCCAATCGCATTTACCTCGGCAAATTCCCGGTGGCAGGCCAGGCCGAGCCCCAGCCCATCGCGCCCGCCTACGCCACCCAGATGCAGGTGATGATTAACGCCCTGAACACCATGCCGCTGGCCGCCAGCCACGTCAGCGGCAGCCGGGGCGTGGCCGTGCTGCTGGGCAACTCGATGATGTTTCAGCGCTTCCCGACCCACAAAAGCTACGAAGACCCGCTGCTGTCCAACTTCTACGGCCTGGCGCTGCCGCTCTTCAAGCGCGGCGTGCCAGTAGACCTGGTGCACATGGAAAACCTGGCCTACCCCGAAGCCCTGCGCGATACCAAGGTGCTGCTCATGTCGTACGCCAGTCTGAAGCCGACCTCGGCCCTGGTGCACGAAAAGCTGGCTGCCTGGGTGCGCGCCGGCGGTGTGCTGGTGTACTACGGCCAGGACGCTGACCCCTTTCAGCAGGTGCCTGAGTGGTGGAACACCGGCGCCCTGCACTACGCCACGCCCCTGGCGCACCTATTGGAAATCATGCACTTGCCACTGAGCCAAACCGATGCCGCGTACCCGTATGGCAAGGGAAAAGTATACGTCACGCGCACCGACCCCAAGGACCTGGCCATGCAGCGCGGGGCCGACCAGCCCTTCGTGCGCCAGGTGCAGGCGGCCTACGAGCGCGCCGCCCACGCAGGCCCGCTCACGTTTAAAAACTCGTATCGCCTCGACCGGGGCCCCTACACGCTGGCCGCCGTGCTGGACGAAAACGACGACCGCCAGCCGCTCGTCATCCCCGGCCCCGTGCTCGACCTCTACGACCCGGAGCTGCCGGTGCTGCCGGCCAAGTCGGTAGCGCCGGGCCAGCAAGCGTTTCTATACCGCCTCGCGCCGGGCCAGCCCGTGAAGACGGCGCAGGTGCTGGCCACCGCCGCCCGGGTGTACGACTTCCAGGCGCAGCCCGGCAGCGTGTCGTTTTTGGCCAAAAGCCCCGCCAATACCAACAACGTGATGCGCCTGCTGCTGCCTGGCCCACCCCAGCAGGTAGCCGCCACGCACCAGGCCGCCACCGAGCCCACCACCCATACCTGGGATGCTTCGACCCACACCTTGCTCCTGAAATTTAAAAACTACTCAGAAGGTGTAGCGGTGAAAATCAGCCTGTAGCCGCCGCCCGGCCAGCTATGGCTTGCCAGTAGGCTGTTTGGGGAGCCTACAGCAGTTTGGGCGTCAGTAGCGAGTAGCGCGGACTTTGTAGTTCGCGTCCCCGCGCCTTTTGATGGTCGTTCAGGGACGCGAACTACAAAGTTCGCGCTACTGCGCGGCTTTTGATGGTCGTTCAGGGACGCGAACTACAAAGTTCGCGCTACTGCGCGGCTTGTACGCTGAGGCTGAAACCGCTGTAGAGTGCCACCCAGCAAAAACGTCCTGCCGAGTAAGCTCAGCAGGACGTTCCGTTTTTCGTGCAAAGTCAGTAGGTGCGCTAGCCCACCCGCACCACAATCTTGCCGAAGTGCGCGCCGCTGCCCATGTGTTGGAGCGCCTCCTTGGCTTGCTCAAACGCAAACGTTTCGCCAATCACCGGCTTCACCTGGTTGCGGTCGAAGGCCAGTAGGAGGTCAGCCAGCATCTGGGTGCTGCCCACGTAGATGCCTTGCAGGCGCTGGGTAGCCAGCGGCAGCATCCGCAGGTTGGGGGCCTCGTCGCTGGGGTCCACGGCGCCAATCTGGAACACGGTGCCGCCCGCTTTCAGCGTGCGCAGCGAGCGGGCCAGCTGGCCCGCTACTTCGACTACAAAGTCCACGCCTTCGCCGTTGGTCAGCTCGCGGGCTTTTACATCCCAGTCGGGCGTGGTCTTGTAGTTGATGAGGTAGTCGGCGCCTAGCTCCTTGGCGCGGGCCAGCTTCTCGTCCGAGCCGGAGGTGATAATCACCTTAGCCCCAAAGAGCTTGGCGATTTGGAGGGCGAAGATGGACACGCCGCCCGTGCCTTGCAGCAGCACCGTGTGGGTGGGCCGCAGCTGGCCCTGCTCCACCAACGCGTGCCACGCCGTGACGCCCGCGCAGGGGAAAGCGGCGGCCTCCTCGAAGGAAAACGAGTCGGGCACTTTCACCACGGCGGCGGCCGGGAAGGTCACGTACTCGGCCAGCACGCCGTCGGTGCTGCCGCCCAGCGAGCGAAAAACCTTGGCGGCGGTGAAGGCCCCGTCGTGCCAGTCGGGGAAGAAATTGATGGCTACCCGGTCGCCGGGCTGCACGGTGGTCACGCCGTTGCCCACCTCCGTCACGAGGCCGGCGGCATCGCTAAACGGAATCATGGGCAGCACCTCGCCGGGGTAGCCAAACCGGCCGTTGGCCAGCGCCCAGTCGCGAAAATTAAGCGAAGTCGCCTTCACCTGAATCTTCACTTCGTGGGCGCGCACGGCGGGCTCGGGGTACTCGGCCAGTTGGAAGTTATCGAGGCTTTTGGGGTCGTGGAGCTTGTAGGCTTGCATGTGATTTAGTGAGCTAATATTTTGTATATTAAGCGGTAGTGCGAATGGCGCCGGCTGAGCTTTCTGTTGCTTTTCAATGCCAGCCGCCTACGGTCCCTAACCCGGCCAGCGGCGTTAAGTTGGACTAGCCGAACATTTCGACCGGGCGCGCGTTTGGGTCGAACGCCTGTTTATTTTTGGGTTACCTATTCGCTATCCGCACGCATTAGCCCGCTTCGCTCCCTACTATACGCATGGAAACCATTGCCCCAACTACCTCTAAAGAAGCGCAAACCCGCGAGAGCATCATCCTGGCCGCCCAGCAGCTTTTCCAGCAATACGGCCTGCACAAAGTGACGATGGAGGACATCGCCCGCGCCATGGGCAAGGGCAAGAGTTCGCTTTATTACTACTACAAAAGCAAGGAGGAGATTTTTGAGGCCATGCTCGACCGCGAAATCGACAGCGTGCTGGCCAAGGTAGCCGAGGCCGTGGCCCAGGCCACTACCGCCGAGGAAAAGCTCTACACCTTCTGCCTCACCCGCTTCGAGGAAATGGGCCGGCGGGCCGCGCTGCACAGCATCCTGGTGGGGGAGGTGATGCGCGATATGGAGTTTGTGCACCACATCCGGCGGCAATGCCGGCTGCGCGAAGGCGAGCTGCTCAAGCAGATTCTGACCTTGAACAGTGCCGCGAGCGGCGCGCCCGGCCTCAGCCCCGCCGACTTGGATGCCGTAGTATTTGTGGTGCTCGGCGGCCTGCACGGCCTCGACCAGGAGATGATTTTCAATGGCCACTCCACGCTGCTGGAGCCCGCCATCCGCATCCTAAGCAAGGCGCTACTGCGGGGGTTAGTGTCTTAAAGTCATTGCCTTATAATGTTAAATTTTTTCAAAGCGAGTCGAAAGACTCGTTTTTTTGGCAACATTTTCGACCAGAAACCGTTTTTGGTCCATTAGACTAAACTTCGGAATAGCCCGTAGCTGGGCCGCGTTTTATGAAGCTACTTATCCCTTTGTCAAACCCGGTTACGCTACTAGCGGCGGCATTGATATTGACCAGCTGCGGCAGTAAGGACGACCAAGCTCAAGCGCCGCCGGCCCGCCAGGCCGTGCGCGTCCGGGTGCAGCAAGCCGGCGCGGGAGCCAGCGGCGCGGGCACCGCGGCCAGCCAAAGCCTCAGCTACAGCGGCACCGTGGCCGAGGGTACGGGCGTGACGCTCAGCTTCCAGGTGGGTGGCACTATCACGCAACTACCCATCGAGGAAGGCCAGCCGGTGCGCAAAGGCCAGCTGATAGCCGCCATCGACGGGGCCGTGTACCGCGACCAGTACCAGGCCCAACTCGCCCAGGCCAAGCTCGCCGAGGACACCTACCGTCGCATCAACCAGGTGTACCAGGAGGGGAGCATCGCCGAAACGCGCCTAGTGCAGGCCCGCCAGCAGTACGAGCAGGCCCAGGCCGCCGCCCGCGCCACTTACCAGAACGTGGCCCACACCCGCCTCTACGCGCCCATCGCGGGCTACATCGGCAGCAAGCCGGCCGACCGGGGCGCGCTGGCCAGCCCCGGCGCGCCGGTGGCTACCATCGTGCAGCTCAGCGAAGTAAAGGTGAACGTGGCTGTGCCCGAAGCCGAAATCAACCGCCTGCGCAAGGGCGACCGCGCCACGGTGCGCGTGGCCGCCGTGGGCGAGGCCCCGCTGGCCGGTCGCATCGAAGAGGTGAGCCCCGTGGCCGATGCCCAGTCGCACACCTTCACGGTGGGCGTGCGCGTGTCTAACCCCGGCACCCGCCTCAAGCCCAGCATGACGGCCCAGGTGTCGTTTGACCAGGCAGCGGGGGCCGCTGGCGGCAACTCCGGCGCGGCCACCGCGCTGGTGCTGCCGGTGCGCGCCGTGCAGGTCGATGAGCGCAACCGCCACTTTGTGTACCTGGTGCAGGGCAGCACCGCCCGCTGGCACGAGGTGCAAACCGGCGACCTCGTGGGCAACGGCCTCGCCGTGACCGGCGGCCTCCGCGCCCAGGATAGGGTAGTGGTCGATGGCTACCACAAGCTCTACGACCAGGCCCCGGTGCAGGTCATTCACTAGCGGCAGCGCATTCTATTTCAAGCGAGTATGGCCGACGAACCCCAACCGAAGTCGAACCTGATTGAGGCCGCCATGCGGCACAAACAAATTGTGCTCACGCTGGCCCTCGTGCTGATGGCGTTTGGGCTCTACGGGCTGTTCAACATGCCGCGCAACGAGTTTCCGGACTTCACCATCCGGCAGGGGCTGCTGATTGGCATCTACCCCGGCGCGTCCTCGCAGCAGGTGGAAGAGCAGCTAACCAGCAAGGTAGAGCAGTACCTGTTCAGCTTCGAGGAAGTAGACAAAAACAAGACGTACTCCTACTCCCGCGAGGGCATGATGTACCTCTACGTGGAGGTGAACGGCCGCGTGGACCGCAACGGCACGGCCGAGTTCTGGAACAAGCTCAAGCACGGCGTGCTGCTGCTGCGCGCCCAGTTGCCGCCCGAAGTCAGGGGTATTATCGTCAACAGCGACTTCGGCAGCACCTCGGCCGTGCTGCTGGCCGTGGAGTCGAAAACGCGGCCCTATAAAGACCTCAAAAAATACGTCAATAGCATTGAGGATGACCTGCGTAAGCTACCCTCGCTCTCCAAGATAACCGACTCGGGCGGGCTGCCCGAGCAGGTGGGTATCTACGTCGATAACAACAAGCTGGCCCAGTACGGCCTGAACGCCGGCGCCCTCATGCAGCGCTTGCAGCAGCAGGGCGCCATCGGCGCGGCCGGCGACGTGAAAACGGCCAACCTCGACGTGCCCGTGCACGTGGCGACCTACTACCACGACGAAAATGAGCTGGCCAGCCAGATTGTACAATCCGATGCCCAGGGCCACGTCGTGCGGCTGCGCGACGTAGCCAGCGTGCGCCGCGAATACGACCCGGACCCGGCCAGCTACGTGACCTCCGACGGCGTCAAAACCTTCATCGTGAGCCTGGAAATGACGCCCGGCCGCAACATCGTGCAGTTTGGCGACGAGGTGGATAAGCGCCTGAGCGCGCTGACGCGCACCTTCCCGCCCGACATCAAGCTCACCAAGCTCGCCAACCAGCCCAAGGTGGTCGATGAGTCCATCTCGCACTTCATGCGCGAGTTTGGGATTGCGCTCGTGGCGGTGGTGATTATCACGCTGTTGCTACTGCCGTTCCGCATTGCGGCGGTGGCGGCGGCCACCATCCCAATTACCATTGCCTGCACGCTGGCCGTGATGTACGCCGTTGGTATTGAGCTGGATACGGTGACGCTGGCGGCGCTCATTATCGTGCTCGGCATCGTGGTGGACGACCCCATCGTGGTGATTGACAATCACGTGGAGAAGCTCGACCACGGCCTGAGCGTGTGGGATGCGGCCCGGAGCAGCGCCCAGGAACTGTTCCCGTCGGTGTTCATGGCCACGCTGGCTATTTCGGCCACGTTTGCGCCGCTCATGCTCTTTATGGAGGGCACGGCGCGCGACTTTATCGGCTCGTTTCCGGTCACCATCATCATCGCTTTGAGCTTGTCGCTCCTCATCTCGATGCTGCTGGTGCCATACTTCAATACGCTGTTTATCAAGACGGGGCTTCAGCAAAAGCCAAGAGAAGGCGAGGCCGAAAAGCCGCCGAAAAAGACCCTGCTCGACCGCGTGCAGGAGGTGTACAACTCGACCCTGGCGGGCGCGTTCAACCATCCCTGGCTCACCATTGGCCTCACGGTGGCGGCCGTGGCGGTGGGCGTTTTCCTGATGGGCCGGCTCCAGCAGCAGCTCTTCCCGAAGGTGGAACGCAACCAGCTAGCCATCGAAATCAGCCTGCCCAGCGGCTACAACCTCGCTCGCACCGACACGGTGGTGAAGCGGCTGGAGAAAATAATGGCCGCCGACAAGCGCATCGAGCACTACACCAGCTTCATCGGCAGCAGCTCGCCGCGCTTCCACACCCTGTACGCGCCCAACCTGCCCGCGCCCAGCTACGCCCAGGTGCTCGTGAACACCACCACCGAGGAAACCACCGAGGAGGTGCTGGCCGACTACGCCGCCAAGTACAGCAATGCCTTCCCCGAGGCCTACATCCGCCTGAAGCAGCTCACGATGGTGGGGGCCGCCGCGCCCATCGAAGTGCGCATCGCTGGCGACAGCCTGGCCGACCTGGCGGCCGTGGCCCGCCGCGTCGAAGCCCTGGCCCGCCAAACCAGCGGCGCTACCTGGGTCCGCACCGACTTTGAGGAAAAGCGCCCCACCGTGGCCCTGGCCCTCAAAGCCGACGAGGCTGGCCGCCTGGGCTTTAGCCGCAAAGACCTGAACGATGCGCTGGCTATGAACCTGCAAGGCCTGGCCGCCACCCAGCTCTGGGAAGAGGATTACCCGCTCGATGTGAAGGTGAAAACGCCCGTGGCCCAGCGCCGCAGCGGCGCCCAGCTGCGCGAGCTCACCATTGCCTCGCCCACCACCCACACCGTGGTGCCGCTGCGCCAGGTCGCCGACGTGCGCCCCGCCTGGGAGCAGGGCGAAATCGGCCGGCGCAACGGCGT
>Ga0265798_10010040_pt1 | contig 11728 bp, 12 predicted proteins | sample P3T30metagenome_FD_192430 | JGI IMG/M metagenome (GOLD analysis project Ga0265798, IMG submission 192430) | Plant litter microbial communities from East Loma Ridge, Irvine, California - P3 T30 | ecosystem: Environmental > Terrestrial > Plant litter > Unclassified | place: USA: California... | reverse complement strand
TGATGACCAGGCGGCGTGGTGACCGCATGGTGCTGGGCTGGATTAAGGGAAGTGAGTCGCTGATCGAGGTCATTTTGCATCGCGGCATTCTAGGGGGGCGGGCACGCCATCACAAGCGATCTTGGCCTAGCGGGCCGCGGCTTTCAGGGATGATCTGCGTCCCACTTGATTAACTTTTCGTGGGGCCACCGAGCAGTCTGTTAGTCAAATGGATCACCTCTGATCGTCAAGGAGCGCTTTTCGCTGTAATGGCCTACATAGCCGGAGCCATCATTAGAGGCAGGCCCTAGGAAGATGCACGTTCAACTGTGGTCAGTCCTACAGACTGCTGCATGATCAAACTCAATGGCTGATACAGAGCAACGTTGACCAGCAGAGCCATGACCGGTTACAGCCCTGATTTTCCATGGCCGTTCTGATCATGATCACAGCGATGTTGCCCAGGCCGCTGCGATGTAGGCATCAATCAATCATTGATTCATGGTGCTCTCCAACTTTCCTTACAGCTGATAGCGCTAGCCGACGAACGGTTTTCGCTGCGCAAATTCCCTTCGTAGAGCCTTAACATTCTGTTACGAGCATTCTGAAATACCTGCTACTTCTGCGATTACCAAGACGACGTCTTGGCAAGAACGTTTTTCGTCTCCTATCCTGTTGTCCGGACAACCTGATAACAAAACGATCTCTGTATCGAACAACAAGAAGGACTTCCATCCATGAGCGTGAAGCAAATTGGCGAGCAGCGTTACCGCGGACAAATCGGCCGATATTTCGAAGATTTCGAAATCGGCGACGTCTACGAGCACCGCCCCGGTCGCACCATCACCGAAACCGACAACATCCAGTTTTCCCTGCTGACCATGAACCTGCATCCGATGCACTGCGATGCAGCGTATGCAGCCAAGAGCGAGTTCGGCCGGCCACTGGTAAACAGCGGCCTGACCGTGGCTATCGTGCTCGGCATGACGGTGCCGGACGTCAGTGGCAAGGCCATCGCCAACCTTGGCTGGACCGATATCAAGCTCACCGCGCCAGTATTCCCTGGCGACACCATCTACGCCGCTTCGCAAGTGCTCAACAAACGTGAATCCAAGTCGCGTCCGAATCAGGGAATCATCACTGTAAAGACCATCGGCACCAAGGCCGACGGCACGCAGTTCATGACTTTCGAGCGCAACGTGCTGATCCAGAAACTTGAGGGCAACACCCTCGACGAAGCGGCGGGTTACTGAGTGTCATCGCCCTGGCCGTGAGGCGAGGGCGGTGGAGCGTCCACGCCCCGCTCTGCATCTATCGCCCATGATCCAAACCATTCCTCAACAACAATAAGTACGAGGAAACACCCATGATCAAGCTCAAGCATCTCCTGGCCGCTGCCGTTGCATCGACATTAGCCGCGCCCTTGCTGGCCGCCGAACTGGTGCTACCCAACGAGGTTGCCGCCAGTCATTGGAAAACCGGTTACATGAACGAGTTCGCTAGCATGGTGGACAAGCGCACCGACGGCGAACTGGATGTAAAAGTGTTCCCCGCTTCGCAGCTGTACAACGACCAGGACGCCCTGGCGGCGCTTGGCACTGGCGCGGTGCAGATGGTCTGGCCGGTGTCAGTGCGTATCGAGACCATCGACCCACGCCTGGGCGCCATCAACCTGCCGTTCACCCTGACCGACACGCTGATGACCAATCAGTGCTACGCCAAGGGCCTGACCGAACTGATGTCGTCCTACGTCGAGCCGCGTCAGCTGAAGATTCTTGGCCTGCTGCGCGCTGCCGACCTGTTCTTCATCATGAGCAAGCGTGACGTGAGGCAGATGGCTGATTTCAAAGGCGCGAAAATCCGCGTCATCGGCGGCCGGGTGTTCCTCGACACCATCCGCGGCCTCGACGCCAGCCCGGTATCGATGCCCGCCTCGGAAATGAGTACGGCGCTGGGCCAGGGCGCTATTGATGGCGTGTTCACCTCGGCCGGCGGCTGGGCCGAGATGATCGGGCAAACCGGTAAGCATGCGTACCACGTGCCGAACTTCTCGCTTACCACCTACGCGGTCGTCGTCGACAAAACCTGGTTCGACGCTCTGAGCAAGACCGAGCAGGACGCCATCACCAGTAGCATGGATGAGATCAGTAGCAAGCAGTGGAAAGAGGTGGTAGTCGAGGATCAGAAGCTGATCGACAAGATGGTGGCAGGCGGCGCGACCTTCACCGAGGCCACCGCAGAAGAAGCCAAGGGCTACGAGCAGGTCGCCGAGAAGAACAAGAAGATCTTTGCCAATGAGCACCCCGACGTCTTGCCGGCCATGGACGCTATCGAGAAGAGGTGCCTGTGATGAGCGTGCAGACCACGGCTGCACCTCTGCGTGAGGCACGGCCACGGCGCAGCCTCTGGTTGCTGTTCGAGCGCAAGGTGCTGCTCAACGTGGCCACGGTGATGTTCCTTGTCGCGACTGCGATCATGCTGATCGAAGGCATCTCCCGCGCAGCATTGGACAGCAGTTCGTTTTGGGCCGAAGAAAGCGTGCGCTACCTGATGGTCTGGGCGTTTTTTCTGACCCTCGGTGTGGCTGGCAATGCCGGCAACCATATTCGCACCGAGCTGCTGGTGGAGCGTCTGGGGCCACGCCTTAAGAAGCTCTGTCATGTGCTGTCGAGCCTGATCGGCGTGACGTTCTGCGGGCTGCTGTTCTACGCCTCGCTGCCGCAGGTTCACCGCTATTACACGATGGGCATGATGACCGAGTCCAATCTCGACCTGCCGCTTTGGCTGTTGTTTATGGTCATGCCGCTGGGTGCCCTGCTGTTCCTCGCGTATTACCTGCGTTGCCTGGTCGTCGCCGTTAAAGGCAATGATCCATTCGGTAATGGCGGGATCACTGGCTCACAGCTTTAGGAGGTCGCCGTGCTGATGCTCATTGCTTTGCTGGTGATGCTGGCGTTCCTCGCCATCGGCACCCATGTGGCGGTCGCCCTGGGGCTGGTCACCACGGGGTTGATCCTGTTCGTGGCTGGCGTGCCGACCACGGTGATTGCGCAGACCGCTTTCAAGTCAGTGAACAGTTATCCACTGATGGCTATCCCGATGTTCGTGTTGGCCGGCAACCTGATGATGCGCGGCAACATTGCCGAGTTGCTGATCCAACTGGTCGGCAGTGTGGTGCAGGCGGTGCGTGGTGGTTTGGCCCTGACCGCGATGATCGCCAGCGTGTTCTTCGCTGCCGTTTCCGGCTCCAGCGTCGGTTCGGCTGCAGCCATCGGCGCCTCCACCGTGGGCGGGCTGACCAAGGAAAACTACCCACCACGTTTCTCCGCGGCCATCGTCGCGGTGGGCGGCACCCTTGGGCTGATGATTCCGCCGTCTCTGGGGTTCATCCTGATCGGTTCGATCGTCGGTCTGCCGGTGGATCAGCTGTTCATCGCCGGCGTGCTGCCGGGGTTGATGGAGGCCGGCCTGCTGATGATTGCCGTGCTGTACTTCTCCCGCCGCAATGGTTATGGCGCCCAGGCGCAGCGTGCCGACTGGCGTGCGTTCAGCCGCAAGCTGCCGGGCGCTGGCGCCGCGTTGCTGATGCCGGTGCTGATTCTTGGCAGCATTTACACCGGCTACCTGACGCCTACCGAGGTATCGGCTTTCGCCGCAGTCTACGCGGCGATTCTCTGCCTGCTGGTGTACCGCAGCGTGACCCTCGGCGGTGTTTGGGAAGTGGCGCGCGATTCGTTGCTACAGACCACCATGATCTTCGCCGTGGTCATGGGCGGCAGTCTGGTTGGCTTCGCCCTGGCTCGCATGGGGGTGTCGGCCAACTTGGTCGCGGCGGTGAGCGCCATGGAGCTGAGCCCCTGGCAGTTCCTGATCATGGTTAACATCGTGCTGCTGATTCTCGGCATGTTCCTCGATGGCATTGCCCTGATCGTACTCACTGCCCCGCTGCTGTTTCCCATCGCCACGCACCTGGGTATCAACCCGATTCACTTCGCCGTGATCATGGTCGCCAACGTCGAGATCGCCACGTTGACGCCGCCCATTGGGCTCAACCTGTTTGTTATGGCCGGCATATCCAAGCAGCCGGTGCATGAGGTGGCGCGCGGGGTGTTGCCGTTCTATGGCGTGCGCCTGATGGGGTTGAGCTTGATCACCTTCATTCCGGCAATCTCGCTAACGCTGGTTAACTGAGGACAATAACAATGCATGCCTCTTCTGCAACACCGATTGCCGCGACTCTGGCGCGCTTCGCCGTAGACCTGAGCTACGACGTAATCCCTGACGCGGCGCGTGAGCGCGCCAAACACCTGATTCTCGATGCCGTGGGCATTGCGCTGGCGTCGACGCGCTACGAGTTCGCCCAGCGCACCCTGTCGGCTGCCCGTGAACTGGGCGAGGGCAGCAGTGATGTGATCGGCTTCGGCGCCAAGCTGGCGCTGCGCGATGCTATGTTGCTCAATGCAGTGTTGGTGCATGGCCTGGATTTCGACGACACCCATGGCCGTGGAGTGATTCACGCCACCGCCAGTTGCTTCCCGGCCGCGCTGGGGATTGCCGCTCAGTACCAAGCCAGCGGTCGCGACTTGCTCACCGCCTATGTACTTGGCATGGAAGTGGCGACCCGCCTTGGCGCGGTAGCCAGAGGCGGCTTCCATCAGGTTGGTTTCCACCCCACCGGACTGATCGGCGCCTTCGGCTGTGCGCTGATTGCCGGCAAGCTGCAGAACCAGACCGCCGCGCAACTGGCGATGACTCAGGGCATCGCCTTGAGCACCGCCTCCGGCAGCCTGGAGTTTCTTGAAGACGGCGCCTGGACCAAACGCATGCATCCGGGCTGGGCCGGTGTCGCTGGGCTGACTGCTGCAACGCTGGCACGCCATGGGTTCACTGGGCCGAACGCGGTCTACGAAGGGCGCTTTGGGCTGTTCAAAAGCCACCTAGGCGAGCGTGAGGCGGAGTGCGACTACGCCTTGGCCACAGAAAATCTCGGCAGTACCTGGGAAGTTGGCGAGGTGGCAGTCAAGCCTGTACCGGCCTGCCACTTCACGCATGCGGTGGCCGACGCGTCGGTGATCCTGCACGGCCAGGGCATACGCGCGGAGGACATCGTGCGTATCACCGCGCTGGTACCCAAGGAAACCGTTGGCATCGTCTGCGAGCCAGAAGCCAGCAAGCGTAAACCGGCCAATAGCTATGAAGCGCAGTTCAGCGTGCCCTACGCCATTGCCAGCGGTTTGTTACGTGGCCGCTTCGGTTTGCCGGATTTGGAGCCCGAAGCCTTCGCCGACCCAGCCGCGCTGGCGCTGATGAAAAAGGTCGAGTACCAGATTGATTCGCTGTCCGGTTTTCCCCGCCATTACTCCGGCGAGGTGATCGTCAGCCTGCGCGATGGCCGCGAGCTACGCCATCGCGAGGCGATCAACCGTGGCGCCGCTGATCGGCCGCTAAGCAGCGACGACATCGTTGCCAAGTACTTGGAAAACGCCCACACCGCCGTGGCACCGCAACGCGCCCAGACGATTCTCGATGCAGTACTCAACCTCGATGTTGGTAGCGCCCGCGAGCTGTCTCGTGTGCTCGCTGCTGCCGCCTGACTTCCATCACAAGAACAATTCGGAGCCACCACGATGAGTGAATACGACGAGCAGGAAAGCATGATCCTCGATGCCCTGGATCGCTTCCTGGAAACCGAAGCCAAGCCCTTCGTGCACGAGCTGGAAAAGAACGACATTTACCCCGAAGAGATGGTCGAGAAGATGAAGGCCATGGGTTTGTTTGGCTGCATCATCGATCCGGAGTACGGCGGTTTGGGGCTGTCCACGGCGACTTACGCGAAGATCGTCGAACGAATTTCCTGCACTTGGATGTCGCTGTCCGGGATCATCAACTCGCACCTGATCATGGCATCGGCTATTCAGCGTCACGGCACCAAGGCGCAGAAGGAACGCTTCCTGCCACGTATGGCCAGCGGCGAGCTTCGCGGAGCGGTGGGTTTTACCGAGCCAGATGCTGGCACCGATCTGCAGGCGATTCGCACCACGGCACGCCGTGAGGGTGATCACTATGTGGTCAACGGCGCCAAGACCTGGATCACCAACAGCCTGCACGGTGGGGTACTGGCACTGCTGGTGAAGACCGATCCGACCGCCGAGCCCCGCCACAAAGGCATGAGCTGGTTGATCGCCGAGAAAGGCCCGGGCTTCAAGGTCGCGCGCAAGCTGGAGAAGCTTGGCTACAAAGGTATCGACACCTGCGAGCTGGTGTTCGAGGATTATAAGGTACCGGTCGACTGCCTAATCGGCGGTGTCGAAGGCTTTGGCCTCAAACAAGTGCTGTCCGGGCTGGAACTGGGGCGCATCAACGTCGCGGCCCGTGGCGTCGGTGTAGCGCGTGCCGCGCTGGACGAAGCCACTGCCTATGCGCAGATCCGTAAAACCTTTGGCAAGCCGATCTGCGAACACCAGGCGATCCAGCTCAAACTCGGCGAAATGGCCACCCGTCTAGAGGCGGCGCGGCTGCTCACCGAGTCCGCCGCCAAGGCCTACGATAAGGGCGAGCGCTGCGACATGGAAGCCGGTATGGCCAAGTACTTCGCTACCGAGGCGGCGCTGGAGAACGCCACCGACTGCATGCGCATCCATGGCGGCTATGGCTATTCCAAGGAATACAACGTCGAGCGGCTGTATCGAGACGCGCCGCTGCTGACCATCGGCGAAGGCACCAATGAGATGCAGCGCATCATCATCGCCAAGCAACTTGTGCAGAGGAATCCGGTATGACCTTGCCCCTTGCAGGCGTGCGCATCGTCGCCGTCGAACAGTATGGCGCTGGCCCATTCGGCACCCAGCACCTAGCCGATCTCGGCGCGGAAGTGATCAAGATCGAGAACCCGGCGGATGGCGGCGAGATCGGTCGTCACGTTGGGCCCCATTACTTCGAGGAGGGCGACAGCCACTTCTATCAGTCTTTCAACCGCAACAAGAAGAGCGTCACCCTCAACCTCAAGAACCCCGAAGAGAAGGCGCAGTTGATCGAGTTGTTGAAGACCGCCGACGCGCTCTACGACAACCTGCGTGGTGACCTGCCGGAAAAACTCGGCTTGACCTATACCCATCTCAAGCAACACAACGCGGCACTGGTCTGCTGCCACCTTTCGGCCTATGGCCGCGAAGGGGCGCGCAAGGCCTGGCCCGGTTACGATTACCTGATGCAGGCTGAGGCCGGCTATTGCTCGCTAACCGGTGAGCCGGGCGGCCCGCCAGCGCGGTTCGGGCTGTCGATCATCGACATGATGACCGGCACCACGGCGGCCCTGGCCTTGGTCTCGGCGCTGGTCGGCGCACGTGCCAGCGGCATCGGTCGCGATGTCGACGTTAGCCTGTACGACGTGGCCATGCACAACATCAACTACCTCGGCACCTGGTACCTCAACGAGGGTGTGAAGACCGAGCGCACGCCACGCTCCGGTCACCCATCGCTGACCCCCAGTCAGCTGTACAAGACCCAGGACGGCTGGATGTTCATCATGTGCAACAAGGAGAAATTCTGGGCGGTGCTGGCCGACCTGATCGGCAAACCTGAATGGGCCAACGATGAGCGCTATGGCAACTTCAAGGCGCGCCTGGCCAACCGCGATCAGCTCACCGAAGACCTTGACGCGGTGCTGATGCAGCAGCCTACCGCCTACTGGCTCAAGCACTTCGGTGGCCAGGTGCCGGCAGCGCCGGTCAACGATATTGGTCAGGCGCTGGATAATCCTTTTGCCAAGGAACAGGGACTGATCTTCGAGGTGGAGCACCCGGTTCGCGGTACAATCAGGACCCTCGCCTGCCCGATTCGCTGTCCGGGCGAACAGCTACCCAACCAGCCGGCCCCCCGCCTTGGTGCGCACAACCAGTCGATACTGGGCGTATTGCGACCTGTGGACGCCAGTGTGAAAAAGCAAGCAGGAGCCAGCTGACAATGAACCAGGAATTGCCTTCCCTACTGTCTGGTGGACAACCCCGTTACCTGGTCCTGGCGCAAGCGCTGATGGAAGCGATCAAGGCGGGACGTTATCCGCTGAACAGCCTGCTGCCGACCGAGCATGAGCTGTGCAAGCAGTTCAATGTCAGCCGGCACACGGTGCGGGAGGCGATTCGTCGGCTCAACGAGCTGGGGCTGATTAACAAGCAGCAGGGCGTCGGCACCCGCGTCAAGGCGATCCAGGCCGCGTCACGTTACGTGCAGGCCAGCGAAGGCATTTCCGATCTGCACCAGTACGTCCGTGAAGTCCGCATGGAGCTAGGCGCGACCGAGCAGGTGAGCGCCGACGAGGAGCTCGCCGAGCTGCTCGAGTGTAAACCTGGCCAGGCCTGGATGATGGCCACGGGGCTACGCCACCGCGAGGGTGACAGTGCGCCGTTGGCCCGCACGCTGGTGTACGTGCCCAGTGCCTATGGCGCGGCGCTGGGTGCCTTTGGCGATGGCCGCACACCGATCTACGAATTGCTGCAGCGGCGCTTCGGCCTACAGGTGGCCGAGGTGCGCCAGACCATCAGCGCAGTAACCCTGGATGCCGAGGCGGCACGTGCGCTACAGGTCAAGGCCGGCTCGCCGGGGCTGCATATCGTGCGCAAGTATTACGGCAGCAACGACGAGCTGCTGGAGGTGGCGGTCAATGTGCACCCCGGTGAGCGTTTCAGCTACTCCATCACCCAGCGGCTGATCTGGCAGGGCGCCACCGGTGAATAATAGCTACTCGGCCTTGGCTGTCACCCTGGCGATCCAGGCCCTGGTGTCAATGGCCTCGTTCACTGTGCCGGTGTTGGCACCTGCCGCTTTGCACGACCTCGGCGGCAGCGTGACGTTGGTGGGGCTGTTCGTCGCACTGATCTATCTGGGCGCGATGATCTCCAGCCTGCTCAGCGGCAACTGGATTCTGCGTTACGGGGCGATTCGCGTCAGCCAAGTGTGCCTGTTGTTGTGTGGTGCTGGCCTGGCCATCGCCGCCGGTGGTCAGCTCTGGTGCCTGGGGCTCAGCGCCTTGGCTCTGGGGGCCGGCTACGGGCCGGTGACCCCGGCCAGCTCGCACATTCTGGCGCGCACCACGCCCCATCACCTGATGGGCTTCATGTTTTCCCTCAAGCAAACCGGCGTGCCGATTGGCGGCGTGCTCGCCGGCCTGCTGGTGCCGAGTTTGGTGGTTGTCATTGGCTGGCGCGGTGCGCTGCTGCTGGTGGCACTGGTCTGCCTGGTAATGGCAGCCATCGCCCAGGGTGTGCGCGGTAGCCTCGACGACGATCGCAATCCGCATATCAGCCGGCGCCGCCGCGATATGTTCAAGCCGCTGGGCATGATCTTCGCCATGCCGCGCATGCGTAACCTGGCGCTTTGCTCGCTACTGTTTGGCGCCATGCAGCTGTGCCTGACTACCTACCTTGTCAGTTATCTGACCCAGGATTACGGCCTGGCGCTGGTTACCGCCGGTGTGATTCTGGCCCTAACCCAAGGCGCCGGCGTGGCCGGGCGCCTGCTTTGGGGCTGGGTCGCTGACCGCTGGCTAGAGCCACGCCGTTTGCTACCACTGCTGGCGTTGCTGATGGCGATTTCATCGCTGCTCACTGCGGCCTTCACCGAGAGCTGGCCGCTGTCTCTGGTGGCGGCGGTCAGCATGCTGTTCGGCGCCACCGCCATTGGTTGGAACGGTGTATACCTGGCTGAGGTGGCGCGCCTGGCACCTATCGGGACGGCTGGTCAGTACACCGGCGGCACGCTGTTCTTCACCTACTTCGGCGTAGTCGCTGGGCCACCGTTGTTTGCCGGCTTCAGCCACCTCAGTAACTCCCTGGCGAGCGGTTACGCGCTGTTTGGCGGCCTGATGCTGCTCATCGCACTGACCCTCTATCGCTTTGCTCGCGTCGCTACAGCGCGCGGTGATCCTGGCTGACGCCAGCCGCTACACCCACTTCTTTCTCGATAACGCTCTACGTGGAGACCTGCCATGGCCGCCCGCTCGTACCTGTTCGTCCCCGGTGATCGTCCGGAACGCTTCGACAAAGCCTGCGCCGCTGGCGCCGATGTGGTCATTCTCGACCTTGAGGATGCCGTAACGCCCGACCGCAAGGCCGAGGCCCGCGAGTCCATCCGCACCTGGCTGCAAGCCGGCGGCAAAGCCTGGGTGCGCCTCAACGGCAGCGATACCGAATGGCATGCCGAGGACTGCTCGTTGCTCGATTGTGCCGGGCTGCTCGGTGTGTCGCTGCCCAAGGCGGAGAGCGCCGCACAGATCGCCGCGCTGGCTGCAAGCCTGCCGGAAACCCTGCGCATTCTGCCGATCATCGAGAGCGCCCGCGGCATTTGCAATGCCGAGGAAATCGCGGCGGCGCCTAAGGTGCAGTGTATGGCCTTCGGTTCGGTTGACTTCCAGGTCGACACCGGCATCCTCGGCGATGGCGACGAGTTGCTGTTCGCCCGCTCGCGCCTTGTGATCGCCTCAGCCCTGGCGGGCATTGGCGCACCGGTGGATGGCGTGACCATCGACCTGGCCGATCTCGATCTGCTCGCCCGCGATGTGCACCGCGCCCGCCAGCAAGGCTTCGCAGGCAAGCTCTGCGTGCACCCCAAGCAGGTGGCGCCGATCAACGATGGCTTCCGCTCCACCGAGCATGAGGTTCAGTGGGCACGCCAGGTTCTGGATACCGTTGCCGCACATGACGGTGTCGGGGCGCTCAGCCTGAACGGCAAGTTGATCGACCTGCCGGTGATTCTGCGGGCACAGCGCATCCTGGAAAATACCTGACGCCTGGAGCCGGCCATGACAACAGTCCTGAAGTGTGAACCCGGCGCTGGCCGTACGCGCCAGCGCGTGCTTGATAATGCCCGCCGGCTTTTCGCCGCCCGGGGTTTCCATGCTGTGAGCCTGCGCGAACTCGCGCAAGCTGTTGGGCTGCAGGCAGGCTCTTTGTACATCCATATAGAAAGCAAGGACGCATTGCTGCAGGAGCTTATCGAGGACGGTTTCGTGGGTTTGATAGACAGCATGCAGGGGCTGCTGGCGGGTACGGATGCGGAGCGTGGCTTGAGTGTTTTCCTGCGTCATCACCTCGCTTTCCAGCGAGCCAATCCGCATTGGCACCTGCTTGCCTCGATCGAGGCCCGCCACCTGGGCGCGGAGGGGCAGCAGGAACTGCGCGAGCTGAAAGCTGATTACGCCTATCTGCTCGAGCGCTTGCTGGTCGCTCGCTTCGATGGACACGGCGACGCTTTGCGCATTACCCGACTGGCTCGCCAGACCCTGCATCTTATCGACTGCCCACCGAGTGACGACGACACCCCGCTCGACGACTGCCTCGACGACATCGAACAGCTGATCCTCAATCGGCTGCATCCCTCGGCATTTTCTGTTTCCGCGGCATGTCAGGAGCGGTAATTGATGCGTAGAAATTCGCTTGTTTGACGGTCGGTAGTGAGTTGCGATGTTGCTAGTACCGATGGCTGTTCAGCTGCGTTTCGACACATGGCAATTTTTTCGGCGCTCAGGATGCAGTAGCCACCAATCGGTTTTCTCTACAGCGAGTGATGCATGCGTCTGCCTTGGAAAAAATAGGAGGACAGACCACGATGGTGGATGGGAATTTTTGTCTAAACACGATCGGAACAGATTACTGCTTAAGCCTGCTTAAACAGGTGAACGCTAAACCTTTCCTCATTCCCATCTATGCCGGCGCGGCTCCGGCATGACGAGGCGCATGCTGAATCCCCTAGGCCG
>Ga0265798_10010039_pt1 | contig 11731 bp, 10 predicted proteins | sample P3T30metagenome_FD_192430 | JGI IMG/M metagenome (GOLD analysis project Ga0265798, IMG submission 192430) | Plant litter microbial communities from East Loma Ridge, Irvine, California - P3 T30 | ecosystem: Environmental > Terrestrial > Plant litter > Unclassified | place: USA: California... | reverse complement strand
AATAAAGACAGGCACGAGAGCAGCAACTGGCAAGAGCATTCAGCTCAGCGGGCAGTAGTCAAGCGATGAGGTAGAGCAGTGTAAAATGCGATACACAAACGTATAGATGACGGTGAGTGATGGAACCTGCTGGAGTGAGTTGTTGAAGTGCGGCGGCTTGCAGCAGCTTGCTTGCTGGTCTAGGCTTATATGACGTGTGCGCAGCACGCGACAGTAGTGTCTCGCACCTGTCTAAACAGTAAAAACATCATCGCACCCAAACTTTCTCACTCAACGCCCCTCAACGCCCGCCCACAACCTGCACGTCGTTCAGGAATTGCACCTCGTCTCTCTCTCAAACCAAATCCTTACACACTCAGCACCGTCCACCATGTCGGAGGCACCGCGCGTCGACCTTCCGGTCTTCCCAGATCTCGACACCTCTGCTCCTTCTAACGGCACATCAATTCAATCCTCCACTCAGCCGCAGACGAACGGCAGCACGAATGGTAACCTTGCCCAGAGCGCACAGAAGGCAGGAAACAGCATCCTGGAGAGTGAGGTATGTGGCACAAGAGCGCCTCCACACTTTGCCGAGACGCAAACTAACGCCATACATCACAGTCTTATCTGCACCTTGCACACCTTACGTTCTCCCTCCTAACAGCCTTCCAGCATCACAGCACGCCATGAACTCTATCGCAAGTCACCCCTCGGTGCAGAGCGCAAAGGACACAGTCGTGAATGGTGAGGTAAGTGCTGTATCTGCTTCTGTGGCACTCTGGAGGATAGCTAACATGGGTTTCGCAATAGATTTCCGATTCCGCACATTTGACCCAATACTAAACTGCATAGGCCCCATCGGACAGAACGTCTCAGCAGAGGCCGGCAAGACCCGCAACGAGTTTGCTGATCTCGCGAACTCTCGCCAAATTCCCGACCACAAGGCAGCCACTGGCCAGAACCTGACACGTACGCACATCAGATCGAGATACTACTACTCAAACTAACGGCAGCAGACTACCATAGCATGTTCTATCGGTTGTTGAGCTGGAAGAACCCTCGTGCGACCGGAATCGCCTTTGGCGCTACCATCGCCTTCATCTTCGCCGCTCGATACCTCAATATCATCCGCTACGGTCTGAAGCTCCTCTACCTCACACTCGGTGCCACTGCGACTGCGGAGGTTGCTGGACAGGTCGCTTTCGGCCGTGGTCTGACGTCGCAGTTCCGCCCACGTCAATACTTCACCATCCCCAAGGCATCTCTGGAGCGCCTGCTTGACGATGTCGAGCAGCTTATCAACTTCTTCGTCATCGAGTCTCAGCGCATAGTCTTCGCAGAGAACGTGTATGCCACTGTTGCGGTAAGTTCAATAATTTTGCTATCTAACATTCGAGAGAATCTATTGACAGCGTGCTAATTTTTACTCAAAGGCCTTCTTCGCTTCCTTGATCTCCTACTTCCTCATCAAGTTCGTCCCTCTCTGGGGCTTGACTCTGATCGCTACCCTCGTCACCTACCTTGCTCCCCTCGTCTACATCCAGAACAAGGAGGCTATTGATGCCCAGCTCGAGAAGGGCCGACAGATCGCCAGCCAGCAGGCTACACAGATCAAGAGCCTTGCCAACCAGCAGGCCGGAAACGCTGCCAAGACCGTTCAGGGCTACACCCAGCAGGCCACGGCCAAGGCCCAGGAGACCATCAACCAGTACCGTGGGCGTTCCCCGTCGCCAGAGGTCGTCAAAAAGGAGGACTTCCCCGCTGCTCCCAAGCACGATATCGCCCCCAAGACCTCCGCTGATCACCCCGTGGCAGCGCCACCCCAGCCCGCCATGTAGAGCTTCCGGGCCAAAAAGGCGTAAACAGCAGCAAAAACTCGTTTGCGTGGTCCTGTCGATTCTCGAGGTGCTCACCATGGTTTGAGCTCTCTGCGGCTTCACGAATTTCCTGTTCGGACTCATTACGATACTCATGTAGCTTCAGATTGGACGCGTTCTGTGCACGAGCACCATCTATTCCCTAAAAGCTCCCCGTTGAGCGTCCTTGTCAGCGTAACTGTATTGTTTTCTCACGTTCGTAATTTGGCGGAGCCTGGTGCGACCGGTCAGTCATACATGGGTCATGGTTCGACAGGCATGGCAACGGCGTAGGCGTCACACATGGCCTATGGATAGCTTCAATTACCTTCATTTTCACGACTACAGTGGTCTTGCATGTTTGAATGGCTGATATGTGATTGCATAACCACAGCAGAGCTGTTCGTGCTCGGCCGCGTAGCCGTCTCACAATACGGACATGTATTGGTTACCGGTCAACAGCCCGAAACTGTGGCACTGCAATCATGATATGCGATACCCAACAGTCGTGCCGCAGCGCCAACAGTTTCAAGTAGCACTCGTTCTGACGGGCTGTATTCCGAGAGTCCATAGCGACAAAGAGGTGAATGTACATCTAATCATTTTGTATTCAGATACTTTGTTCACCTTGCAATATCTTGCTGTGAACTTCTCATGTTCTTGTCTGAATCCAGATGAGACGGAGCCAATTATAGCCCGGCGCTAAGCCCAGCAGGGTTGCAACAAGGCAACCATTCACGCTACATACGTCAAGGCTCCGCCCAGCACAGCCCCATGTTTCCGTGCCTCCTTTGCCGCTTCACTGAACGCCGTGCTGACTTGACCTCTGTCACGACACTTGTTGTCCCGACGAGCCCATTCTTCTACACCCACTTCTCTCTTTCTCTTTTATTTTCGACAACAACAACTTTAACTTTAACTTCACCCCTTGACTACGCAAATTACGCCAACATGATCGTCGATATCGCCCGTCGGGGCTTGTCGCACCCTAATGCCGTGGCCTACGTGAAGCGCTCTTTCGAGACGTACCCTGATAACAAGGACGGGCCGGATGTGCCTGCTTGGGGCATCGTGCTGGTCTATGTGACCTTCATGGTTGGCATCGTCGGTATCAGCCTGGTAAGTCTCACTCCGCGGTGGCGAACCTCACAATAACTGCACTGCAACAACACAGCACACCACCTCTCAGACCAACCAGCTAACCCTTCCACCAGGTATCCTACATGCTCAACGAAGTCATCACCGCCCTCTGCATGATCGAGTCCCCCACCGCCGCCATAACCGTCTCCCCCTCCACCACCGAACCCGCTTCCAAACACGAAAAAGAAAGCCTCCTCGAGACCGGCCCCACAATCACGCTCGTCAACAAGCAGCCCATCACATCCTCCATCCGCGGCACAATCACCCACCTCGTCGCCCACGCCGGCCGCTGGTCGCGCTTCCGCGGCCTACGCATCCATTTCCTCCACAGCATGTTATTCTCGCTCACATCGACGTTTTTGTCCGCTGCGCTGCCCCACTTCCCGGGACAAATGGTCGTCGTGGCTGCGCTGAGTGGCGCGGCGGTCGCGAATGTACATGCGGCGTGGACACACAAGGTCGTTAGCATGCCGTCTTCTCAATCTTTCCTCCAGCGCATACCCTCCAAGTCCGACTGGAAGATCCTCGCCGGCCCTGCTGCCATCCAAGCTGCGATGCCGTATATCAGCATCTACCTCACATGCGCGGCGGGCATGATGCTGGGCCTGCATAAGCTGGACAGCGAGAAAGTGCGCGAGTACAATGGCGCGCAGAGCGCGAGCTTGATTGTTCGTGGTATCTTGTTGTTCGTCTTTGCGGTCTCGTGTACGTTGTTCTTGTGTCTTCCTGCTATTGTTACGCTCGTGCGTATCGAAGCGTCGCTCGTGTCGGAGGACACGGATACTATCGTACCATTCGATCGCAGCTTTGGCGGCAAGGTTGTTAGCCAGATGATGGGCGGGTCTGGCAAGGTCGGCTTCGTGGAGGCGTGGCGCAGCTTTAACTGGGAGGCGCGTCGTCGGCTTATCAAGCTGTTTGTCAAGTCGTTTTTCATTGTCGCGGGCTTGGCGTTTGTTATGGTTCACGTTCTGCTCGCGGAGGTTTTTGTTGTTATGGGGCCTGCTATGGGCGAGTTCTTGCGTCGCGCGCAGGCTGAGGCTGGGGGGATGTAAGTGAGGGGATCTCGATGTGAGTGGTCAGCATTGTTGGCTTCCCGTTCTGGATAGTAGTTGAACAGGTGTACATGGGCGTCCGGGAGTCTTGATCTGGAAACGTATCAGACTGTTACTTATTCACTGGCAAATCTGCCGCCATTCTTTTTCACTTAGCGTATACATAAACAAAAAAAAAGGCGAGCCTTCTCTACATGGCGTCTATACATCACTCTACATCCGCGAAATAGTGATGTCTTCGCACGTAAAAATGACCAAAACCACGGTATATTTCTTCCAATGCCATTTAAACATGAGTCTCTCAAGCCAGCTAAAACCGGACATTTGAGATTATAACGCCTCTGCCATGCCATGCCATACTACGTTACGCTACGCTATACTATGCTACCAAGAAAAAGCCATGCCGCTTGGGTATATACACCTCTAAAACTCCCAACGTGCCCACTCGAAAATGAAATGCCTGAGCGCGAGCTCCCTCCTTCTACTTTCTGTCCCCGTTCATGTATCAGTGCTCACCGAGCGTGATGTTCGGATCCGAGCTATTGAGCGCTGAAATGGCGGCAAGACTGCCTACTTTCTCAGGAAGCTCGCTGATGGTAGACTGTGCAAAATCCTTCTCGTACGTCGTGCCCATTGTCGCTCCGGCTGTAGTAGCATCTTGCTCCGCCGCCACCGCCGCCAGTTTCTTCTCCTCTTCTAATTTCAGCTTCGCACTGTCCTGTCCGGTGATTACACCTTTCAAGATGACTTCCAGATCCGCGAGTCGGACCGGCTTGATGAGGAACAAGTTGATGCCGCTCGAATTAGCTTCCTGCTGGATCTCAGAGTCCGCAACACCCGTCAGAGCGATGATAGTGACTTTCGGCAAGTTGTTGCGGATCTCGTGGGCGCGAATCTGACGCGTTGCTTCGAGTCCGTCGAGCACCGGCATGTTGATGTCCATTAGAACAACGTCGATACGTGTGAAATCTTCGGCCGCCTGTGATCGGAGTGTGTCTGATGAAGTTAGTGTCTGAGCCGCTTTGTAAGCGTCGACTGCTTCCAGGCCGTTGGTAGCAAGGACGTGCCGGTGACCTAGCTTGTCAACGAATGTGCGCAGAAGACGGAGATTGATTGGATTGTCGTCGACAGCGAGGCAGTTGAGCGCGCGGGTCGGCTTCGAGTATATCGACTTCTTAAGCGATGTGGCCGCGACCGACCGGATCTCAGGAGCGCTACTCGTTGAAGGAAGCGGTGGACGGGGCATGTCAAAGGTATCAGGACTCCGAGGCGAGTTGTTCTCCTTGAGGCTAAGCTGCGAAATACTTGGGAGCGCAGAATCTGTTGACGTCGATTGCTCCAAGGCACGATTGGCATGTCGGTCAAGGCAAGATGACAGCGCCTTTGCCATCTTGTGGGGTCCGACGGGCTGGCTGATACATTCGAAGATGATGCCTGGCACAGTGACGGCGGTTGTAGACTGTGCTGATGCTGCACCTTGACACACGACAATGACAGGCGCCGTGGATGCTTTCTCTGGGTCCTTACTGTGGCGGGCGCGCAGCCACTTTGCGCAGGTTTGTGTTGCAACGACAAGGTCCGGTAACTCGTTATTGTCGCTTCTCTCCATGGCAAACCAGTCCGTACAGAGATTATCGAGGGCCTTCAACGACAGCTTGGTTGCTGTCTTGCCTTTGAGACTCTTCACGAAGTATTCTTCCTCTTCATCGAACCCCACGAATCGAACCTTTAGGCCCTTGGTGCGCTTAGCTACCTCTCGTAACTGTTTCACCTTCTCCTGCTCGGAGCCAGCGGCGCAGAGTGTTGGAGATATCGTGGAATCTTTCAGTGGGCATGTGACGCTGAACTTCGTTCCCTTTTCAAATCGTCAGCCTATGTCAAATCTAACAATCATGCACAACTTACTCGGCCCTTTTCGCTTCTGACCTCTACCTCGCCTCCTAACGACTCAACAATCTGCTTGACGATAGACAGCCCGAGGCCAGTGCCTTGACTGAGAGGATTTTCTTGCGTAAACGAGTGGAAAAGTCTGTTATTGACATAATCTTCTGACATGCCGATGCCTGAATCGGTGACTGTGAAGCGGAACTCGCAGCACTCGTCGGTTGCGATCCGCTTGGGCTTGACCTCGAGCTTCACTTTAATGAACCCAGCGGGTGTATACTTAAGACTGTTCCCGAATAGATTCATGATCACACGACGCCAGGCGCCTGGCTGAGTGCGGAAAACGTAGTTGTCGCTGGGGTTGATGTCGAGAATGACCGATATGGGTGTCTTGTCAGAATCTGCCGTCACGACTTCGTAGCTTTGAGCCGAAGTCCTCTGGTAGGTATATCCCGCAAAGACGCTCTCCACTACATCCTCAGTCAAAACGCTCATGTCCACATCGTTGATAAGAGTCATGATGTCGTTGGTATGAGCCTGCCCGGGGCTGATCATGTTCATGTGCTTCGAGCTCTTGGTCCGCACATTCTTTCGCCTGTTCGACGAGCCTCGGGTCAGATTGTTGATCTTCGCGAAGTCCAGTACCTGTGGAGTTAGCATGGCTGTAGGTATTCAGCCGAACGTTTGGGCTCTTACATGATTGATCGTCTCTAGCAATGTTTTCCCACATGTTTCGATGGTAGCTACATGTGAGGTTTGCTGATTGTCGATGTCAGAGTCCTTGAGCAGATCAGTCATACCGAGGATGCCGTGTAAAGGTGACCTCAGCTCATGCGAGATGGACGAGATGAAGTCTGCTTTGGCAGAGTCTGCCAGCTTCATATCGAGTCGTGCGACCTCTGCCATGGCCGAATTGCTGAAAGCAGCCAAGTAGCTCAGATCTTGCTCGTTGGTGAAGACGCGCGTTGGATCGGAGCTCCATATGAATGCGCTGGCAAACCATCGATCACGATGCGCATCCCATAGAGGATAAAGAGCTAGGCTACGAGCCTTTGGAAATACACTCCGCAGATAGTTTTCATCGTCCATACTACGCATCGATTCCGACTTTCGCGAGATTGTGAAAGGAAAGCCATCTGAAACCTCCATGTCACCACCGCCGGAGGGCGAATTGACGGGGGCGTCAAGAGACTCGTCATCCAGATTGAAAATTTGTCCGTGTGGGTAGATTCGCAAAAGATGGCGTAATATGCTTTCAGACATGTGAATTTCTGGTCCAATCGGCGGCTCGGGCTCATGATCAGCCTTGGTCACAGCTGTTCCCAGAACGACACATGGCTTGTCAGGCTCAGGTAGCTGTTCAGAAAGGAAGTCGTCGTCCACAAGGCCACCGAACGTGCTGATCTTCGCGTCAAAGAATATTGCACCTTCAGCTTCGGTGGCATCGACGATCATGTCTGCCGCACGGCCGAACGCGGACTTGATTTCTGGGGCGACTGTAGTATTCTGCTCGTTGACTGTCGATGTAGATGCTTTGGTCACCACTTCGGGCCGAACCTCAGGAGCTATCTCGGTTGCTGGAGTTATGGCAGTGCTGGCAGGCTGGACGCTCGAGGGCGAGGTAGCGATTGGGCTCGTAACGCTGGGCAGGCTGGACGTAGCACTGTTGTTTTGCGTCCGAGTATGCTGTTCATGCACAACACTCGAGAAGCCGTTAGGACCTGGACCTGCTCGCTGTGGTGGTACAGCGCCCGGTACGCCCAACGGCGTTACCTGGTCGATGACAGAATCCCACGGGTCGCTCCACCAGTCCTCAAGACTGCTCTTTCCCTCGGCGAAAGACCCCAGACTCTTGACCATGATTTTGGCCCTGCGTTGGTCTTCCGTTGCCCGTAGCATCGCTAGATGACGCATGATTGTGCCGGCCATATCTTTGAGAAACTCCAGCTCATGAGCCTTGAGGCCGCCCTCGCGCGGCTTGTCGTCCAACACACAGTAGGTTCCAATGCTGAGTCCACCTGGACTTCGAATTGGGACACCGGCGTAGAATCGTGAATGTGGCGGTCCCGCGACGAACGGGTAGTCCTTGAAGCGATCATCTGCCTTTAAATCGTTGACAACCAACGATGGGTGATTCTCGAACGCCTCCAACGGCAGACACGCATTCTGCCATGGCAAATTGACGGTGTAGTTGCAGAGACTTTGCTCTTTAGGGAAGACGACGCTGCCCCAGCACAGATTGTCTTCCGGGAGCTCAGCCTTGCCCGTGTGTATGCACAACGTCTTGGTGGCCTCCGCTATCAGATAGCAGCTCCTGCGGTCAAAGAACGAGATGAGACACCGTCGCGCATTCAGGCGGAGCGCGCCCAGTTGCGCAAAAGCGGACAGTGCTTTGTCATCGGACACTCGTGGAGTGTTATCCTCGGCGGGTGCAGAAGAAGCAAGCGGTGGCTGCGAAGGTTCATGGGCGGCCGACGGCGAGGGTTGACGGCTCAGTAGATTGTTGTCTAACTGGGAGCGTTGAGGATAGTACCTGCGCAAGCATATTGAGCGCCGTTCAGAGAGGCTTGTGATTACACCGCAGGTTGCACGTACAGATAGAACTCTCGCTCGCGGTTTGCTGCGACATCCATCTTCTTGCGTCCCCGCGCAACAGGCCGTGAGGGTGCAGCATCGAGACGGTCGGCCATGGCGTCCAACTATATCAACAAACTAGTTGGTAACTTAGCGGCAGGAGAGTACTACTACCACCGTAGCAGTAGGACCATGCCGTGCGTGGCGTGCGATAGTTTACAGAGGCTGAGGCGCGCTTGAAAACGAGTGAACGGGCGGCGTGTTCGAGATCTCTCGAGACTGTCGTGGCGACGATGTTTGGCCAATCGACGAAGATTCGAATCTAGCGCCCGCTGTCCACCACAGGATATCTCAGGGTCCAGGTCTAGGCTTTGGTAGAGCAACGACCCGGGGGAGGACACAGTAAGGCGCGATGTGCAGATGGTGAAAGCTGGAATGTGGGCTTGTTGTATGGTCGCAATCCCAGTTGAGAGGCCTCTCTTTCGAACCTACAACTGTTATCTGCACACCAGCGGGTCCTTTGGGCGTCTGCAGATCATCGCCCGGTACGCACATGTGCGATGGCAGGAACAAGCGCGGTGTGTTCCGCAACGTTCAGATCGCGCATGCAGTACCCCACATTAATAGCGCCACACTAAGCGAGAGATGCCCCTCACGTGAAGCGCGTCGCTATCTACCACCCTATCACCTAATCGTCAAGACTACGGAAGCAGTAAAACACTGTCCCTCAAGCACTTTCTCACACAGCTACGCAGAGCGCAGCCAAGCTCGTGGAACTGCTCAATCCTCGCCTGTGGCAGTTACAGTTCTCATAGCAAATCTTCTGAGTCGACCAAATCTGGTGAGCTTTGAGCTGTCAAGCATCAAGCCTTCACGATAGAAGTCTTCGGGCCGACAACCAATAAAACCCACGTCGCTCAGGAAACACGATTGGCACCGGTGATCGAGAGATACATACTAAAGTCCTCACAAGCATGGGTCGCATGCTCACCTTGGCGACATGCTCGCTGAACCAACATGCCCTTGACTTCATCGGCAACCGTAAACGTATCGTCGAGAGCATCAAGATCGCAAAGTCACGAGGAGCAACATTCCGATGCGGACCAGAGCTGGAGATCACGGGCTACGGCTGCTTGGACCACTTTTTGGAGTCGGACATATATCTGCATGCCTGGGAGAACTTTGCCCTCATCATGCAAGATGAGAGTTTGCATGGCATCATCATCGATATCGGCATGCCAATCATGCACCGCAACAATAGGTTCAACTGCCGGGTCATCATACTCGACGGCAAGATACTGCTGATACGGGCGAAGCTGTGGTTGGCCAACGATGGGAACTATAGAGAGATGCGGCACTTCATACCGTGGCTGAGACCTGGGCATGTCGAGGAGTACTATCTTCCACAAATGATCCAGAAGCTTCAGGGATCAACGAAAGTTCCAATTGGAGACGCTGTCATCAGCACGGCAGACTCGTGCCTAGGTTTTGAGACGTGCGAGGAGCTCTTCACTCCTGACTCTCCACACAATGCTATGGGGCTGAACGGAGTTGAAATCTTCTCAAACTCTTCAGGGAGCCACCATTCACTACGCAAGTTGGAGACACGCATTGCTCTCATTCAAGAAGCAACAAGAAAGAGTGGTGGAATCTATCTATATAGCAACCAACAGGGCTGCGATGGCGATAGACTGTACTATGATGGTTGTGCCATGATACTCTGCAACGGCGAGATTCTCGCCCAGGGAAGTCAATTTTCACTCAATGACGTGGAAGTCATCACAGCAACAGTCGACATCGAAGAAGTCCGCGCCTACCGATTCGCACCCTCTCGAGGCATCCAGTCCCTATCAGCCCTTACATACCAGCGCATCGAGACCCCGTTCGGCCTGGGCAGTATGGACAACGACTTCAACCTGGATATCATCCCCACCAAGCCCCAGTCCCTCCGCACCCACACCCCAGAAGAAGAGATCACTCTATCAGCAGCGTGCTTCATGTGGGACTACCTCCGCCGTTCCGGTGCAGCAGGCTATCTCATCCCTCTCTCCGGCGGCCTCGACTCCTGCTCCACTGCAACCCTCGTCTTCTCCATGTGCAGAGAAGTAATGAAAGCCCTCTCGCAAGACAACGCGCAAGTCAAATCCGACGTCCAACGTATCGGCGGCGCATACGGCCCGCAAGACTGGTTACCAGAGAGCGCCCAAGACCTGTGCAACCGCATCCTGCACACCGTCTACATGGGCATGGCCAAACAAAGCTCCACCGAAACCCGCAGCCGCGCAAAAGACCTCGCCGCCGCCATCGGCTCCTACCACGTCGATATGAACATCGACGCCATGTTCTCCGCCTTCAAAGACACATTCACCACCTCCACAGGCTTCGAGCCCAACTTCAAATCCGCAGGCGGCACCGACACCGAAGACCTCGCACTGCAAAACATACAAGCACGCTCCCGCCTCGTCACAGCATACACATACGCACAGCTCCTCCCCACAGTGCGCAAGCGCCCGGGCGGCGGCGGTCTCTTAGTCCTAGGCTCCGGAAACGTCGACGAGTGTCTCTTCGGCTACCTGACGAAATACGACTGCTCCTCCGCCGACATCAATCCCATCGGCGGCGTCAGCAAAACGGACTTACGCCGCATGCTCGCCTGGGCGCAAACAGAGTTCCCCCTCCCCATCCTCCAATCCTTCCTCGACGCCACCCCCACCGCCGAACTACGCCCCATCTCCACCGATCAACCCGCCCAATCCGACGAAGAAGACATGCAACTAACCTACATCGAGCTCTCCGTCCTCGGCAAGCTACGCAAAGAATCCAAGCTCGGTCCGTACGGCACATTCCAGCGCCTGCTGCACGTCTGGACAGACTTGACGCCGCGCGAGGTAGCGGTCAAGGTCAAGCATTTCTTCCACAAGTGGGCGGTGAATAGGCATAAGATGACGGTTATGACGCCTGCGTTGCATATGGAGAGTTATAGTCCGGATGATAATCGGTTTGATTTGAGGCCGTTTTTGTATCCGGCTTTTTATCAGAGTTGGAGTTATGGGAAGATTGATGAGGTGGTGGAGAGGTTGGAGGGGAAGGAGAGGGAGAAGGTGAAGGGGAGGGGGAAGGGTCATTTGCCTATGTTGCCACTTACGTGAGTGGTATGTTGGTCGTGGGTGGCGGGAAAGGAATTCAACGTTATCATGACTTGCATTTGCTGTATAAAGGATGGCGAGATAGTCATGACTGAGT
>Ga0265798_10010037_pt1 | contig 11733 bp, 12 predicted proteins | sample P3T30metagenome_FD_192430 | JGI IMG/M metagenome (GOLD analysis project Ga0265798, IMG submission 192430) | Plant litter microbial communities from East Loma Ridge, Irvine, California - P3 T30 | ecosystem: Environmental > Terrestrial > Plant litter > Unclassified | place: USA: California... | reverse complement strand
ATGAACGAACGTATCATACAAGATATCAAAAGCTAACACTAAAACTACAAGGCTGTATCCAAATCCTATCCGAGCAGCCACCCCTGGAATATCAACGTCATGCAAAACGCCATGCATAATCAAGCTCAAGTTCGAGCCGCAAATCCAAAAGTACCGCATACCTTCCAGGTATACAAGCCAAACAAGCCAGTCAGAAAACAGATAATAATACCAACACCACTCACACTTCATCCCTCGAACCCCAACCCTCATTCAACCCCCCCTCCTCCTCCCACCCCCGTCCGATGGCCCATTATAATTCCGAAACTGCGTCCCAGGCGCATGATAACTCCTATACTGTCTCCGCGGCCTAGTCTGCGGATCCTGCGCCCTCTCCCCACCCTGTCCCTCATACCGCTGCGGAGCAGTCTGCGGAACAGAATACCCGTATACTTCGCCCTGCTGCTGCGGCGGTGGTGGCGCCATATTGGCTGGTAAAATCGGCTGGCCGCCGTACTGGTGTATCTTAAGCGGCGGGTACGGCGTGAGTGCTGATGATGGCGGCGGCGGGGCTTGGAAGGAGCCTGGTGGTGGGACGTAGGATGGGGGGTAGGGTGGGGGGTATGTGGGTGTAGCGTAGGGTTGGGGTGGAGGGAGACCGAGTGGTGCGGGTGGGAATGTTGTGGGGGATTGTGGGGGGTAGGGCTGGCGTGAGGGGGCGGGGTCGTAGTGTGCGAAGCGGAAGTTGACGGGTGGTGGGCCTGGGGGTTTGCGTGGGAGGGCGAGGGAGCCTGGAGAGAGGGCGTATGGGCTGTGGTGGGTTGGAGGGGTTGGACCGGTGCCGTGCTGTTCGGCGGGCTGGGATTGCGCATGGTTGCTGTACGGAGATTGATTTGGAGCAGCTTGCGACTCGCTCAGGCGTCGCCTGTCCCGCTCCCACTGTGTGACACCGCGGTCTTGTGACTCTCTTCTTGCTGGGGGATACGCTGGACCAGCGACCGTAGCAGGCACGCCATAAAGACCGGCTGCAGGTCGCGTCGGATCATATCCAACCTCCTGATGGCGATCTTGAGCGGCCTGCATACTTGAGACGCGCGGAAGGAACGTGTTTCGGGGAGATTCGGTGGCTTTCCAGTACGCAGGGCTAGATCGATCAGGCGGCTCTCGTCCATGCTCGCGCGCCTTGCGGTCGAGCAGGTCTCGAATTTTCTGCAAAGGATCTCGTGGGTCTCGTCGGCGGCCAGGATCTCCAGCGACTCGCGATGGTCCAGCTGTCGACATGTTGTAAGTCCCATTCGTGGGAGGCTGCGAATCGTAACTGTCATCCATGGGTAATTGCGGTGGTGAAGGAGGTTCACTAGGCCTTCCTCCCAGGGCATCCATAAGGGCCTGGTCGACGGGCTTATCTGCACCTTCTGTAGGACGGACGCTACCAGCGGGAGTGTTGTGTTGACTGGGAATTGCTTCACGTTGTGATGGAGTGCTAGGTTCATGCGGAAGTGATGGTTGTGACTCTCGTGACTTGAACACGGGCATATCCTGGTCGTTGTTAAGCATGTCCATGATGCGATGTGTTGACACTCTTGCTGGTGTGGCGTTCTTTGCAGTCTCTGTAATATCCGCTGGTTCAGAATGAGGCGTTCTCTGACTAGCGTGAGGCGTGGACTGGTTGACTTTGAGCGGACTGCTGTGGGCAGCTTGTGACGGTAACGAGATGGGAGCCAGCATTGGCGATGATTGCCTGTGGAGCTCCATATTGATGGGAGGTGTCATAGGTCGGTACTGTTGTGCCTGCTGTGGTTGAGACGGGTGATGCGAGGTCTGTGGCCTCTCAGCGTCAGCATTATGCGCATGCTGTGCCGACAACTCTGCAAGCATCATCAAATCAAACGCCTGAGCGTTCGATATTGTCTCGATCTTAGGTGCTATCGGTTGCGGTGTCGGAGTCCTCTCAAGCTCGAATGCAGCGTCAACCATGGCCGTCAAATTGTAATGAGCAATGGCTTCTTCCCGATCTGGACCAACGAAGCGTGTGAAGAAACCAGTAGTGTCTTCAATCGTGTCGTCTGCGTCTTCATCTTCCTCCACGAAAGCTGTTCGAGCAAGATCGAATCTCTTTCGGGTAGCATCTTCTTCAAGCTCTTTGTCGGCTTCGACGTACGCCCTGCTTCGTGAGGCGTACTTTGAGCCTAGCCGTTCTTCTAAGTTGTGGTCCGGCTCATCAACGTATGTGGGCGGAAGAACATTGTCCTCATCGTCTGTCGCATTGGCTTCTTCACCTTTCATCTCACGCTCGATGCGTTTCATGCGGTGATAGCATTGCAGTAGAAAGTCGTCCCGCAAGTCTTCGAACCGGTTCTGATTTTGATTAGCCAGGACGGTATGGAAGGTCGTCAAACAACTCACGATGTACTGTTCTTGTTGGATGCGCTCCTCGGCCACACGCACTCGATCTGATTGCTCGAGGCGATAAGTACGCGTAGCATCAATCTGGTCAACACGTCCGTCTCGGCGCTCCTTGAGCTGAGCCATGAGCGGCTCGTATTCTGGACATTTCTTATGATAATCCTCGTCTTTCTGCAAGTTGTTTAGGGTCCGATTCGAGAGCTCTTCCAGTAGACTTTTCTGCACTTTTGCAAGACTTCGATAGCTCATCTTGAGATTGAGCTGTCGGCGCAGATCAGCCTCGATGTTAACGTCCGGATGTGGTTGGCGTCGACGGCCAGGGAGTCGCCTGCCAGTCTTGGTGGGCGCATCATTGGTTGGTAGCACGTGACTACCTTCGACCTCCGGGAGCTGCTCTGGAGAGTTGGGCGCAGTGCTAGCATCAGTCAACTCGGGAGGCTGCAATTGGTCCGCTGGCTCCGCAATGGTTTCTGTTGTTTTGCGCTTCTTGCGCGATTGGTTCTCGGAGATCTCGCTTTGGGTCCGGCTAAGAACGCCATTTGAGCGAGGGTTTGGTGTTTTGCTCGACTGTGTCAAGTCGTCTGATGTGCGCCTCTTCTTTGCATTTGTGGTTGCAGTCGTTGATGTCGCACCAGGTGCGGGTGTCTGCAGCTCGGGTGTCTGCGTCCCATTCATGGATGTCTTGTTGTCAAGTGAGCCATTGGACATCTGCGGCGAACCAGAATCGGTCGAGGTTCGGCTGCGCTTGGCTGGTCGCTCATCTTCAAAGTCGGAAGGCGCCTCCTGGAATTGCGCAACGTCATTAAGAGAACTGCGACGGCTGCCAGAACTTGCGCTTGATGGCCCAGCAGATGTAGTCTTTGCGCCTCGCCTTGTGGTCATTGAGAATGGTGGTAACCCGTGTAATGGTAGCAGACGCGAAGGTGCGCCTGCTGTGGTCGCAACAAGACTATTGCGCGCTTGCCCCGATGTGAACTTAGCGTTTTCGCTAAGTTTATTTCGGACTGTGCCAAGTTAGTAAAGGAACGAAGCATGTGCGTGATGCGTAGAGGATAGACAGAATGAACGTACCCGATGTCTTGAGAGGTGTGGCAGTCGCTACCTTGGCTGCTTTGTTCTTGCGTTTTGGTGGCATGATCGGAGACGAGGTCGCAACTTGAAAGCATTGCTGTTAGCCTGTAGTCGCGATGTCGCATGACCTGCTGTATCTTGCGAGGCTGCAGTTCAGAGTGTTTTACTTACCAGACTATGGAAATTGTGTTCTGGTGTTGATATAAGAAGTGTTTGAGCGATCGTGGAGGCTGTAAGCAAGATGTCAGCCGCTGTCGCATCCAATAAGTGTTATCAATGATGCGAGGCGCGCGACTGCTTTTATACTTGAGCTCATACGAGTAACGATAGGAAAGATAATTGCAGTGAATGAGAGCTATGCTCGTACGGATGATGAAAGTGAACGTGAACGTACCAGTGACTAGATCTCATGCATGTTCCACAATGACTTGCTTGCCGCGTGACGAAGCGTACAGATTGAACGATTCAGAAGCTGTCGCTCTGATAGAGCATCAAGCGAGAGCCTACAAGATGGATGCAAGGCTGTGCAAGTGCGGCAATCTTGAAGTCGTAGTGGCTGGTAGAGAGTAAAGGCCTGCAAAAGAAATGCTCCGCGCCTCGCGATTGGGAATAGAGTGTACAAAGAGGGACGATACGCCTATTGCGAGAAAGCCAATCGCTGTCGAGGGATGAGCCGGTAGGCCAATTCTTGAAGATTGTAGAGGCGAGGTGAGCCTGTACTGAGGTGCAAGTCGTGGTAGCTTGCGCAAATGCTGCGGTTGCGCTAACGCTTCCGGATCAGGTAGGCAGGGGCCGATTTGGCCACCAACCACGGCCCTGACCTCACTTGAAGGACGATCGAGCATTTCTTGTGAGCACTCTGGCAGAAGCTGTCGAAAGGAGGTCCCAACGAGTCTATCGGTCACAGCCGCAGCTTAGTGTTTGTCTCAAACAATCCGCGAGCCAACCTAACACGGCAACACCTAGCTAAACTGCGCGCCACCTCACCACCCTTGACGAACAGAACGCCTTACTGTACCATCAGCAACGCGTTGTGCCCTCTCATACACGTCCACCGCGATCAAAAGTAGCCACAGTTGCATTCTTCTCGAAGCTTTCGAATTGCTTCACCCTGTTTCAAGTTGCGCACGTCATTTGCCGCACCCGTACGCTAGTGACAGACGAGATGATCTCCCGGGACTCATCTCGTCTCGTCTCCTTTCGATCATGCTCGGCGTCATGAACATGAGGAACAATCTTGCAGGCAAACGCTCAAGCTTCTGTAAGACACTGTCGAAAAGGAGCACGCTTAACTCAGTTAGATGCACATTTCCATCAGCAGACGATAAAGAGCGTTGCGCACAAGATGACCTCGGAACAATGACGATGTACAATCTGCGCCACAGACCTATCAGTTTTGGAGTAAAGCGTGTGTTCCCATGACAACTCCGCTACCTCAACAAGCATCTCAGCGGCAAACATCATGGAACGACAAAGAAGCACCATCATCACGCGGAAACTGACGAGCATGCTGAAGGCACGACGAGGTCAAGGAGCACGACGACGAGGAGAAGCACCTAGCACTAGCATCATTCAACCCGGACAGGCATCTTGCGGAAATGAAGAAGCAGAATCAAAGAGAACGACGAAGACGAGAGGCATGAACCCTCAGACTGTTCGTGTTTGGTCCTTCACCCTCACGATTACGACCTACCCTACGTAGCGAGACTCATCGCACCTTGTCTTGAGTTCAATGCAGACTTCTCTATCAACTACTTACCTTCTTCCCATCTTTAAGCGTCTCATACGACAACCTTAACACACCAGATCGATCCTCCATGCTCTCCTTGACATTCGCTACCCTCGCTCCCATCTCGTTCGCTCCAACCTTGCACAACATCATGTCATCCGGCCTGAATTCAGTGATCTTGCATCACACGCACCACATTGATACTACAAGCTGGAACCTAAGCGTCACTTCATTCGCCTCTACATCGCTCACCGCAACCTCGCACAGGTCAGTATCTTCTTGCCAGCTTTCAGAGATCCTACAGTAAGACGCGCCAGATAGCGTGATCGTTTTCTTTTTTGAAGTCAACTCGATATCTCTCAACACCGCTTCGGTACCAAAGCAATCACGATACCCTCCCTCGCCAATCGCTTCACCGCAACACACATAGCCACAACAACAATCGCGCATCTCCCACCCGCACCTCACCGCCATCCCAGCACCACTCCAATTCAAATTTCACCACCTGACTCGCCCTATCCCCGTCCACAAAGCTAGAACCCCATCCGCAGCCTTCCATACAACCTTCGCCAGGCTCCCCACGTCGACGTTCGACAAGGGGTGCTAGAGCAAGCATGATGCCAGCTACGCCTGACAGATTTGACATTACGGGCACGGCTAAACTTTACGGTTCGCGATACGCGTGGGGTGTAAACCGGGATTTGGAGATCGAGAGGGGCGGAGCTGGATTTGACTTTGACTTTATTGGTGTTACGTTTTCTTTTTTGGGATGTTGGTGAGAGGAGTTGATGTGTGAGCTGGGGAAGGGAAGGGGAAGGAAGGAGCTGTGTGGCGAATGCAGATGTTTGTTTGTTAGACTTCTTGATGGTTTATTGATTGATTTGAATGAGTCGTACTTCGTAGTTCTAAGTACTAGTGATAAATAAGGCATGACATACAGCGACTAAGATTATGTGTGTTGGTCCAGTCAAAAAGACCAGTAATCAGAGCCGAAGCCAGGTATCTCCGCGCACGCGCCGTGATAAACAAGAAAGGAAGGGAAAAGAGAAAAAGCTCAATCGAGCCAGCAAAGGCGAGAGCTGGTGAAAATCGACAAAAAAATAACAAAGGAAATATGTGCGCCGCCTCTATAGACATGTGAGGTTCGTGTCGCGTGATGCGTTGGAAGACATGAACAGCTATCGAGCTGTGGGTTGTAAACAAATAGGAAATATACGGCAAGCTCATCAAGGTGAGAACTGCAGCTGCACTCGTCGATGCCCGCTCATGCTACTACTACTCCGTGGTGAAGAATTGAGCACAAAGTCAGGAATAGGAGGCGTGAGTTCGCGACTCGGTGGGCTTGGACTGCGCGACATCGATTGGAGGCTCGATGCTCTGCCACGGGTGCTCTGCGCCTGGTTGAGTTGGCTGTTCGACCGCATGCGGGCAAAAGGTCGGGGTGGACATGCGATGGCCTGTGTGGCTAATGGACTAGCCATGATATTGGTATTGGGCGTTGCTTCAGGTGGTGGGACTGGGCTCTCGGTTCGGAAGAGAGGGTGGATATGCGCTTCGCTGACGGCTGGACTCGGTGGTCGTGAGTTGTCTGGCATCATCATCATTCTTGGTGGTGGGGTCAAGTCCTCGTCTTCTTCTGGAAGCTCCGACAGGAATGGACCGTCGAGAGGGCGGGCCGGTGTTGTCGGTCGGCTACCGGGAATGGGGTCCAAGGTTGTTCCTCGTGACGGCGCAGTCTGCACGATTGCGTCTCGAGCTGATAGACTGACGCTGCTGGTGTCCCAGCTGTCGAAGCCGTCTGATCGGGAAACATTCTCAATCGATTCGGACGCGGAGTAAACACTCGTTGCATCGCGATTGAAGGATGGCCGGCTGATAAGTGCAGTTCGTGATGTGGCTGGTCGCACTACGTGGCGTAATGAGTCCCGGAAGGATTGCAGGGAGTGCGAAGAGAACGTTGGAGAGGGAAGCGCCGCCAGTGGTGAGGTTGGCTGAGTGGCCTCCACCATGTACAAGGTCCTGCTCGGCTGCGAGCTGCGAATGTCAGACATGACCGAGTCCCGCGGGCCAGAAATTTCAACAGTCTGGACCTTGGCCGCTTGCCGCTTGCAGAGGACCGAAGTGTACAGCACTATCTGGGTAATGCATGACAGCACCCAAAGAGCGATGTGGGTGGTTACGACGAGGGGCCAATTGCTGACAGACCCCGACGAGGAGGATCTGAGAACGGCATCCCATCTCGTCTTGACCAGAATGATCAGAATGAGATTGAGAATCAATGCAACCCCAGACAAAGAAATGCTCAATCCTGTAACTGCTTTCGGCAGTGCTGACCCATGGGCGGAAAAACCTGTTCGCCGTACGGATTGGTATGTGTAGAGCCCGATGCAACACAGAGAGACGCCGTTGAGAGCGCTTGAAACGGCGGCAAGTTGGAGTAGTGGTGCTTGAGAAGTTGAGAATGAAGTTGCCTCCAAAAGGGTCAAGACAGTATATGCCGTGGTGCTAGACCATGCGACGACCCCGAGGAGAGAGAGGTAGAATTTGCGAGATTGAAACATGGTGTTTGAGGCGCAAGTGCTTCAAATATATGGCCTGGTAATATATCGACACGTGCTGAAGACCGTGGGCCACGTTTCGGTGTAGATTGCAGAGTAACAGTGGTGTCGGTCTCTGGATCGTCCAAGCAGCGAGATATGGTGACGCGCTTCGATAAGAGTTGCGAGCGGTGCCCACGGGCATTAACAGCGTGGCTCGGCCAGCATGTGGTTGGCCTGCAACAGTTTTCGAAGGGTTTTCTGGAATTGATCCGAGAGTTTGGTTGAGAAGGAGTGCAAGGCAGTCGATAAGAATGAATATTCGCGGGGTTGCCGTGGTAAGTCGCGGGCAGCAGCAACAACAAATTGAATACACAACGCGTTCGAGGCACGAGATAAGATGACGACCTGGCTGTATAGGTATAGGGTGGTATAAGACGCGCTGGATGTGGGTAGCGCCCGTTAAACGAGCGTGGCTGCTGTAGGCGAGTGGGGATGCAGCAAATGACCGTTAGGTAGCCGGGTCGTCGGTTCTGGATGTAAATATAACCACGACGAGCAACGGAGGGACGAAAGCGAGTGTTGAAAATGACGGCAGAGCGAGCGACGGGTAAAGCGAAAGAGTAAATGGAAGTGCAAAGACAGCTGTGGGGACGGCTGACTTGTTAAGGTCTTGTGTTGTGGGCTGCGTTACAAGAGGCTTGACTAGGTAGCCATGAATTGACTACGGGTCCAGCCAGGAACACGGATTGGCGCAAGCATGTTCCAGTGGGCCTTGGGGAATCAACGGCTGCACGACGTGAGATGCTTGCTGGATTCTCGACATGCCACAGCAGATGCAGTAACTGGTCCGACAGCTCGTGGAAGCGTTTGCTGACTCGGGAGAAACCTGACGCAGGGAGAAGAAAATTCAACCACGTCTCGGAACCTCAGACGGAGAACACCCAATCGCTGATCAGCTGAAGTGAGCCGCCGCCGAGACTGCAGAGTCAGATCGTTTGTAGGGATCGCCTGTCATTGTGTGGAGTGCGGAGCTCTGCGGCGGTCGTCATGCCTCATTTCGTATCATCACGCGTTGTTTAGGCTTTCCTTTTTGAGGCGATGCATAATAAACAAATTCGCCCACAGCCTCACTCATCAGAAAGTTGAAATGGGCTCCCCACAAGCGCTGGAGAGAGTGTGAGATACGGGGGCAGACGTATCACGGAGCAATAGTGCGATGAGCTGCAGTGGCCGTCGATCACAGCATATCGATAATAGGGAAGCGAGTGTTGCACACGACTGCGTGTTTGGGACGCTCAGGTCCAGTGTTTGGGATGCCCATGAAACGAGACCGACCCTTCGACGTTTGGATCGACTCATGGGCGCGAAACTTTGCGCCTGTGAGCGTGCGCTGGGCGGACGACAACGCAACGGACCTGCCCGGATTCAAAGTTTCAACTGTTGACAGCTGTACGCGTTTGTGGTAGATGGTTCGGGATGGTGTTGCGTGCCGCACCCTGTCATGTCGGAAATTATGGCTGCAGATTGCGTCACTGACAGTGTTCGAGATGCTCGTCCGATCAGATGCCTCGAGGAGGGGCACCACATGGTTTATTGATTAGCTGAGCGTGGGAGGCACCGTTCTATTGCATTAGTGGAGGAACCTTGCATGAGGCAATAAACATGTTCGGCTTCCAGGTTTCATGCTGGATACAGAAATGCAGGAGCGGCTCGTGCCTGGCGCCACAGTGTGGCTGAAGTCACCGGTGATACTTTTGCCCACTGCCGGTTCCGCATCCATGGTCGACGACAGAGGGTCTGCCTAACCGTACCGTGTTTCCATCGTCTTCTGCGCTTCTGCGAGCAAACGCCTTCGCACTAAGAAGTTTGCAGCCTGCTTCTCTCACCTCCCCCGTCATCGCTTCCGTACTAACTCAACGACTCCCCCGCCGAGAGCTTCTCTACATCACCGCTCCCCGCCTTGCCCTTGCCCTCACCACCCCACAACCTCATCCTCCACCAACGACCACAGAACACCGCCAAAATGAAGATTACTTTCAAGGTAGCTACAAGCATGACGGCAAATCCGAGTATTTGCTAATAAAGCACAGGATCTCAAGCAGAACAAGTTCGTCATCGAGGCCGAGCCTTCAGAAACGGTACGCAGGCGGCCGCCACCACCACCAAGACACTCCGTGACCACCCGGCTGACAGTGCGAATAGATCGGCGCGCTCAAGGCGAAGATCCAGGAAGACAAGGGCTGGGAGGTGCCCCAGCAAAAGCTCATCTACTCGGGTAAAATCCTCCAGGATGCGAACACAGTAGAGTCGTACAGCATCGAGGAGAAGGGCTTCATCGTCTGCATGGTCTCCAAGGCATGTTTCTCACTCCGCGCCACCACGCGCGCTCGCTCGCTAATAGCAGCCGCAGCCAAAGCCAGTCGCCGGCTCGTCAAGTAAAGCCGCGCCCTCGACACCGGCCCCGGCCACAGCCCAGACGCCAGCAACTCCAGCAGCGCCAGCACCCTCGTCCAACTCCACACAGAATGCGCCCGCCACGCCGTCGCCTGCGCCGGCTACACAGGCCACTGGACCTAGCTTCAACGACCCCTCGGCGCTGGCCATGGGCGGCGAGCGCGAGGCCGCTATCGAGAACATGTTGAGCATGGGCTTCGCACGTGCCGACATTGATGCCGCCATGCGCGCTGCCTTCTTCAACCCCGACCGCGCGGTCGAGTATCTCCTCACTGTAAGACAGGCGGCGTCATTCTGCACCAACCACGTTCTAACGGTATTTAGGGTATCCCAGACAGCGCACGTCAAGAGCAAGCACAAGCCGCACAGGCGAACGCAAACGCGCCGACTTCGCCCCCGCCTGCTGCCACCGGAAACACAGGTGCGACCCCGGCACCAGCTGGCGGTGCTGGCGGAGACGAGCCGATAAACCTGTTCGAGGCCGCCGCACAAGCCGGTCAGAATCGCGGAGGCTCTGGTGGTGCTGGTGCACGCTCTGGTGGCACTGGTGCTAGTGCTGGCGGTGCACTCAGCGCAAATAGCCTCGAGTTCTTGCGCAACAACCCACAATTCCAGCAGCTACGACAGGTCGTACAACAGCAGCCGCAGATGCTTGAGCCCATCCTGCAGCAGGTCGGCGCGGGAAACCCACAGTTGGCGCAGATGATCGCACAGAACCCGGAGCAGTTCCTGCAGCTGCTTGCCGAGGACGCTGACGAGGACGCCCCGTTGCCTCCTGGTGCGCAGGCCGTGTCCGTCACCGAGGACGAGCGCGAAGCTATTGAGCGTCTGTGTCGCCTGGGCTTCGAGCGCGACCTTGTCATCCAAGCTTACTTCGCGTGCGACAAGAACGAGGAGCTGGCCGCCAACTTCCTCTTTGAGCAGCCCGAGGACCCAGACGACCAGTAGATGTAGGTTCCTGCAATCTGTGCCACCGTTGTGCGACCTCACCATACCCGACTCTGCCATCTCTCCGTCTGACGCCATGTCACCCTCGTATGGTCGATATTGGAATCGTCAGCTTGATGCGTATCTGCTGGTGCTTAGGCGTAGAGAAGGACACGGCGTCTGCCTTCGTTTATGATATCATGATATCTTCCTAGTGAGGAACAAGATCTGGCGAAATAGTTCGGCACCGGCTCTCTGGGTGCGAGTGGACGACAATACATCAATTCACGATACTTCAACTGTGGTGATGTGCTTTGTGAAGTAAGACTCACTGAACTATGTATATGTCAAGAACTGAATTGGTCTCGGCACAGCGCAGAGAATGCCGATGTCATCGTAATACGACTTGAACTCATTGAGAGATGGTTGAACTGTAGTGGGACTGATACTCGAAGGGAAGGCGCGTTCATGCTTTCCCAACTCCACAACTTAACCACCAATATATACTTTACAAGCATAAGTTCTTTCACATACGACCATAGGACGTTGAGACCTCGGCTTCCCGTTCGCTCAGCCATAGATAAGCAACGTACCGGCGGATTAGTAGTCAGGTGGGTGACCACTGGC
>Ga0265798_10010035_pt1 | contig 11734 bp, 9 predicted proteins | sample P3T30metagenome_FD_192430 | JGI IMG/M metagenome (GOLD analysis project Ga0265798, IMG submission 192430) | Plant litter microbial communities from East Loma Ridge, Irvine, California - P3 T30 | ecosystem: Environmental > Terrestrial > Plant litter > Unclassified | place: USA: California... | reverse complement strand
GGCGGAAGTGTAACTTATAAACAGTTTATGCTAAGCTTCAGTGTAGGTTATGAGTTCGGCGGCGACAGGTATAATCAGACCTTGGTAGATCGTGTTGAGAATGCGGATCCCAGGTTTAACGTGGATGTCAGAGCGCTCACCGAAAAGTGGCAAAAACCCGGTGATATTGCCTTCTACAAAAACATTGCTGATCCAGGAACCTATCTGGATAATACCAGAACATCCTCGCGTTTTGTTCAGCGATATAATACCATCAACTTACAATCGGTTTACCTATCCTATGATTTCAAACGCAGTGTAGCTAAGAAACTTGGATTACAAGCACTGAGACCTTCTATTACGGCTAATGACCTTTTCAGAAGTTCAAGCATTGAGATTGAACGGGGAACAGTATATCCTTTTGTAAGAAGCGTGACTTTCGCCTTAGCAGCAACATTTTAAATACTTAAGACATGAAGAAAATCTGTACAATTATATTGATGATGCTAAGCTTGTCATCATGCAAGAAATTTCTGGATGTTAAACCAGAATCTGAAATAGACAAAAACGAGCTGTTTACGACTGAGGCTGGTTTCAAAGAAGCATTGAACGGTGTGTACCTGCATTGTGCAGGAGGACAGCTATATGGAGGTTATATGACCTTCAGTCTGTTGGACATCATGGCACAGAACTATAGATTTACCGATGTCAAATTTCAGGAGATTGCCAATTTCAACTACGCATCCGCAACGCTGATTTCGGACACCAGAACGATTTGGGAACAGGCATATCGTGGTGTGGCAAATGCAAACTACATCTTGACTACAATTGACGAACGTAAATCGCTTTTCCGGGATAAAAACTACGAGATTATAAAAGGGGAGGCTCTGGCCTTGCGGGCTTACCTGCATTTTGATATGCTTCGGATGTTCGCCCCATCTTTCGTTAGTAAACCATTGGGGAAAGCTATTCCCTATGTGACCACGGTAGCGCCAACCAACACACCTTTCCTGAACGTGACCGAAGTGCTGGACCTCACGATTGCTGATCTGGAAGCTGCAAAGGCCTTACTGAGCCTTTCTGATCCGATCCTTTCTTCCGGATATGTTGTGGGCTACCCTGATGAGCTGAAAGCAACGGAGTTAAGCCACCCGGATCTTTTTCTGCAGAACCGACGACACCGGATGAACTATTTCGCAGTGTGCGCGGAGTTGGCCAGGGTTTACCTTTATAAAGCTGACATCGAGAAAGCCTTGCTAAATGCCAAAATTGTTATCGATTCTGAGAAATTTCCCTTTACCAAAGTAGAAGATTTTATCCAGGGCGATCTAAGTAAAAAAGACCGGATCCTGTATAAGGAACTTATCGCTTCATGGTACATCCCTAATGCGAAAGAGATGCTGATTAACCTGTTTTCCAAAGAGGCACCTGATTATAGCCCCACAGCTAGTCAACTTGACGAGATATACGAGAAACAACGCTTTGGTGCGGAAGATAACCGCTACAAGCAATGGTTTGTAAATGTTAAAGGTCAGCAATCGGCTGAAGATCGGAGCTTATTACAGAAATATGTGGTGAATTCTGCGCCGCTGTCAAACCTGCATCCCTTAGTCGCTCCGGCATTGCGTTTAAGTGAAATGTACTATATCGCTGCAGAAGCAAGTTTTGACCAGAATCCGTCGGAAGCACTGATGTATTACAACACGGTTCGGAGAAACCGGGGGATTCCGGATGACCTAACGACGGTCGCCAACAAGGGTGAATTTCTCAATCTCCTCCTTCTTGAGGCGAGAAAGGAATTTTATGGGGAGAGCCAGACTTTCTTTATGTACAAACGCCTAAACTATGCGATTAAGATTTCACAAACACAAAGCATCAGTCCATCCGATAAGATCTTCGTGTTTCCGATACCTGCAACCGAGTTAAACACCAACAACTAATTGGACATGAAGCATAGAATATTGATTTTCTTACTGGCCTGTAGCGTGATGCTGGCTTGCAAAAAGGATGAAAAGTTCCTTTATGATGTGGAGATTGACAACATTTACCTGGACTACCAGGACGAAGAACAACTCACGTATAGTTTTGCCTATACTCCAGGTCTCCCCAAGGATACCATATGGGTTCCGGTGAAGATTTCGGGTAAACGCGTAAGTCGCGAGCGCAAGTTCCAAATCCAGGCCACCGACACTGGTACAACAGCTAAGCCTGATGTACACTACGAGGCGCTGAAGCCATTTTACATCATGCCGGCAGATTCAGGAATGGTAAAGGTGCCAATTGTTTTGCTAAATGCACCTGGGCTGGAGTCCCAATCTGTAAAGCTGACTTTTCAGGTAGTTGGAGGTGAGGATTTTGACAACAAGCTGCCGAAGAAGACCAGAACGAAAAGCCTGCTTTTCTCAAATCGCCTGGAAATGCCATCATGGTGGATGTTATGGGTGGGTGAACTTGGGGCCTATAGCCGGGTGAAACATCAGCTATTTTTGATTTCGTCAGGTACCAGGGACCTGTTACCACAATCGGAATTTATGGAAATACCGAGAAGTCTGTTCTATATCTCGAACACACGTTCTTTACTGAAGTTTCCATTTAGCTGGGTGGATACACACCCGGAGCTAGGTTACGTGTTGACTGCAAGGACGGATGGTTCAGGTGATTACGACCTGTACCAAAAGGATGCACCAGCCACCAAGTTCCACCTCAAATACTTTAGTGCCGCTGATACCTATATTTTCCTTGATGAGAATGGGAACCAGATCACGATGTAAATTTTAACTCTAGATCCATGAAACAAAGACAAATATATATTGCCCTATTACTGTTCCTGGGCATCTTAGGCTGTAAGAAGGACCTCGGCAACTATGATTATAATCCGCCATCTGAACCGGTATTGGAGGATTTCCGCGATGCCACTTTCGACGCCAACCTCGGTGATACGCTAATCATTGAACCGAATGTGGTTATTGAAGGTGCTGATCCTTTGAAGGATCTAACTTACGACTGGAAGATTGATGTTTCTGAAGAGGCGCGTTCCGATGATTATAAAGGCTACCCATTGAAGCTGGTTTATAATCTGGCGCCACGCCTGCGTGAAGCCAAACTGACGATAACGGACAATCGCAATGGCATGAAGTATACCTTCCCCTTTAAAATTTTTGGGACTACGCCTTTTTCAACTGGCCAGACCATTCTCAGTGTAGAAAATGGTGTGACGAAACTATCCTTTGTAAAGGCTGATGGTACAGTTCTGAGTGATATTTACCGAAGCCTGCACGGCGTCGACCTACCTGAAAATCCCGTGCAGCTATTCGCTAAGCCTATTGTTTATCAAGGTGGTACCGTTGAAGATTATTGGGTGGTATGTCAAGACAATGCTACCGGTGGGGTAATCCTGGATGGTTCTTCCATGTTGAAGAAAAAGGACTTCAGTGCGCAGTTCCTTATCACACCACCTATTGTAGTGCCCGCAGTGTTTGATGGCTCCGCAGGCTATCCTGTAGGACTGATTAATGGAAAGCTCTACCAAAGTATAACCACTACAGCGCCATTCGCACCCGATTTCGGGAAGTTCGCCAATGCGGAAGCCGGAGATTATGACCTAGCTCCATTTTTCACTTTTGCGCAGGGCAGGTATTATTTCGGCTTTGACAGGAAGTCAAAAGCCTTTGTATCCTTCAATTCATCAGGAGGGTTTACCGGTACGACCTATAAGGTAAATGGTACCGGTCTTTCTTTCGATCCTAAGAAGCTGGACATGGACAATCTGATCTTTATGCGTGCTGTTTCGGGTAACTCCTATGCTTATTTCCGCAGCCCAGCTGGCGAGACCTATGAGTATGGGTTTAACCTCGCCATGGATGATTATAACAACCGGGCAATAACACCGCTGCACAAAAAGGTGTTTAAAGGATCCGCTTTGGTTAAGGCCGACACCAAGTGGGTTAAATCACCTGTCGATATCTTTTATTTTTCTTCTGATGACAAGATCTATCGATATAACCCGATCAATGAGGATATCCGCCAGCTTACCGCTGATCTTGGCGGAAGGAAAGTGACTATGCTGCAGCTTAGCGGCGATGGCAACGAGCTACGGGTTGGGGTACCTGGAGCAATGCTCCGGCTTGACGTCCGCGTTGGAGAGACCGGCAAAATTCTGAACACCATTTCCGGCATCCCGGGAGACCCGCTTGATCTGGTGGTTAAAGACTATTAATACAAAACCTAATTAGAACTTATTACAAGAAAACATGAAGAGATTCCTTATTCTACCTGCATTATTCGCCAGCTTTCTAGCTGTTGCACAAAACAAACCGTTCACCATGGCTGGTAAGCTAGGTGCATTAAACAAGCCAGCGATGGTTTACCTGGATTACATGGACAATGGCGAAGGGCATGCCGACTCGGCCTTATTGGTAGATGGTAAATTTAAGTTTACCGGGCAAATTAAAAGTAATGCTTATGCGCGCATGGCCCTGGACCATACCGGGGAAGGTAAAAACAAAGCGGTTTACACTGGAGATGTAATCTATTTCTATTTCGGTCCGGAAAACATCACGGTGAATTCCAGAGATTCTTTGGCTACTGCAGTATTTACGGGTTCAAAAATTTATGATGAGCATATGGCCTATAATAAAACGATAGGTGGTTCTATTATGGAGCTCACCAAGGCGGTAAACGCTAAGTTTTCGAGCGGAAGTCCGGAAGATCAGAAAGATCCAGGCTTCATGAAAGCTGTGAATGACTGGTACCGGGCCAAGCTTGATAACAAGAACGAGCAGCAACTTCTTTTTGCAGAAAAGAACCCCAATTCATTTTTTGCCTTGGTTGCCTTGTCTGAAACGCAGAAAGACAAAGCGAATGAAGGCCGGATTGCGGCTGCCTTTAAAAAGCTGAACCCGCAGTTAAGGTCGCTAGATATGGGTGTTGAACTGGCTCAACGTATTGATGCCTCAACGATGACCGCAATTGGCGCAAGCGCGCCAGTGTTTTCGCAAAAGGATGTTAACGGAAATTCTATTTCACTGGCTGACTTAAAAGGTAAAGTTGTGCTGGTAGAGTTCTGGGCAAGCTGGTGTGGCCCATGTCGAGCAGAGAACCCAAACCTGGTTAAACTTTACAATCAGTACAAGGACAAAGGATTTGAGATTTTAGCAGTTTCCTTAGATAGTGATAAAACGGCATGGGAGAAAGCAATTAAGGCGGATGGTTTGCCATGGTTACATGTATCTGACCTTAAAGGCTGGAACAATGCTGTTGGTCGGCTATATGGCGTTAGAGCAGTCCCTGCAAGTGTGCTGGTTGATAAAGATGGGAAAGTGATTGGCAACGAGCTGCGTGGTGAAAGCTTGAAGGCTAAACTTGCAGCGTTGTACAACTAAGCGCATGAGGCAGCTTATATTTTTGCTGATGTTAGTTTGCTGTACTGCTTCGGGTACTGCCGTCGCTCAGCAGGCTAACGCAAGAGACTTGCAGGAAACCATACATCACGCGATAAAACGCGCTTATCCAGCAAGCGTCCGGATTTGGGCTTTTGATACTATCCGGAATGTACGTACAGGGCCACAATTTACCGGTGTTGTCGCTACACCAGAAGGACACATCTTAACTGCAGCGCATGTAAATACTCCCGGAACGACCTACAAGGTCATGTTTCCGGATGGCCGATCGACGGTTGCCGTGGGCAGGGGGGAGATTGAGTTGGAGTCAAGGCCGTTTATGCCTGATGTTGCCATGCTGAAGATAGTTAATGAGGGTGTTTGGCCGTTTGCTCCAATGGGGCATTCGGCTAAACTTACCAAAGGTATGCTGAGCATAAGTATTGCATATCCCGAGTCACTGGATCAAGCATTACCGATGATCCGTGTAGGCGAGATATACGACGTACATAATGAGTATGGCTTTCTGCAATCGACCTGCCTGATGGAACCCGGTGATTCCGGAGGCCCCTTGTTTGATGGCTTTGGGAATGTTATCGGGATTCACAGTGCTGTGGACGTATCAGAAAAGGAAAACTTTGAAGTGCCTGTTGATTTATACCGGACGTACTGGACAACTTTACAGCAAGCGAAGACCTATGGTGATTATCCAACGCAAAAAGACAGTGCTGGATTCGATACGGTTTCCGGCAGCTTAAAGATCTTTCCTGAACTGGATGAGCCGGATCAGTTGATCAGGGCAAAAAAGGAGATCAGGAGCAGTGCTGTCTTGATTAGTAGCACGGTGTCTGGTGCCCTGAAACAGATCATGGGTGCTTTAATTGAGACTAAAGGAATGAAGGGCCTTGCAAAGCAACCGGGTACAAGCCTGGTGATTAGCAAGTCTTCGTATGTAGGCGATCATCCCACGGTATCGCTTGCAGGTAAAACGCTGAGGGCTAAAGTGCTTACAAGAGATAAGCTGAATGATTTAGTTCTGCTTGCTATAGATGAGCAATTAAAAGGCGGAATTGAACTGGCAAAGGTTGATACTGCATGTATTGGCTTAGGTGACTTAGGACGGTTCTTGGCTTCGCCACTGGCTGCGGGGAAATATCGTATAAGTGTGCTGGGCACGGGGACATTTAGTTTACCCAAGCAGGAGAGTGTAGGTTATCTGGGTGCGCAAGTCGCCTACTTCGGGCCGCTTGAGATTACTGAAGCAGCTGCAATTGCTGGGACTGCTACTTTTGAGAAAGGTGATGAATTGCTGGCTTTAAATGGTGAGAAGGTGGCTAGCCGGGCGGATTTCCTTCGCGTGTCAAAAAAGTATTGGCCAGGAGACAGTGTTAGTGTAGAGCTGAAGCGTGCCGGAAATACCCTTGTTCATGATGTTGTACTAGGCTGGAAGCCGGAAATCGTGGGGAGTCACCAATCTGAAAGATTTGAGGGGGGAAAAAGCAGGCGGCGGGATGGCTTTAACGCGGTGTTTGCGCATGATGCAAGATTGAAGCCGGAAGAATGTGGCGCTGCGGTGTTCGACCTTGATGGGCGTTTTTACGGTTTAAACATCGGCCGCTACAGTCGCGTGAGCAACCTCGTAATTCCTGCATCCGAGGTTTTGCATTTTGTTGAACAAGCGTTGGCCCGCTAGCGGGTTACGACAGTAAACTGGTATAAGAATATTTCTTTTACCCATTTTATCTCTTGATCCTGCTGCAAGATGGAATTTCTGAGCGTTTTTCTTTACTTTGGCGCTTTCAAGCTTTTTCTATTATATGTTCAACCGAAGGAAATTTATCAAAGCTTCTGCACTTTCCGCAGGGGCAATTGCTTTAAATCAGCATGCTGTTGCTAATGTTTTGCCGGAAGCGTCATTAACCGCCGCAGCAAAACCGATCATTATCTCTACCTGGGATTTCGGCGTTGCAGCAAACAAGGCAGGCTGGGCCGTGCTAGCTAAAGGTGGCCGGGCACTAGATGCTGTTGAACAAGCTGGCTGGGTGCCGGAAGCCGATGTGAAAAACCAAACTGTTGGATATGGAGGATTGCCAGACCGAGATGGCAACGTTACCTTGGATGCTTGTATTATGGACGAACAGGGTAACTGCGGAGCTGTACTTGCGCTGGAGCATATTAAACATCCAATTTCCGTTGCCAGAAAGGTGATGGAGAAAACACCACATGTGATGCTAGCTGGTGACGGTGCGCTTCAGTTTGCCCTTGAGAATGGTTTTAAAAAGGAAAATCTGCTCACACCCGAAAGTGAGAAAGCATGGAAAGAATGGTTGAAGACCGCAGAATATGCGCCCGTAATGAATATTGAGAATCAACGATATGATAAAGCCAGTCCGCAGAAGCTACCTGGAAATCAATACAACCACGACACCATTGGTATTCTCGCTATAGACGCTGATGGGAATATATCTGGCGGATGTACAACCAGTGGAATGGCTTATAAGCTACATGGGCGAATTGGCGACAGTCCGATTATTGGTGCTGGATTGTATGTGGATAATGAGGTTGGCGGTGCAACATCTACCGGAGTTGGAGAAGAAGTGGTTCGAAATGTAGGCTCCTTTTTGGTGGTAGAATTGATGCGTCAGGGTTTTGCTCCAGAGGCAGCCTGTAAAGAAGCTGTAATGCGCATTATTAAGAAAAAGCCAGAGACCGCTAAGAATATTCAAGTTGGTTTCCTGGCGATCAATAAGAAGGGCGAATATGGTGCTTATGCCATCCAAAAGGGGTTCTCCTTTGCGGTTTGCAATGACAAACAGCAGGATTTGATCATTCCAGGTAAAAGCTATTATTAGGATGGTAAAGTTGGAAGTTTGTGCCAATGGTGTTAATTCTGCGTTGGTTGCGCAAAACGCAGGTGCATATCGCGTGGAACTATGTGACAATTTGTTGGAGGGTGGAACTACGCCGTCCTACGGTCAGATTGCCTTAGCTAGAAAGCTGCTTGACATTAAGCTTTACCCGATAATACGGCCACGTGGTGGCGATTTCGTCTATTCTGATCTTGAATTCGAGATCATGAAAATGGATGTACAGAGCTGTAAATCCCTTGGCTGCGATGGGGTTGTATTTGGGATACTCCAGGCGGACGGCAAGGTTGATGTGGAGCGTTGTAAATTACTGCTTGAAGTTGCTCATCCACTTCCGGCGACTTTTCACCGCGCCTTTGATGACTCAGCAAATTTTTTTGAGGCCTTGGAAGACTTAATAGCGCTTAGATTCGAGCGGGTCTTGACTTCAGGTGGCGCGGCAACTGCAATGGACGGGGTGGATGTATTGAACGAGCTGGTAAAAGCGGCATCAAACCGCATTGAAGTCATGCCAGGAGCAGGTGTAACAAAAGACAATGTGGCATCATTGGTCAAGATGACCAATGCAACATCGGTTCATGGCTCATTTTCGACCGACATACCTTACCGTTTTACGGATATTGATAAAGTTAAAGCCGTAGTAACTACCTTATCTAATCTGTAGCAGAAAAAACTGGCTGGCTTTTTGGTATGCAAATTTGCTAAATTAATGAGTCCCCGAATGGCAACATCAAACCGGCATTCCTTTCTATATCGAAACGGGCTGTCCCTAGTATTTCTGTTTATCTTTAATATCACCCTGGCTGCACAGGCCTATACCGGTTGGATGACACACAATGAGGAGCTCACCGAATTACATGCAGCAGGGATCGGATTTGTGAGCTACTTAGGAAGTGCACATTTCATTTCGGCCACCTTTGAGAATTTTGAGAGCGAGTTCTTGCAAATGGCCTTGTACGTGATATTGACGATAAAGCTGCGACAGCTTGGCTCTGCGGAATCTAAGTCTCTGGACGAGCGAGAGGAAGTAGACAGAAAGCCTAATCCTTCTAAAAATGCACCCTGGCCAGTACGGCAAGGTGGCTGGATTCTGAAAATATATAGTAATTCATTATCCATTGCTTTTATCCTGTTATTTTTAGTGAGTTGGGGACTTCATCTGTATGGGAGTTTCAAAGCGCACAACATTGAACAGGTACTTAAGCATAAACCTGAGAACTCTTTATTTGAATTTATTGCCGGGCCAAGCTTTTGGTTTGAAACCTTCCAAAACTGGCAAAGCGAGTTCTTGTCGGTTTTAGCAATCGTGTTTCTTACCATCTACTTGCGACAACATGGTTCACCAGAATCCAAGCCTGTTGATGCAGGCCATTTAGAAACAGGGAAATAATAATATGCCCATGGCTGTTTTGAAAATTCATTTATTACTTTTACACACTAACACGACTTGAAACAATATGCAGGACTCTATTGATATTGAAACTCAAAATAACCAATTCAAGTCCTTACTCGAAGCATCACCATTAGCAGTTTACACTAGTGATCAGCATGGTCATCTTACTTTTTTTAATCAAGCTACGGTGCATATTTTGGGGATGACCCCTGTTTTAGGAGCGGACTTGTGGTCTGGACAATGGAAGATGTATTTTCCGGACGGCCGGCCCATGGAAATTGTGGATTCGCCCATGGCCAAAGCCCTCAATCAAATAGCGAAGTTCGAAAACGAGGAAATCGTCATTCGACGTTTAGACGACTCCTTTAGAAGATTATTGGTTTACTCCATACCAACATACAATGAAGCTAAAGCATTCTCAGGTACTTATAACACCTTTGTCGATATAACCGCTAAATCATCTTATGAAACAAAACAGTCGGTTTTATCAGCGATCGTAGAATCGTCCGATGATGCAATCATAAGCAAGGACCTGAATGGTATTATTTCCAGCTGGAATCAAGGAGCGGAACGGATCTTTGGTTATACGGAACAGGAGGTAATCGGACGACCAGTCTCGATTCTTATTCCGAAGCCACGACTCAATGAGGAAGATAATATATTAGGTCAGATTAGACAGGGTAATAAAGTTAAACACTTTGAAACTGTACGCGTTTCAAAGACGGGTCGTCTCATCCCAATTTCTTTGACGGTGTCACCGGTGAAAGATATGTCTGGTAAGATCATCGGGGCCTCGAAAATTGCACGGGATATTACCGAGCAAGTAGAGGCACAGGCCGCAATTAAACGAAACGCCCAAAACTTAGAACTTTTAAATTCAATTGGAAAGGTAATCCTCGAAAAGCTTGAAGTAAATGAAGTATTGCAACAAGTTACAGATGTGACGACAAGAATTACCGGTGCTGCATTTGGCGCATTTTTCTACAATACCTTCGACGAGGAGGGTGAAGCCATCATGCTGTTCACCTTATCTGGTGCACCCAGACAAGCTCTTGAGTCGATCGGAATTGACCTATTTAAGCCGACTTTCAGTGCACATCAGGTAATCAGAATCGATGATGTAACTAAAGACGATCGGTACGCAAAGAACCTTCCGCTTCTTGGGATGCCTAAAGGGTACCTTGACGTAAGAAGCTACCTAGCCGTACCCGTAGTTTCTACCAACGGAGAAGTGATTGGCGGATTACTTTTTGGTCATCCAAAGGTAGCTCGATTTAAAGCAGAGCATGAGGATCTCGTTGAGAGTATCGCCTCTCAAGCTGCGATTGCATTAGATAACTCGAGGTTATTTGAGGAGCTCAAAGCCATGAGCGACAAAAAAGACGAATTTATTGCACTTGCAAGTCACGAACTGAAAACACCATTAACCACCATTAAAGGATACTTACAGCTGCTGGCGAAGAAGAAACAGGATCGTGTTAACGCTTTATTCATAGACAAGACCTTAGATCAGGTTGGAAAGTTGAATTCCTTGGTTGCCGATTTGCTTGATGTATCGAAGATCGAGGCTGGCAAATTGCAGTTTAATCTTGAAGCATTCGATCTACGATTGGTCTTGAAAGATGTGATGGAGACATTTCCGTATACCTACAAAACCCATAAAATCATTTTTCACGACCAATTGGAGCCAGCCTGTGTTTATGCAGATAAACAAAGAATTGAACAGGTCATTAATAATTTGCTTACCAACGCCATCAAGTATTCCCCAAATTCCGACTTGGTTGAAGTTTCGATTTATAAAGACGCTGACACCGTCACCGTCAAGGTGAAAGATTTCGGGATTGGACTTAAAGAGGAACATAAACGAAAAATTTTCACGCGGTTTTATAGAGCCGAGGGCATCGTGAATGTCTCGGGCTTGGGAATTGGCCTTCATCTTACCAAGGAGATCATAGACCGTCACCATGGTCAAATCGGTGTGGAAAGTAAATTCGGTGTGGGATCTGAGTTTTATTTTACTTTACCTGCTTATCAAGTTTGATGTTGTGCTATGGAAAATAAAAAAGACCTTAAGCTTGCGGTCCTGATAGACGCGGATAACGTTCCTTACGCAAATG
>Ga0265798_10010033_pt1 | contig 11735 bp, 8 predicted proteins | sample P3T30metagenome_FD_192430 | JGI IMG/M metagenome (GOLD analysis project Ga0265798, IMG submission 192430) | Plant litter microbial communities from East Loma Ridge, Irvine, California - P3 T30 | ecosystem: Environmental > Terrestrial > Plant litter > Unclassified | place: USA: California... | reverse complement strand
AGGCGGTCATCGCCGGGTCGTACTGACCGACGAGCTGCGCGGACATGGCGCGCAGCACGCGCGGGTCGGCGTTGATCGGGCCGGGGCCCATCAACAGACGAGCGGGGGGATCGATCTGCTGGAAGACGCGTTTCACCCTGGAGATGATACGCAACCCGTGTTTCAGGCACGTGAACTGCCCGGGCCGTGCAGTGCGGCTGTAGGGCCGGGTCTCTCGTGACAGTCGGGGCACAAACGAGAGTTGCTTGACAGCGGACTCAGAATTGACAGTTCCAGCGGCAAGCGGCCTCCCGCGCACCTTGTGTATGAGCTTTTGCCACGCCTAGACCGGCCAGAGGACCGAGGCGAAGCCTGACCTCTTAGCTGTTCGTCGGGACACGAGGCCGCAGAAGTCACAGGCAGGGCGAGCAGAGCCACGCGGGGCGCAGGCTGAGGCGGGGACGACTGGACCCGCGACCCGTGATGAGGCTCGTTGGCTGGGCCTCCTCACTCGCTCCAATCAGGGGGAAGGCCCCTCTGCCAGGGCTCCGCTCGAGACGTATTCACCGGGAGCTAGTCGACGGGCCGCCGCATCACCACCACGCCAAAAGTGTCCCAATCCGACCCGAGGGCGCCCCAATGGCGACGGGCAATGTCACACCGATACCGTAGATTCGACTCCGTGGAACACTTTGACGTCGTTCAAGCCCTGGCCAGGACTGCCCTTGGTGGCGGTCGGGACGCTACAAGTCACCAGATTGAGCGCTTGGCGACGCTTCTTCTCGAGGATGGGCAAAGCAAAGAGGCCGAATCGCTGCGCGGGATTGTGAAGCGCGCCTCTCGAATTCAGTCAGTTGAACCGCTCCATGTCGTAGCGACGACAGCCTCGCCCCAAGGCCAGAAACGCCCAAAGCTCTCGCCTCGAACTCCGCTCCCCGTCGACCGCGACTCCAGTGCTCCGCTGTGCGAGATAATTTTCCCAGGGTCGTCGCAAGTCGCCCCGATCTTGCCCTTAGCAGCACAGGCGTCGTTTGAATCGCTTGTGCATGAGTGGCGCCATGAGGACCTGCTGTACGAGGCCGGGCTGAGCGTGAGCCGATCTCTGCTCCTGTACGGCCTCCCGGGAACAGGAAAGACGACCCTTGCTCTCACCCTGGCATCGGTACTTGGACGCCCAGCTGTCATCGCCCGGCTCGACGGCCTCATCTCCTCCTTCTTGGGCAACACGGCCCGAAACCTCGGGGCTCTCTTTGAGTTCAGCAATCGCTACGACACGGTTCTCATCCTGGATGAGTTCGACGCAGTCGCCAAGGTTCGAGATGATCCAAATGAAGTCGGCGAGATCAAGCGCGTCGTCAACGCTCTCCTCCAAAACCTCGACAAGCGCGTGGATCTCGGCCTGACCATTGCAATCACGAACCACGAGCAACTACTAGATCGAGCAATCTGGCGACGCTTTGAGCACCAAATTCGACTTGATCCCCCGAATGCTATTGCGCGCCGTGGCATCGCGGACCGGCATTTGGTACATCTTGGGTCTCCCACTTCTCTGGCGAAAGCTGTGACATGGGAAACCGAAAGACGCTCGGGCGCCGACGTGAAGTCCCTGGTACTGGCTATCGTCAAGGCGCGAATACTTGCGAGCGAAGACACCCCCGAGGCGTCTCTCCTGCGAGCAGCGGCTCAGTCCGGAGCGCGCCTCGAGCACGATGTGCTTGAGAGGCTCGACGGGTCCGATCCAGATCTGGCTCGCATTCTTCTGTCTGAAGGCGATATGTCGACGGTTGAGATTGCGCAACTCTTTGGCAAAGACCGTCGGACCGTGTCGCGCTGGCTGCAATGATGATGTCATCATTAATCGTAGAGAGGGGGAGTCGTGGCTGATGCGCCTGTGCAGTTGATCCTGAACTCGGAGCGGTTCAGGGGAGACCGCGATGCGGGAGGGGGCGGAGATCTAAAAGACTTTTACAAGGGCCAAGACGACGACTTCATCACGCACCGTGATGAACTTGTTGCGGATCTAGATCAAATACTGGACGACTTCGCCGGCCAGCCGCTGATCTACATCCGGGTCAGGATGCGTTCCGACGCCTTGGCCAAGTCGCACCGCCCCTTCGGACTGTTGTTCAGGTCAGCGGTTGCTACTCACGTGGGAACGCACCGCTACGGCGAATTGATCTTCGCGACAACTGCAACGCTTCTTGGGCAGACGCGAGACCTTTTAGCGGCTGCCGAGAAGACCGTGGAAATCAAACCCGATTCCGCGGGTGAACTGCGCTACTCGCCATCGAAGGCACGGTCTGAGGCGAGTGCTATCGCGTCCCTGTCGGTGTGGTCGTCTGAACTAGCTCGAAGCTTCGATCTTCTCGAGGGGGAGGAATGGCTGCAGGAGACGTCGCTCCCCCTGCTTCGAGTGTCTACCTTTTCTCTTCCCGGCAACTCGCGGGACCTTGGCGTCGCGCGGGAAACGGCAATCGTCCAGCACGAAAGACTGCTTTCCCTCATGCAGGCCACTGGCGTGGCAGACTTTAAGGACGCACTCGACGCTCTCCCCGGGGCGAAGTACGAACCAGTCTCGACGTATCCACTCAGTGATGAAGAGCTAGAACCGTCCAGCATCGATGATGTGGAGCCAACGGCGAAGTTAACCATCGCGGATCGCCGCAGAAGATTGTCGACTCAGTTTCGGGAGCTGCTGGCCGAACTCGAAGCGAACGGAGCTGTCCGCGAGGTCTCACTGGACGACGACTTGGCAGACCCGGACCCTGTCTCCCCTACAGCTGATGACTACATCGCCCCAGACTTACGAACCGCCCGTGGCATCGTCGGCGTCATCGACGGTGGTGTGGCCGGCTATGCCAATAGCGCCGTGGTCGGCCGAGATGGCCTCCTGGCGGACGCTGATAAGGATGTCGACCGCGGACTCTCACATGGCAGCGGGATTGCCTCCCTGATTGCTTGGGGGCACTGGTTCAACACCTACCTGCCTGAGGACGAAGCCTGCGATGTCTACGACGTCGACATCATCCCTGGCCGCCGCGTCACTCACCTCTATTATGCGTCCTTAACCGACCTACTTGAGCAGATCGGCGCCTCCGTCCGACGGGCAAAGGAAACGTCCGGCGTACGCATCTTCAACCTGTCCTATCGTTTCCGTCGGGCACCTGGAAGACAGACCTACAGCCATGCCGCAGCAGCCCTGGATCGAATTGCACTTGAGGAAGACGTCATCTTCGTCATCTCAGCCGGCAATCACGACGTGCAAAGCCAGCGGAACCCTTGGCCCATAAACCCCAAGGATGTTCCGATTTTCGCTGCGGGAGACGTTTCTCCAAAGGGTGTGATGTCACCATCCGACAGCTTGACAAACATCACAGTTGGAGCCGTAAACGCTCCGGGCCTCGTCGGGGAGATCGAATACGCCCCAACTCGGTATACGCCCCGCCGGGCTCACATCCCATCGGCAAACAAGCCCGACTTGGCCGAAGTCGGAGGAGCAGCACCTTCGCAATTGGAGGGAAGCAACCTAGCAATCCTGAACGCGATGAGTAACCGAGTTGAAGCTCACGGCACGAGCTTCGCCGCACCTCTCGTCGCCCGGAAGGTTGCGACCCTGGACAACGCAATCGCTGGAACTACGAGCCGTCAAACCTTAATCGCGATGATGTTGCACTTTGCCCGCCACCCCCTGGTGTTCACCGCACCCTCGGCTAAGAAAGCGCTTCCGTACGCGCAGGAGTTTGTGGGCCAGGGCATTCCTGCCCCTGTAAATGAGATGCTCGAGGGGATCGACTCCGAGATGACCTTCGTCATCGACGACGTACTTCTGCCTGGCAAGAGGGTCCAATTTCCCATCGTCTGGCCGGACGCCCTGCAAACCGACGACGGGGCCTCGCTAGGCCAGATACGGCTCACCCTCGTTTACAAACCCGTGCTCGATCCACGACACGGCGACGAACGCGTACGCATCAACCTCGAAGCGGCACTACAGCAAGCACAGGCGGAGGGCGGGTTCAAGGGTCAAGCAGAAGCAACGCACGTCATGTTCACGGGCATCGAGCATGCAAACGAGAAAGACCGCATCACAGCCCTTGGCAAGTGGTACCCGGTCAAGTCGTACGAAACGACCATGCCGAAGGGCCGCGGCGAGTCCCCCGACTGGCGAGTAAATATCCGCTACGAGACGCGAGCGGGGGTAGACATCCCCGACGAGGGCATCCCTTTCACGCTCATCATCACGATCTCGGACCCTCAAGGAGATGACAACGTCTTCAATGAGATGCGGGCCGGACTCATCAATGTGGGTGCCCAACTTCAAGACCTTCGAACGGCAGTCCGCGTCGAGGCGTCTGTGTGAACGCAAGCGGGGAATGGAGCTGACGTCTGCCTGCCACGCGGCTGCCGCCTCGTGGCCGGAAAGAACTCTTCCGATTTGGCGGGAACCGCCTCACCTGCGTGCACTTCACTTTGAACGCGAGCCACATGAGTGCTCTCGGCGTAGCACTAGGTGACACTCTTCGAGAATGGAAGCCGCCCCAATTGCTGAGCGCATCGCTGGCATCGCCTCCAGCCAATGGGGCATGATCACGACCGCACAGGCGCGGGTGCATGGGGTTGCACGGGTAAACCTCGCTCATCGAGTCCGGACGGGAGCGTTGGAGCAGACCGACCGCTAGGCGCCTACCGCCTCGTTGGAGACCCATCGAGCCCGCTCGATGACCTACGTGCGGCGCGGTTGACGACAAACCCCGAAGTGCTGGCGACGGAACGTGCCGCGGCGGCGCGGCCCGACGCCGCTAGTCGCTGTCGATTCATCTAGAACTTGAGGCATGCGAAGCACTGGAATTTTCATTTGCAGTGTTGCGTCCATTACTCGGGCCCGGTGGAGCGGGTACGTGCCAGAGCCGATAGAGTCGACCGAACGTTTGATGCTGACTATGTAGAAGATAGGTCTGTAATGGCTCAGAGAACGCTGACGCAACTTATCGATGACATTGATGGCACCCTCATCGCCGATGGTGAAGGTCGCACTGTAGAGTTTGGGCTCGATGGTGTCAGCTATGCAATAGAGCTGAACGATGCGCATCTCAGTGAACTGAAAGACGCTCTTGCCCCGTTCATGAATGCTGGCCGACCCGTTGCTCGTCGGGGGTCGAAGGCTAGTGAGAGCCCGAAGGCCAGCCCTACGGAACTGCGCAGAATTCGAAAGTGGGCCAGGCAGAACGGTCACGATGCTTCAGTTCGAGGTCGCGTCTCCCAAGCTGTTCGGGACGCCTACGACGCAGCACACTGACCCCACTACCCCGAAACGGCCACATGCCTTTTTCGAGCAAGCCTCCAACGCTCTCTGTGCGGACGGGGAAGCCAGCTGTCCAGCCGGGACGGCTGGGCTTGAAACTATAGATTTATAGAATCGGATGTTTGCCGCCAAGCCGCCCTCGACGCGTATTGGGGCTCCCGGTCCCACGCATCTGAGCGATCCACGCCACGCCGCTACTGCCTCCTCGTCCAGGCGTTCGGAGCTGTCGGTGCCCATGGCTGAGCGGGGATTATGGACACTTCTGCACAACCCTCCCCCTGGAGTCCGGTCGTGACGGGATCGCCCGTACGCTAGTACCGGCAGCGTGCGGCGACGACATCTGGATCGACGTCACTACCCGCGTCCTTTCCGCCAGCACGATTGGGCCATACCTGTCACCAGGGCAGCTGCTCCTGAGATAAATGACCGTCCTGTCTCAATATTCGCCTTCAGGGGCCCCAAAGCTCACCCCACGACAGCCTCAGGATGCCCACTGACACGCGCCCCGTGTTCTCGTCCGAGCCCGGGCCAGCATGCGACTCTTTGGCAACGCAAGCCATAGGGGTTCAGCCCGTCAGTTGCTCGGGTGCTCGGGTGCTCGGGTGCTCGGGTGCTCGGGTGCTCGGGTGCTCGGGTGCTCGGGTGCTCGGGTGCTCGGGTGCTCGGGTGCTCGGGTGCTCGGGTGCTCGGGTGCTCGGGACGATGTTAGACGTTTGGGATGTCCTCGGGTTGATCCCAGATGCGCATTGCAGCGGGAGTACCTGTTCCGGCTGGACCGAGCTGCGCTCCCCACATCTCCTGCACAAAGGCAGTGATAACGGGTGCTGCTGGGGTATCGACGACGACGGTTGAGGACATCGCCACTCTCATGGTCAGGGTACGTCCGATGGTCTCCACGTCTTCGACAGGAGGTAGCCGCTTTCCAAGCACAAGCATGGCGTCAGGCGCCAGAGGCATGGCCACGTAGGTCTGACCTCCACGCGTTTGGGGATGGAGAGTCATGGAGTGCAGACCAGCGTCGCCGAGCAGCATCGGACCACCGCGAAAGATCCACATCCCATCGGGGAGGAAATGGGCGAAGGTCGGCAGCAGCTGCAGCCGCGCCAACTTGGGCTCCTCGCGGGGCATAGCTGGAGCCAACTGGGCCAGCGAGTGAGCGAGATCACCCCCAACACCCCAATTAGCGGGATCAGGGACCATCATGGTGCCACCTCCGGGCAGGGCACGATGGTCAATGGAGGAACCACGCAATGCCGGGTACCGATCGTGCATAAGCACGCAGTATTCCCTGAAGGCCTTCCGATCGTGCCCAGTCAGCTGCCCGGGCGATCTAATCGACCGGGACAACGCGCGGCTGAAGGCGCTCTCGACTCGACCATAGGCCGCCTCTATGACGGGATCGTTGAGCCCCTGCTCTGCGGCTACTGCCTTGCCGACATCAAGAAGCTTGGGCTCGCGTTGTCCGCGGCGCAGCACAGTGACCCGATTATCCGTTGCCCACTGCCGGATGTGCGCCCGACTGATGAAGTGGTCGTGCGGCTGTCCAGATGACATGGTCCGCCTCTTTCGTCCTTGGAACGGGTGACCGATGGTACGTCAGGGAGGTCCGGTGCTGCAGTTAAGAGAACACCTGGGTGCCGAAGGTGCCTGAGTGCCTCGGTTAGACGGAACGGGGGCTCCAGGGGCCGAGGAGCCTGAAACAGCCGAGGTGGATGAGGCCATGCAGCGATTGCTCCCGAGTTCCTCGGTGAGGGGGTTCAGGTTCCGCTCGTCTCAGACCGCCAGTTGACCTCTTGCCCTGCTCGGGCCAGGACGCTCTGGTCAAGCTGTGCCAGTTGCCGGAGACGCCGGTGGCCCTCTTCCTCGACGACGCTCCAGGGAAGTGAGAGGAGGTGAAGGGGCTTGATCTAGCCCCATGACTTCCACAGCGTCATGGTCGAGGCACCCGCGTCTACACGTTTCGGAGCTACGGGTGCCTGCCGCCCTTGGCCCGAACGGGGGCGAGTACGCCCGGTTCGGAAGCTGCCCGCGGACAGGGCCTGGCGCAAGCCTTTTCATCAGGAAGGGTACAGCGAGGCGACCGGAACGCCTCCAGTTCTCGCAGGAGGAGCGCACCCACGGCAGAGCAGCAGCAGCAGCAATTGCGCTCACAAGCCCGTTGCGCTTTCGCGCCCAAAGTTACTGCTCCAGTTCAAGCGGCACGCCTCTTCTTCTGGGTGCAGGTTCGCGCCGAGAACGAATGACTCACGCATGCCCCTTGATGCCCGCGTGAGGCCTCAACATGCGCCGGCGCTGCAGAAGGGGCTCAGACCCCTCGCTTTTTCGGTCTACGGTTCATACACGTGACATCGGAAAGCTAGGGGGCCCAATGCCGAAAATCGTGACATTCCAGGTTGTAGATCAGGGTGTGCCATCGGAAGCAAAACCACGAACGTTCTGGTTGGTGCGGGACAGGTGGGACGACTATCACTTCCGAACTACGTTCCAGTTGATTTTCGTAGACAAGAACCACCACCGCAACATCCTCGGAACAGTCAAGATCGGTCAAGTAGGAATGGCTCCATACAGCCACACCAACCTGCAACGAGTGTTCAGCTCTCTTGACAAAACGTATTTTTCCCTGGGTCAAGATCGCGAATACTACGAAGCCTTACAGGGTCTCGGTCCATCGATCAGTCGCCAGGTACTCATGGCGCTAAATGACATAGCGATTAGTGAGGAACGGTTCGCCGTGGCCGCGACGCAAGACGTGACCTCGACCTCTTTGCTCAGAAACCTCAGCACACAGGTAGTCCTTCAGCAGTTTCGGCGCATCGCTAAAGGCGGGGTCATACTCACCCCTTACGACTTCACCTATAGGTCTCCACGAAAAGATATCGATAGCGCACCAATCCTCGCGTTCCAGGTGGAACCGAATTCCACGCCACCGAGCAATGTCCATGTTCTCATTGGCAGCAACGGCGCCGGGAAAACCACGCTACTGACCAACATGGCACGCACGCTTGTCGGCGCAGGTCAGGGCCAGTGGGGAAGTTTCGAACACGATGGCGGAAAAGACTCGTCTTTCGTCAATGTCGTCACCGTCAGCTTCTCCGCTTTCGACCCTTTTGCCGCCATCAAATCTACTGCAGATCTGCACTACTCCTATATCGGATTAAAGGCCGGCGAGAATGGGGAGACTGTCAAGACCGTCGAGGCTCTGGCTGAGGACTTTGCCCAGAGCCTCGAAGCGTGCACGGAGGGCCGCCGCCGTGATCGCTGGTTGGCCGCCATGAAAACGCTGAACGCGGACCCTCTTTTGGACGAATCTGGAGTCCGGGAACTCCTCGTCGATCCGGACGTTCCGTTAGATTTGAAGACGGCCGCAAAGAATTTTGACAAGCTGAGTTCCGGACACAAGATCGTGGTGCTGACCATGACCCGACTCGTGCAGTTGGTCGAAGAGAAAACCCTCACCCTGCTAGACGAACCGGAAGCCCATCTGCACCCGCCCCTGCTTGCCGCCTTCACCAGAGCCCTGTCAGACCTTCTCGAGGACCGCAACGGGGTTGCAATCATCGCCACCCACTCCCCCGTGGTCTTACAAGAAGTACCCCAGAGCTGCGTGTGGACCATACGACGCTCAGGCTCTCTTGTCTCCGCCGAACGCCTCGACATCGAGACGTTCGGCGAGGGAGTCGGAACGCTGACCTCAAGCGTGTTTGGCCTTGAAGTGACGAGCACCGGTTACCACCAGCTACTCAAAGCCGCATTGGCCAAAAACGAGTCGTCTTACGAAGGCAGCCTTGCTGCCTTCGACGGGAAGGTCGGAGGAGAGGGACGTGCGATCCTCCGTAGCCTCGCGCGCAGGAAGGGGAATTGACATGCACCCCATTGCTCGCCCCACATCGCCCGCGGAGGCCGTCTTCGCCGCCGCCGTTCCCTCCAAGTACAACAAGTCGGACCGAGCGCGTTTCGCCGCTGAGATCCCCACCCTATGCACGGCGGGCGCCGCCTACGAGACCGCAGCAGCCACTGGAACAATTACAGCGTTGGTCCGGTCCGCCTACATGCTTCCTACCGTGACGGACAAGGAAATGCGAGCCTTCTACAGCTATCGGATGCGGCGGAAAGGAGCAGCACAACGGCACCACTACGACAAGCTGATGGCCGCACCTCGCTACGCAAGGTGCCCCTACTGCGGGGAACGACGTGTAAAAACCCTGGACCACTACCTACCGCAATCCACTTTCAGCGCCCTAGCGGTGACGGCAACGAACCTTGTCCCTGCGTGCAGCGACTGCAATAAGTCGAAGGCTGACTATGCGCCATCTGCCACTCGGCCGGCGCTACTGCACCCCTATTTTGACAACCTGGACCAGGTGCAATGGTTGCAAGCGGAGGTGATCCCTGGCGACCCGCCCGCCATTACATTCTTCGTCGACGATCAAGCGTTCACCAATACCCTAGATGCCGCAAGGGTACAGAACCATTTTGAGGTATTTGATTTACACGACCTGTTTGCTTCACATGCCGCCCAGACTGTCGACGAGTTGGATGCACGTCTGCCAGGCCTCTTCAAGGCCGGCGGAGGCACGGCGGTCAGGCAGCACGTGCTCGAATTAGTTCAATACCTACCGCACCCACCCACGAACATCTGGAAACGCGCTCTCTACACTGCCCTTGCTGCGAACACCTGGTATTGCAATTCTTACGCCTCGAACCTCTAGGACACGGACGAGCGGGCCGAGTAATGTTTAGGCACTGTCAGCAGCCCTTCATGACCAGGGGCATAGCTGCAGTCCGCCCAAGGCGCAGACATGAGTAAAGCCTGGTCGCAGACACGAGTACGGCGGGGTCGCCGCCGTCGGCTGAAAGCCCGCAACCGCGCTGACAGCACGTGGGTGCCATGGTTGGTGTCTACGAGACGATCCCACGGGTCGATGTTGTCGCGTGGTGCCCAAGTTGCATGTCCCCTCCATACCAGCATGACGGACGGCCACACACGCTTGCCGCCGGGCGTACCCCCAGAAAGCGCGGCCTAGGGGAAGCGTGATCAACGACCTGCTGCAACAAATCTTGGGAGACTCTTCTGCCCCAGGAGAGAACGGATGCTTGAGTGAGAGCCACCGAGCGGGGGCCCTCGGCCCGCAGGTCCGTAGCGAGATCGGGCGAGGCGCTGCCGTTGCACGCTGCCGCAAATCGGTCGCCTTCTCCACGCGCAGCAGCGAGGTTGAGGTCGGCGATCGTTTAGACTCGTGCGAAATTCTCGAGGACAGTATGACAATGATCAACGAGGAGGCGTCCGAGAGGACCACCGATCGGAACCCCGGGGTCGAGGGCCGCACGGGCGACCAGACAGGACCTTTGCCCCCGGGGTGTTCGCACCTGGTCTTCGCGTCTTCATCACGTCTGACCTTCGAGCAGACTCCAATGTGGAAGGACGTCACGCTCCCTCATGAGTGATCTAGGGCTCCACGGCGAGACAAGGGTCGCTATCGCAGGCGATTGGCACACGAGCGGATACTGGGCCAAAACGGCGCTCTCGCTCGTTCGACGACACGCACCCGACGTGAGAACGCTTCTGCATCTCGGCGATTTCAATCTGACCACCAACAAACCTTGGACGGCGTTCCGCGACACTGTTGGAAAGGCGATGACTGAAAACGGAATCGAACGCATTCTGGTCACCCCTGGCAACCACGACCACTGGGGCCAGCTGAGTCAGCGCTTCTCGGTCTACCCAGACGCCCCCTATCCCCTGCCCAAGACTGAGACGATCGAGTTCCTTCCACGCGGCCATCGATTCAGTATCGGGGGCCGCACGTTCCTCTCATTTGGCGGTGCCGCGTCGCCAGATCAAGAAAGTCGCATCCAGGGTGTCAATTGGTGGCCCGAGGAAGAGCCGACGGAGGCTGATGTGGCAGGGGCACTCATGGGGGGACGAGTCGACGTGATGCTCACCCACGAGGCCGTAGACGGCGGCAGTCGCGCTGTAGATCAAATTATTGCTCGCCCGAACAGACAACTTTTTAGCGCATGTGGCCTTGCCGCTTCGCGGCGCTCACGTGCCCTCGTTACGAATCTTTGGCGTGAGCTTGCTCCACCTCTTCTTTTCCATGGGCATATGCATGTGCGCTCAGAACATCGAGTTGCGAATGGGCAAGCTGTTTACTCACTTGCCGCCAACAACTCAGCTGGAAATGTTGGCATCCTCGATCTCGTGACGCTGGAATGGACGTGGCTGGACTGACACACAGTGACAGTGAGCTGCAGCGACAGCGCCCACCCAGTTCTGGACCGGTGACGTCACGCAGGCCGTTCGAGGATTGTGGGAGTCCTACACGCCATTCGGACCACATGAGCCCGCCTGAAGGACAGGCGCATCACGAGGACCCGTCCCCGTGACTTCGGGCCCTGACTCCGGCTTACTACTCCAGGTCAAAGGGTAGATAAGCATCGGTGGGATCACTCGTGG
>Ga0265798_10010032_pt1 | contig 11736 bp, 6 predicted proteins | sample P3T30metagenome_FD_192430 | JGI IMG/M metagenome (GOLD analysis project Ga0265798, IMG submission 192430) | Plant litter microbial communities from East Loma Ridge, Irvine, California - P3 T30 | ecosystem: Environmental > Terrestrial > Plant litter > Unclassified | place: USA: California... | reverse complement strand
TTGAGCCGGAACGGGCGGTTCATGAGGTGCACCTGCACCTCGCGGCCCACCACGAAATGCAGCGACTTCTGGGCGCGCAGCTCGGGGTTGAGCTGGCCCTGCTGGGCGCCGGGCAGGCCGGTGGCGTTGCGCAGCTCGCGGTAAAAGGGCGGCTGGGCGTAGAGGCCGGCCGCCAGCTTCCATACCCGCTCGGGATGGCGGCGGTCGCGGGCGGCAAACTGCACCCGCGGGCTGATGACGAACTGCTTATTGACCGACCAATAGTGCCCGCGCACGCCGTAGGTGAGGGTTTTGAGGGTGTCGATTTGCCAGGTGTGCTGGGCGTAGCCCTGGGTGCGCTGGCTTTCGAGGGTAAGGTCGGCGGTGAGGCGGGTGCGGCGGGCGTCGGGCACGTAGTCGGCCGAGTCGGCGAAGCTGTACTCGTCGAGCTGGTCGTGGATGACTTCGCGGCCCGTTTTGATACCCCAGCGCAGCTGGTGCGGGCCGGCGGGGTCGCCGCCGGGGTTCCAGCGGCCGCGCAGCTCGGCGGTGTAGAGGCGGGCGGTGAGGTCGTTGCGCGAATGGTTGAACGAGGAGCCGATATTGCGCTCGCGCACCGGCTGGTTGAAGTCGGGGGAGCTGGGGTCGCGGTTAACGTCGGCGAAGGTGTAGGCCGCCTCCACGTCGCGAAACTCAAACTCGCGGGTGGTCAGGGCCGAAGCCAGCAGCTCGACTTGCAGGCCGGGGTGAAAATTATGCTTGAAATCGAGCCCGCCCTGGTACGTGTCGTACTGCATGCGCTCGCGGCCCGCGTAGTAGATGTTGACGCGGGCAAACTGGTTGAGGGCCGTGGAGAACGTCACCTGCCCGCTCACCGGCACGAAGCGGAAATCGTTGTGGGCCACCACGCCCAGGATGCCGAGGCTGGTTTTCTGCAAGTCACCGCCCTTCTTGCCCAGCCCGATGTTCACGTACGCCTGCCCGTCGTAGAACGTCGGGTTGTACTGGCCCTGGTTTTGCCGCAGGGCGTTGAACACGTACTGCGCATTTTTGTAGCGCACGCCGGCCAGGTAGCTCACCCGGCCGTTGGCCGAGCGCGCCTCGGCGTGGGCCGCGCCGCCCACGAGGCTGGCCGTGGCCGAAGCCGCGAATTTGGCGGGCTCCTTGTACTGAATGTCGAGCACCGAGGAGAGCTTGTCGCCGTACTTGGGCTGCCAGCCGCCGGTACTGAAATCGACCTTCTGCACGAGGTCGGGGTTGATGAAGCTCAGGCCCTCCTGCTGGGCTTGGGTGACGAGGAAGGGCCGGTACACCTCGAAGCCGTTGACGTAGAGCAGGTTTTCGTCGTAGTTGCCGCCGCGCACGTTGTAGGTGCTCGTCAGCTCATTGTTGCTCACCACGCCGGGCAGCGTCTTGAGAATAGCGTTGAAATCCCCGAAGGGCGAGGGCAGCACCTTGGCCGTTTGGGGGTCGAGCTGCACGAGGCTGGCCTGCTCGCGCTGGTCGGTAGTGGCGGCGCGGGCCCGCACCGTGACGCCGCCCAGGGCGCGGGCATCGGCGAGCAGCGTGAGGCGCAGGGGCTGGCCAGCCGCCTCGGGCAGGCGCAGCGGCAGGCGCAGGGGTTGGTAACCCAGGCGGCGGGCCACCAGCACGGCGGGGCCGCTCACGGGCCGCAGCAGGCGCAGCGTGAACTCGCCCTGGGCGTTGGTGGTGGCGCCGCCGGGCTGGCCTTCAAGGGCTACTACTACCAGCTCCAGGGGCTGGCCCTGGGCATCGCGCACGGTGCCGCTGAGCGCGGCGGTTTGGGCGGGGGCCGACTGGCGCGGCGCCGCGAGGGCCCGCGCCGGGCTAGCCGCCGGCAGCAGCAAGACAAGTAAAAAAGGTAGAGGCTTCAACGCAGAGGCGGCAGAAAAATAGGTTCGTAAAGCTACGCAAGGGCCAGCCGCCCCGCGGCCGGCCCTTGTCTAACTCCGCCAACTGGCCCGGGCGTATGCGGGCGGGCTGATTTTAGCCGCCGCCTTACGCCGCGTCCGGCTCAGACCCTGCCTCGCGCAGCAGCTGGCGCAGGCCGGCCAGGGTAGCCACCGGGCCGCCGGGCGACTTAAACACGAAGCTGCCGGCCACCAGCACGTCGGCCCCGGCCTGCACCAGGGCGGCGGCGTTGGCCTGGCTCACGCCGCCATCGACCTCGATGAGGGCCCCGGAGCCGCTATCGAGCAGCAGCTCTTTTACCTCGGCCACCTTTTGCAGGGTGTGCGGAATGAAGGTTTGGCCCCCGAAGCCGGGGTTAACGGACATGACCAGCACCAGGTCGAGGTCGGCGGCGATGTCTTGCAAAAAGCTGGCGGGCGTGGCGGGGTTGAGGGCCACGCCGGCGGTGCAGCCCAGGCTTTTGATTTGCTCCACCACGCGGTGCAGGTGCGGGCAGGCCTCGTAATGGACGGTGATGTGGGTGGCGCCCGCGTCGCGGAAGGCGGCCAGGTAGTCCTGGGGGCGCTCTATCATCAGGTGCACGTCGATGGGCTGCTTGGCGTGGGGGCGCAGGGCTTCGAGGATGGGCAGGCCGAAGGAGATGTTGGGCACGAAGCGGCCGTCCATCACGTCGAAGTGCAGCCAATCGGCCTCGGCGGTGGCCAGCAGCTCGGCGGTAGCCTGGATGTTGGCCAGGTCGCTGGCTAGTAAGGACGGGGCCAGCAGGGGCGCGCGGCGGGTAGCGGGGAGGAGGTGGCTCATTAAGGCAAAAGTACGGGGGCCGCCGGGCACCCGGGGCCGCTTAGCCCACCGCGTGGCCCAGGGCGAGGCAGCCGTTCATCAGGCAGTGCACCACCACGGCCACCCACACGGAGCCCGTGCGCTCGCGCACCCAGAGGAAAAAGGAGCCCATCGCCAGCTGAAAGAGCACGGTGCCCAGCGGGAAGTGCGCGGGCGACCACCATTCCCGCACATAAAACCAAAAGTCAGTGCCAAAACCCAGGCTGAACAGGCGCGCCGGGAACCCCAGCCCGTGCCCCAGCGTGAAAAGCAACACCCCCACCACGCCGCCCCAACTCGTGTGCGTACCGGGCAGCGGGAGCGTGCGCGCCAGCCCGGGTGCCAGCAAGCCGAGCAGCGCACCCCGGTAAAAAAGCTCCTCGTCCAGCCCCGGCAGGGTGAGGTAGTAGAGTTGCTGGCCAGCCGTGAGCGGCAGGAAGGCGTGGCGCGAGAAATAGGCTTCCCCCAGCAGAACGGCGGCGACCACCAGCACGGCGGGCAATACCGCCCGCACCGTACCAGGGGCCGGCCTACGCAGGCCGGCAGCGGCCGGCGTAGTGCGCCGCAGCGCGTACACCCACCCCAGGGAGCACAGCACCCCCACGGCTTTGCCAACCCAGTTTACCGGGGTTTGCCACGCTACTTCGCGGAGCCAGTCTATGGATTGCAGGCCCAGCCAATAGGCCCACACCGTCCACGGGGGCACCAGCAAGAGCGAGTAAACGTGCACCACGCAGGCCAGCGCGGCCCAGCCCAGCAGCCGGGGCGCCGCCCGCCACGGCCCCAGGCACAGGCCAACGCATATCCCCGCCCACAACAAGCCCCAGCAGAGGACAACGGCCCAGGTAGAAATCGGCATAATTAAGACAGGGCGAAAAGTGCCGGGCAAAACGACGGCCAGGCTACAAGTAATATAGCACCTCTACCACCGCCCCAAGCGGTGGGCTACGCCCCTACTTACCCGTCACCTTAAACTCGGTGCGGCGGTTGAGCTGGCGGCCGCCGGCAGTGGTGTTCGGGGCCACGGGACGGGTGTCGCCGTAGCCGGCGGCCGCCAGGCGGGCGGCCGCGATGCCGTGCTGGGTGAGGTAACTCACCACGGCCTGGGCGCGGCGCTGGCTCAGGTCCTGGTTGGCGGCGGGCTTGCCCACGTTGTCGGTGTGGCCAGCCATTTCGAGGCGCAGGGCGGGCTGGTCGGTGAGTAATTTGAGCAGGCGCTCCAGCTCGGCGGTGCTCTCGGGGCGCAGGGTGGCCTTGCCGGTGTCGAAGAAAATATTGTTGAGCACAATTACCACGCCCACTTCCAGCTTCTTGAGCGGGACGTCCTTCACCACCTCGGCGTAGGCGGCGTCGGCGGGCAGGTCGAAGTTTTCGGAGTGGAATAAATAACCCTCCTGCCGCACCACGATGCCGTAGTTGAGGCCCGAGGGCAAGCTCACGAGGTACTTGCCGGAGGTGGCGTTGCTGTGGAAAGTGGCGATGCTCTGGCCGGTTTTATTATCGATGAGGTCGATAGTGGCCTCCAGCGGCTGGTGGGTGGCGTCGTCGGTAACGGTGCCCTTGAGGATGGTGACCTGGGCGGTGGCCACGGCCACCGGCGGGGCCAGCAGCGTTTGGGGCTGGGGCGCCAGGCGCGAGGCCAGCAACTGGCTTTCCTCGCTGAGCACGGGCGGCTTTTCGGGGCCCAGGAAGGTGATGCGGTACAGGTCCTTGCCCCCGAGGCCACCCGGCCGCTCGGCGGCGTAGTAGCCGTGGCGGCCCGAGGCGGAAGTCACGAAAAACACGTCGTCGTCGGGCGTGTTAATGGGCCAGCCCAGGTTTTCGGGCGTGCCCCACTTGCCGTTGGCGAAGGTCGATTTGAATATGTCGTAGCCGCCCATCGAGTTGTGGCCCTCGGAGGAAAAGTAGAGCGTCTTGCCGTCGGGCATCAGGAAGACGGCCTCCTCGCCGTAGGGCGTGTTGAGGACGGGGCCGAGGTTTTCGGCCGGGGCGCGGCCGTCGATTTCCACCTTGTAGATGTCGCGCCCGCCGCGCCCGCCCTCGGGCTTGTCGCTCACGAAGTAGAGGTAGCGCCCATCGGGCGAGTAGGCCCCCGACGACTCGTGGGCCTTGGTGTTGATGCGGCTGCCCAGGCGCTGGGGCTTGCCCCAGGCGGTACCCTTGAGGGTGGTTTCCTCGATGTCGCCGCCGTTGGCGTCGGCGTACACGAGCAGGCGCTGGCCGTCGGGGGCGAGGCCCACGGTGGCGTCGTGGCCCTCGCCGTTGACGGGCGCGCCGAGGTTGGTGGCCGGGGCCCAGCCCTGGGCTTTGCCCAGCCAGGCCGTCTGGTAAATGTCCTCGAAGTAGCTGTCGCCGTCGGGGTCCTTGGGGGCATTGGCCCTAGCGGGGCGGCGCGAGGTGAAGATGAGCGCCGTTTCATCGGCCGACACGACGGGGCCGTAGTCGGAATACGCGGAGTTGACCTGCGGGCCGGCGTTGTCGATGAACACGCGGGCGGGGTGCTTCTCCAGCTCCTGACCGTTGCGGCACTCGCGCAGGCGGCGGGCCAGGTCTTCGGCGGTGACCACGAGCGCATCGCCCTCCCCTTTGCGGGCCCCGGCCAGCGGGGTAGCCAGCTGGTATTCCTTGATGGCCTCGGCCCATTTGGCGCTCAGGTGCAGGGCGCGGGCCAGCAGGTAGTGGGTGCGCGGGTCGGCGCTGGGTTCCAGCTTTTGGGCGCGCTGAAGGTAGCTCAGGGCCTGGGCCTTGGTACCGGAGTGCAGGTAGCAGTCGCCGATTTTGACGTTGAGCTCCGCGTTGTTGGGGTTGAACTCCTGGGCCACCAGGTAGTGCGGCAGGGCCAGCGCATACCGGGGCGGGTCGGCGCGGTAGGCCTCGTCGCCGGCCTTAAGCTCGCGCTGGGCTTCCTTGAGCCCCTGCTTGTCCTCGCTGAATTTCTCCTTCGAAAACTCCACGCTCTGCGCGTGGGCCTTAGTAGCCAACACTGCCCCCAGCAGCAGTAACCCGGCAAACTGGCGCATTTTCACTCCCTTCTTCATACTATTCAAAGACTAAACGCTTCCCTTCTACTTCGTACCCGCGCTGGCCGGCACCTCGGCCGCATCGCCGGCGCAGCCGGCGGCCGCGGCGTAGCGGTTGCCCTCGGCGCGGCCCAGGGCGGCGGCCTGGCGCCAGTCCTGGCAGGCCTCGTCGGCCTGGCGCAGCATTTCGCGGGCGTGGCCCCGGTTGAGAAACGCCTCGGCGTACTGGGGCTGGAGGCGCAGGGCCTCGGTGGCATCGGCGGCGGCCCGGGCGTACTGGGTGAGCTTGAGGCGGGCGGCGGCGCGGTTGTTCCAGGCGTAGGCGTATTTCGGGTCGAGGGCGATGGCGCGGTCGAAATCGGCCACGGCCCCGGCGTAGTCCTTGTTTTCGAAGCGGGCGTTACCCCGGTTGGTGTAGGCCAGCGGGTTGTCGGCTTTCTGGGTTAGGTAGGCGTCGTAGTCGCGCAGGGCCTCGGGCAGCTGACCGGTGCGGCGCTCGGCGGCGGCGCGGTTGAGCAGGGCCGGCAGCAGCGTGGGCTGCAAGGTGAGGGCCTGGGTGTAGTCGGGCACGGCCTCGGCGTAGTGGCCCAGCCGCAGCTGGGTACTGGCGCGGTCGTGGTAGACGTAGGCCAGCTTGGGGTCAGCCTTTACGGCCCCGTCGAAGTCGGTGAGGGCGGCCTCGTACTCGCCCTTTTCGAAGCGCAGCACGCCCCGGTTGTACCAGGCGGGCGCGTAGGCGGGGTTGGCTTTGATAGCCTCGGCGTAGTCGGCTTCGGCCTCGGGGGCGTGGCCAGCGGCCTCGCGCACCTGGCCCCGGCCAAAGTAGTGGGCGTAGGCGGCGGGCTCCAGCTTGAGGGCCTGGTCGTAGTCGGCCTCGGCGGCGGGGTAGTCTTTGAGGGCCAGCCGGGTGGCGGCGCGGTTGGCGTAGGCGGCCGCAAAGTCGGGCCGGGCGGCCAGCGCCTGGCCGAAGCTGGCGAGCGCGGCCGGGTAGTTGCGGGCCTGGTAGCTGGCCAGGCCGGCGTTGTAGGCTTTTTCGGCCAGCTGCGGGCCGGGCAGCGTGCTGGCCCGCACGGTATCGACCTGGGCCTGCGCGGGCGCGGCGGCCAGCAGGCCGGCGGCGCAAACGCCCAGCCCCCAACCCAGCAGCGTAGTGGTTCGCAACATAACAAAAACGGCTAGCACGCTGCCCACACGGGGCAGCTTAGCGAAGGTAGCGGCGCGTGCTCGCTCGCGTCAAGTACCAAGGAGCAGGTTCTCCCTAGACTCCAAAAAATTAGCCGCACGGTACCACTAAGGGCTTTTTTAGCCAGGGCTAGGGAGCTAAGGATAAAGCCGGAGCCCCACGAGGTGGCGCGGCGGGTTTAGCGGCGGCAGTTGATTAATACGGACCCGCCAAACCCGTATTTCACCGGCTAACCGCCTCTGAATAGCACCGTTACTACCCTTAACCGGGGCCTGGCAGTGGCAGCCAGCGCGACCAGCGAGACTTGGCCGTGGCGGAGCGAGCGCAGCCGGCAACCCAGCCAAAGCCAGCTACCCGTGCTCTTGACTTGACCCGGCGCCCCGGCCACCACCGCCCCTTTCAGCCCCGCAACCCCGCGACTATGCGCAACCTCACCGCGTCTCCCAACCCCTTGCCCCCGCTCGAACTCTGGGGCGGCATCGAGCCCACCATCAACCGGGTGCAGGACCGCTACCTGAGCCAGGATACGCGCACCCACCACTCGCAGCGCATCGAAGACCTGGATTTGTTTGCCTCGCTGGGTATCAAAACGATGCGCTACCCGGTGCTGTGGGAGGCCACCGCGCCGGAAGGGCTGGAGTCGGCCGACTGGACCTTTGCCGATGAGCGCCTGCCCCGGCTGCGGGAGTTGGGCATCCGGCCCATTGTGGGGCTGGTGCACCACGGCAGCGGCCCGCGCTACACCAGCCTCACCGACCCGGAATTTCCCGATAAGCTCGCCGCGTACGCGCGGGCCGTGGCCACGCGGTTTCCGTGGGTGAAGGACTGGACGCCCGTGAACGAGCCCATGACCACGGCCCGCTTTTCGGGTATCGACGGGGTGTGGTACCCGCACGGCGACAACGACCAGGTGATGCTGCGCTGCCTCGTAACCGAGTGCCTGGGCATCGTGCGCAGCATGCGGGCCATCCGCTCCGTCATTCCCGATGCCCGGCTGATTCAGACCGACGACGTGGGCAAGCACTTCGGCACTAAGAACATGCAGGACATGGTGGCCTTCAAAAACGAGCGGCGCTGGCTGAGCTACGACCTGCTGTTTGGGCGCGTCGATGAGCAGCATTCGATGTACCAGTACCTGCTCGACCACCACATCAAGCAGAAGGAGCTGGCGGAATTTCGCCTGAACCCGTGCCCGCCCGACATCATGGGCCTCAACTACTACGTGCGCAGCGAGCGGTTTATGGACGACCGGCTGGACCGCTACCCCCCCGACTTGCAGACCGAGTACCAGCACCGCAAGTTTGTGGACCTCGACGTGGCGCGCATTGCGGTGGAGGGCATGTCGGGCTTCGATACGCTGTTTGACGAAGCCTGGGCGCGCTACCGCACGCCCATCGTGGTGACCGAAACCCACCTGGGCTCCTTCCGCGACGAAGAAGTGCGCTGGGTGTGGCAGATATGGCAGGAAGCCCAGGCGGCCCGCCAGCGGGGCATCGCCGTGCAGGCCGTGACCTTGTGGGCGCTGCTGGGCGTATTCAGCTGGGGCAACCTCTCGACCGAGGAAGACGGGCAGTACGAGCCGGGCGCCTTCGACCTGCGCGCGCCTACGCCACGGCCCACGGCGCTAGCCCACCTGGCCCGCGCCCTCACGGCGGGCGAGCAGCCGGCCCTGCCCGTGCTGACCACGCCCGGCTGGTGGAAGCGCTGGCAACGGCTGCAATACCCACCGTTTCGCCTCGCCACGCTGTCGGACTACACCGGCGCGCCGCTGGTGCAGGAGCCCGGCCCGACGGGCCAGCCGGTACTCATCACGGGCGGCCTGGGGGAGTTGGCCCGCTGCTTTATCCGGGTCTGCGAGCTGCGTGGACTGCCTTTTCGGGCCCTCTCGCACGAGGAGTTGGATATCACCGACCCTACCGCTATCGAGCACGCCTTGACCATATTCAAGCCCTGGGCCGTTCTCAACACGGCGGGTATTCACGACCCGGACGCGGCCGAGGGGCGGCCCGACTGGGCCCGGCGGGCGTTGGCCGAAGGGCCCGCCACGCTGGCCGACGCCTGCGCCCGGCACGGCATCCGTATGGTCATGTTTTCTACCGACCAAGTATTCGATGGCCAGAAGCGGGCGCCCTACGTGGAGAGCGACCCCGTGAACCCGCTCTCGGTGTACGGCCGCTGCGCGGCCGAGGGCGAGCGGCAGGTGCTGGCCCGCTGCGAACAGGCGCTGGTGGTGCGCACGGGCCTGCACTTCAGCCCCTATGAGGAGCGCAACCTGCTGGCCCGCGCCCTCAACGCCCTGGCCGCCGACGAGCCCTACGCCTCGGCCGGCGACTGCATCGTGACCGCCACCTACGTGCCCGACCTCTGCAACGACACCCTCGACCTGCTCCTGGACCGCGAAACCGGCATCTGGCACCACGCCCACCCCCAGCCAATGAGTTGGACCGGCCTCATCCGCCTGGCGGCCCGCGTCACCGGCATCAATGCCGGGCAGCTAGCGACGCGGCCGCTGGCGGCGTTCCGGCTGGCGGCTCCGCGCGCGCCCTATTCGGTGCTGGGCAGCGAGCGCGGCGTACTGCCGCCGCCACTCAAGCAGGGCCTGGGCCGCTATTGCAGCGATTGCCAGGTGGGCTGGGTCACGGAGGTTGACCCCGAGGTGCGTTGCAGCGGGGCTCCCAAGCCCACACGCATGGGGTGAGGCGCCCACGTTATCACCGCTAATAAGCTTATTTATAATTGATTAAAGCCAAAAACATGCAAACCCCAAAATCCACCAAAACCGCCCTCGTCACCGGCGCTACTAGCGGCATCGGCCGGGAGCTGGCTACGCTTTTTGCCCGCGACGGCTACGACCTCATCCTGGTAGCACGCGACCGGGAGGCGCTGGAAGCCACCGGGCAGCTGCTCCAGCGGCAGTTCGGCAGTACCACGCTCCGCATCGCCCAGGACCTGGCGCAGCCCAATGCCGCCGAGCAGGTTTTTCAGGAAACCGAGCGCCAGGGCTTTCAGGTCGATGTGCTGGTGAACGACGCGGGTATCGGCGAGTACGGGAAGTTTGGGACGCAATCGGACCTGCAAAAGGAGCTGGCCATGATTCAGCTCAACATTAGCACTCTGGTGCACCTCACCAAGCTTTACCTGCCCCAGATGATGGCGCGCAACGAGGGCAAAATCCTGATGCTGGGCTCCATAGCCTCGGTGGTGCCCAATCCCATGCTCGCCGTGTACGGGGCTACCAAAGCCTTCGTGTACTCGTTTTCGGCGGCCGTGCGCGATGAGCTGAAGGACACCAAGGTGACCATTACCACGCTGATGCCGCCCCCGACGAACACCAATTTCTTCCGGCGCGCCGGCGCCGGCCAGACCAAAGCCCAGGACGAAGCCCACGCCACCAGCCCCGCCGAAGTAGCCCAAACCGGCTACGAAGCCCTGCTGAAAGGCCAGGCCAAAGTAGCCCCCCGCTTCAAAACCAAGCTACTGGAGGCGGCCTCGCACCTGCTGCCCGATGCCCTCGTCACCAACCTGGCCAGCAAGCAGATGCAGCCGCGCCTGCAAGACCCGCAGCAAAAGAAAAAGCAGACCATGCAAACCACCGCTATGGGCGCGGGCGCCGCGCTGCTGGCGGCCGGGGGCATCTGGCTGGCCGTGCGCCGCCGGCAGAAGCAACGCCAGGCGGCCACGCCAGCCTCGGCCCCAGCCGCCGCGCCCGTAGCGAAGAAACCGGAGCTGGAAAACGAAGAGCCAGTAGCGGCGGCGCAATAAGCAAAAGCCGGCATTGGCAGTCTTTTTAGTTGCCTACTCCATGATTACCCAACAAAGCCCTACGCCCACCCTCCCCCCAGACTGGGAAGCCGTGCGGGCCCAGTTCAACCTGACGCCCGACTTCCTGCACCTCGGCGCTTCGCAGTTCATCGCCTCGCACCCCAAGCCGGTGCGCGACGCCATTGCCTACTACCGCCGCGTGCTCGACGAGAACCCGGTGCTAGGCACGCAGGCCCTGGAAAACGACGAAATGCAGAAAGCCCGCCAGGCCGCCGCCCGCTACCTGCACCTCGCCGAGCCCAACCACATCGCCCTGACCGACAGCACCACCATGGGGCTGGGCACCGTCTACACGGGCCTCAACCTGAGGCCCGGCCAGGAAATCCTGACCACCGAGCACGACCACTACTCGCAGCACGAGTCCATCCGGCAGGCCACGGCCCGCACGGGGGCCACCTTCCGCCTGACGCGCATGTACGACCGGCTAAACCACGTGACGCCGGACGAAATGGTGGATGCTATCAGCAAAGCGGTGCGGCCCAACACCCGCGTGGTGGGCATTACGTGGGTGCACTCCAGCACGGGCCTGAAAACGCCGGTGGCCCAGATTGCCCGGGCGCTGGCCGAACTAAACCGTCAGCGCGACGAGGCCAATCGGGTGCTGCTGCTCGTGGATGGCGTGCACGGCTTCGGTATCGAGCGCGAAACCTTTCCCGAGCTGGGCTGCGACTTCTTCATCGCGGGCTGCCACAAGTGGCTGTACGGCCCGCGCGGCACCGGCCTGGTGGCCGCCACCTACGACGCCTGGCAAACCGTGACGCCCATTATCCCGAGCTTTACGGAGGCGATGGATGGCATCACGGAAGAAGCCGAGCGCCCCGCCCACCTGGATGGCAAGCAGATGACGCCCGGCGGCTTCCACTCTCTGGAGCACCGCTGGGCCCTCACCGCCGCCTTCGACTTTATGGAGCACCTGGGCCGCGACGCGGTGTATGCGCGCGTGCACGAGCTAAACCGCCAGTGCAAGGAAGGCCTGGCCGC
>Ga0265798_10010031_pt1 | contig 11736 bp, 9 predicted proteins | sample P3T30metagenome_FD_192430 | JGI IMG/M metagenome (GOLD analysis project Ga0265798, IMG submission 192430) | Plant litter microbial communities from East Loma Ridge, Irvine, California - P3 T30 | ecosystem: Environmental > Terrestrial > Plant litter > Unclassified | place: USA: California... | reverse complement strand
ATATATGCTCTTGAACGAGAAGCCGGGAAAAGCCGAACTCGCGCCATAGACGCTGCTGGTGCCCGCGGGGTTGCGCCAGTTGAAGTCGGTCACGCCTTCGCCACTTTGCGCGGTGCCGAAGACGTAGAATTTGGCGGCATCGCTAAAGGCATAGTTCGCGTCGAGCGCGCCGCGAATACGCTCCTCGTCGGGCTGGCCCCAGCGTTGCACTGGATTGGGCACGACCAAGGTTGGATTCGCCGCCTGGAACGCAATCGCGTCGGGTCGCTGGCGTGTGCGTGAGGTCGCTTCGCTGTGGTCGTATTCGCCGGTGACGACGATCGTGCCGCGGTCGCCGAGAGCGATGCCGCCCCGAGCGCCGGTCTGATACTCCTTGCCGTCGCCCTTATAATATTGGGAGAACTGGCCGAACGCATCCATCCCGGCGGTGTCGTCGAGGATGATGTTGACCACCCCGGCGATCGCGTCTGAGCCATATTGCGCGGACGCGCCGTCGCGCAGCACCTCGATCCGCTTGATCGCGAGCGATGGGATGCCCGCCAGATCGGGCGCTTGCGCGCCCCGCGTGCCGAGCAGGGCTGAACGGTGATATCGCTTGCCGTTGATCAGCACGAGCGTCTGATCCGCGGACAGACCGCGTAGGGTGGCGGGGCGTACGAAGGCTTGGCCGTCTGCTGCGGGCAGACGCTGGACATTGAACGAGGGCAGGAGCTGCGCCAGCGTATCGGAGAGATCGCCCGAAACGCTCGAGCGTACCGCCTCGCTGGACAGGACGTCGACGGGGGCGAGCGTATCGAACTGCGTGCGCGATCGGTCGCGCGTGCCGGTGACGACGATCTGGTTTTCGTCGTTCGGCTGGGCCGCGTTCGCGGGAAGGTCCTGTGCGGTCTGAGCGAGTGCAGGCGTGCCGGCAAGCAGCGCGACGAGCGCACTGCTGGTGATGAATTTCATGATGCCCCTAGAGGTTGCCGGTTTGGTTCCACCGGTTCGAGGGGCAGCTAGCCCGTGCGTTTTTCGTGGTGATGACGGAACAGCGGCACTTCGATGACACTGCGCCGGAGCGAGGCACGGATGATTTGAGATAAATGGAGGGCTGAAGGTGGGGGGCGGGGAGGGTGCACGAACGTCCGGTTCCGGGTCTGCTGACTTCGCGCTGCCGGGCGACGCCCCTCAATGACAGGGCCCCCGCCCCGGGGCAGCGAGCGTCGCAAATTGGTCGCATTTCGTGTGCTAGCGGGTCGTGCATGAACTATCTCATGCTCGCAATCGCGATCGTCTCCGAGGTTTGTGCTACGACTGCAATGAAGCAGTCGCATGGTTTCACCCGCATGCCTTGGACCGTCGTTACAGTCGTCGGCTACGGTATCGCCTTCTACTTCCTCTCACTGACCCTCCGTACGATCCCGACGGGCGTTGCATACGCTATTTGGTCGGGCGTCGGCATTGTTCTTATCTCGACGGCTGCATGGGCATTCCAGGGTCAAAAGCTCGATACCGCTGCTATCATTGGCATGGGCCTGATCGTCGCCGGTGTCGTTGTCATGAACGTGTTTTCGAACGCGTCGGGCCACTGAAACTGGCTGCAGCTTTCCGCTCGTTTTCAGCCCTGCCGCCAGTTGACCCGGCCGCCGCAAGCTGCGGTCCGACCGAGGCCGTCTACAGCGACAGATGCGTTTCCGGAACGGCTGCGAATAGCTTTGCCAGCCAATAGCGTCGAGTGCGCAAAGACCGAGCGTGCAACTACTGGGGAACCAGCGAACCTATCACAGGTTGCCCTGGGTACGAGACGTCGCGATTTTGCGGGAAGGTATCGGGTGGCACAGGAAGTTGAACTGAAGTTGGTATTGGACGCCGCGGCGGCCGATGCCTTTGCAGGGGGCGACCTGTTCGATGTCCCGGCGAGTACGCGGCAAATGCGCGCGATCTATTTCGACACGCCCGACCTAGCGCTTTCGCAAGGTGGCGTCTCGTTGCGCATCCGCCAGTCCGGCGACACGCTGACACAGACGATCAAGGTCGCGGACGCCAAGGCGGCGGGTCTCTTCGCGCGATCCGAATGGGAAATCGAGGTGGCCGATATGAATCCGGTCGTTGACGACCGGACGCCCATTCCCACGCTGCTCGGCGACGAGGCAGGCACCGTCACTCCGATCTTCACGGTCGCGGTCGAGCGCCTGACGTGGATGGTCGATTGTGGCGAGGCGTCGATCGAACTGGTGTTGGATCGTGGGTACGTCGCCGCGGGTGACCGCCAGTCGCCGGTCTGCGAGATCGAGCTGGAGTTGAAGCGGGGAGAGCCCGCCGCCTTGTTTGCGCTGGCCAAGACGATAGCGGCGGAGTTTCCGGTCCGCCTGGGCGTCGTGACCAAGTCCGAGCGCGGCTACGACCTGCTTCGTCCAGCATCCAAGGCGTTCAAGGCGGAGAAGGTGGCGTTGAGCCGGACTGCATCCGCAGCGGACGCTTTCGAGGCAGTCGTAGGCTCGTGCATACGTCAGTACCGCCTGAACGAAACTGTTCTGCTCGACCAAGCCGACGCCGAGGCACTGCATCAGGCGCGCGTGTCGTTGCGTCGGCTGCGGTCTGCATTGTCGATCTTCAAGTCGTTGCTCGACGGCGACGAAGTGCCGCATTTCCAGAGCGAATTGCGCTGGCTGAGCTCGTTGCTGGGTGAAGCGCGCGACTTAGACGTGTTGCTGGCGAAGGCGCAGCCCGGGGTCTCGCTGTTTCAGGAACTCGACCGGGCTCGCAATGCTGCCTATGCTGCGGTTCGCACCGCGTTGGGCTCGGACCGGGTTCGGGCGTTGATGCTCGATCTGACGGAGTGGCTGGTATGCGGGGCATGGCGCACCGCGCCGTCAATGCGCGATGCTCGGGACGCGCCAGCAAGGCAGTTCGCAGCGGAGACCCTTCACGCGCTGAGGCGGCGCGTCCGCAAACGTGGTAAGTCCCTTGCCTCCCAAACGGACGAGGAGCGGCATGAAGTCCGCAAGGCCGGCAAACGGCTACGCTACGGCGCGGAGTTTCTCGGGTCCCTATTCCCGAGCCAGAAGCGTGCACGTCGCTACGGGAAGTTCTTTAAATCACTGGAGAAGCTGCAGGATCAGCTCGGCGCGCTGAACGATATGGCGACTGCGCCATCGGTTCTGGGCCGGCTGGGCTTGCGGGACGATCCCGATGCCAAAAGACTATTGGCGCATCGAAAAAAATCGAAGATCATCGATGCCGCGGCTGGAGCGTACGCCGATCTCCTCGATCGCAAGACTTTCTGGGGTTAGGGCGGGAGGATACGCGCCCGGTCGACCGATCGAGCGTGGGCCGGATCGGTTGATCGCCCCTGGTAAGTCCAATGATAGGCAGCACCGGTCAGGCCGTTCGACATAGCTGCCAGCGTAGGGGCTAGATTGTCGTGCATCCGCGAAGATGACGTTGCCTTCCACTACCCACTGCTTCGGGGGTGTCCTAGAGTCCCTTGGACGAGGGGGGCGGAAATGCTGCGACGATTTGGCAAAGAAATATGGACGGCGGACGGGCCAAGTGTTTCCGTCGCTGGCTTCGCCTTTCCGACGCGGACGATCGTTATACGGCTGTTCGATGGCTCTTTATTCGTTTGGTCGCCCATAGCACTATCCAGTGACCTCAAGATCGCGATTGATTCCCTTGGGCCGGTGCGTCACATCGTCGCTCCGAACACGTTGCATCATATGTTCGTTGGCGAGTGGCAAAGCGCATACCCGGCAGCAAAGTCATATGCCGTGCCGGCGTTGCGCGCCAAACGGCCGGCCTTGAAGTGGGATCATGACCTTAAGGACGCACCTGCCAAGGAATGGTCGGGTGAGGTCGATCAGATCATGGTGGACGGAAACAGTATCACGACGGAAGTCGTCTTCTTCCACCGCCAAAGCCGCACGGCGATCTTCACTGACCTGATCCAGCACTTTGAGCCCGGTTGGTTCAGAGGATGGCGATCCGTCGTTGCAAAGCTCGATTTGCTTACCGCGACCAGGCCAACCGTTCCCCGGAAATTCCGAATGTCGTTTCGCAATCGGGAGATAGCGCGAACTTCGGTGCAACGCATTATAGCATGGCCGACTTTGGGAGTACTGACGGCCCATGGTGCACCGATTACGCACGACGGTCGCGACGCGATTACCCATGCTTTTGAATGGTTGCTCCGAAAATAACGCGCGTTCACGGTCCCGGTCCCTGCAAACACGCTTGGCCCTGACACCTGTCATAGCAAATACGGCGAAGTAATCGTCCTGATTGCAGGACTTGGCACCCAGATGATCCGCTGGACCACCCCGTTCTGCGCCGAACTCGTAGCTCTCGGCTACCGGGTGGTGCGCTTCCACAATCGGGACGCCGGTTATTCAACGCATCTCGACTCCCACCCGGCCGTGGATTTCGGCGCGCTGGCGGCCGGTCTCGGGATCAGCGCGCTACCCCAATCGACGCTCGCCATGCTGGGGCAGGTTACGCTTGTCTCCCGTCCGCTGACGGCTCCTATGATTAGCCGGACGATCGGCATGGCGTGGCTCGCCGATCGCACTTTGCCACCAGCCGCGTCGGCATTCCTCCAGCATGTTCTGGCCCGTTGGCCGCGTCTCGCGGTGAATTTGGCTAGCTCTAACGATCCGAAGGGCTGATCCGGTAAATAGTGGATGCCAGTAGAATACTCTGTGAGTCCGTAGTGTATTCAGCCTCGTCGCGTGTCTTCGGCTGATTGTAGTTTGGAGGCCGCCTTACTTGACAACAGTTTCGCTGGCGATCCGCCGAACGAGCGTCTGAAGTTAAGCGGCCAGGCAGGCGCGGGAAATATTGGCTTCTGGGTCCAAACCCCCGAGGCGAAGAACCCGACCGATCGGCGGTCTCGTCGTCGGACATCATCGCAGCATTGGCCTCGGACGCAAAGTATCCAGGCTTTTTCGTCAACCGTTATCCCGCTCAGTCCCAGTTTGGCAGCAAGCGAGCGGGTCAGCGCTTCGAGCCAGCCCTTGGAGGCGGCACAGGAACCGTCGCCGCTCGCACGAGATCGAATAGCGCGACATGGTTCACTTCAAGCGGCGGTCGGGAGGCGGGCGGTCGAGTTCCGCGAGCGGTCGGCGATCGCGCCAGATTTGGCAGACGACCTAAACGCGCACGCCAGAAATGGCGCGACGCCGACCTTCGGGGATACTGTCACCGCACCCGATTACTTCGGCTTCATGAACTTCAGTGTCATTCGGTCGCTCTCGCCAATGGCAGCGTAACGCGCGCGATCGTGATCACCGTCCGCGAAGCCCGGCGGCAGTGTCCACACCCCCTTGGGGTAGTCGTGCGTATCCTTGGGATTGGAATTGATCGCGCTCTCGCGGGCGAGCCTGAAGCCGGCTTTGGTCGCATAGGCGAGGATGGACGAACGCTTCATGTAACCGCTGCGCGCCTCCTCGATCGTACCGGACGCCTCGGGCAAGTGATGCTCGACGACGCCCAGCGTGCCGCCCGGTTTCAGCATGGCGAACATCTGATCGAAGGCCGCTTGCGTCCGGTCGGTCGCACCGAAGCGCCAATTATGGACGTTGCGGAAGGTCAGGACGACGTCCGCGCTGCCGGCTGGCACCGAGGTCGCGCCCGGTCCGGCCGGGAATGTCGCGAATCTCACGGAGCCGTACGCAGACGGCGCCGCGGACTGTTTGGCCTTGACCGCAGCAAGCCCTTTGTCGTCCGGCCCGGCCGCGTATAGCGTCCCATGCGCTGCCAGATACGGACCGAGGATTTCCGTGTACCATCCTCCGCTCGGCCAAATTTCGACCACGGTGTCCGTGGGTTTCACCCCGAAGAAGCGCAGCGTCTCGACGGGGTGGCGATAGCGATCGCGCGCGACGTTGGCAGGTGAGCGCGTTGACGCCTTTACCGCTGCCATCAGGGCAGGCGACGGTGCTGGTCGAGCGGCAGCAACGGAGCCGGCGGTAAGCACCAAGGCGAGGAGGGCAGGGCCAGAACGCATAACGTACCTTTCGCGAGGGAGGTGCAGTGTTACCCGATCGCGGCGCGCAACAGAAGTCCGCTATCTGGTACCCTCAAGATGATACGCAGAGATTTCTCGCGTAGAGCGCGAGGGCGACAAGTGTGTTTAATCACAGCAATAGGCCATTACCAGGCTTCAAATAGTATTGCTTGAGCGGCCAAACGGGGCGGCCCGAAATGCACTTTGAATGACAGGTTATGGGTCTTTGCTGTTGACAGGCCTGACACAATACGTTATTTGTGCTAAGTGGTGTTCGTGCCGATACAATGAATAGTTATATGTGTCTCGCGGTAAATAAAACTGCTTATTATGCTAGGTAGCGCAAGCCACGTACATTTTTGCGGAATGAATGGGTAAGCTGATCATGAACCCAAGATTCTCGCCGTCCATTGTCACCAATTCCCCCGAACTGGCCTCCAACAGTGATCGAGCAATCGCGAGTCCAAGACCGGTCCCACCCTTGTCCCGCTTCGTCGTAAAGAACGGCTCGAACAATCGTGCCCGGTCTGCAAGAGACGCGCCGCGACCGTCATCGACGACTAGGAGTTTCAGGGAGGTATCCTCGACAAGCATACGGATCGTCACCAATTGGGCGTTTGCCTGTCGGCTGTTTTCCAACAATGTTACGAGAACGGCCTCCAACGTCGCCGCTGGCACACGCACCATGGGTAGGGCGGAGTCACAGACAAATTCGATCGCGAAATTCGCCGTTCGCCAGGAACCGGCGACCCTCGCGACAACTTCCCCGGCGTTGATGCTAGCGTCTTCCGGTTCCGCCATGTCGGCACGAGCCAAGTCCAGCAGTCGCGTTACCAAAAGGGTCAGCCGGCGCGCGTCGGCTTCAGCATTCGCCAGGAAGCGGTAGCGATCTACCGCCGCCATGTCCGGGTGATCCTGAAGCAATTCCACCGCGCCGCGGATGCCGGCGAGCGGGGTCTTGAACTCGTGGCTGACCGCGTGGGCGAAATCGCGCAGATAGCGCGAACGCCGGTCGATCGCCGCTGCCATCACCGCGAAATCGGCGTAGAGGCCCTGGATCTCGATCGCCGCGGTCGGTGGCGGATCGGGGACGCGACCGCCGCCGCTTGCAACTGCGCGCGTTGCCGCGCCGAGCTGTTCGATCGGGCGCGTGACGCCGCGGGAAATGACGCCGCTCAGCACCACGAGCAGCCCAAAGATCGCGGCAATGCCAAGCGCGATCTTGCCGCGGTCTTCATACAGTCCCCGGAACAGCGCACGGGCGGAACGCGACAGCAGGAGCACGCCAACCACGCGGTCGCCAACGATGATCGGGCGTGCGTAATGGACGCGGATCGCTGCGGCTCGGGACAGCCATTCGAAGCGGTAGGTCGCGCGGTATGCGCCGTTGCGGCGGAGGGTGGTTGAGGCGCTTCCGGCAAGTGCAGCGGCAACTTCGGGGAGTGCGGCGTAGCTACCGACGGCCGAACTCCCGGCGACGATGCTGCCGTTGCGATCGAGAAGGATGATTGAGGCCAGCGTGGTGGACCGCGTCGCGTCCATGATCGGCGAAAGGAGCGTGGCGGCGACCACCGCATCGGGCGATGGTCTAGGACCAGCCGCGACCGGTGGCCGCTCCGCGCGGATGGGCGTCGTGCTGAGGTCGATGCCGGATGCGGGCGCCTGCACATAGGGGTTGTCGTCGCCTGCAACCTCGTGGTGCGCAATCCGACCGGGCGGGGCGGCAGGCCAGAGCGCCGCCGCCGTCGCGGACAGCGCCGCACCCTGCGCGACCAGCTCCGCCTCGGTCTGGCGAACGAGCGTGTTCTCATAGACGCGCAGGAACACCGCGCCGAATCCGGGTAACGCGGCGACCAGGAACAGCGTCGCGAACAGGATCGTCCGCAACCGCAACCGGGGCCAGTGGCGTTTCGCCCAGTCCTTGATCCCGCCGATCACGCGCCTGTGCACGATCCGAGACGATAGCCGATCCCCGCCCGCGTCTCGATCAGGTCGTCGGCGCCGGCCTTCGCGAACTTGCCGCGCAGGTTGCGGATATGGCTGTCGATCGTCCGGTCGGTGACCGCGAAACCGGGGCCGTGCAGCCGATCGATGATCGCGTCGCGGCTGAATACCCGACCCGGCATCGACGCGAGCAGCCGGAGGATCTGGAACTCGGTAACGGTCAGGGCGATCTCGACCTCGTTCCACAGCGCGCGCCATCCCTCCAGGTCGAGCCGCAACCGGCCATGCGAGAGATCGCGCCCGTCCTCGACGTTCGGCGCCCGCGCGGAGGTGCGTCGCAGGATCGCCATCACGCGCGCCACCACCTCACGCGGCGAAAACGGCTTCACCACATAATCGTCGGCGCCGAGTTCGATGCCGAGCACCCGGTCGATCTCGTCGTCGCGGCTCGACAGGAAGAGGATCGGTATGTCCGCCCTGCCCTCTCCGCCACGAAGGCGTCGACACACCTCCAGCCCGTCCATCCGCGGCATGTTGATGTCGAGTACGACCAGGTCGGGCGCATGAGTCTCGACGAGCGCCAGCGCGGCCTCGCCGTCCGCCGCCTCGATCGCGCCGAGCCCGGCCTTGTCGAACGCGAACACGAGCAGCTGGCGGATATGAGGATCGTCGTCGACGACCAGGATGGTGCGAGGCATCGGGCACAGGATCATTGTTGCGCACCCGGCGTCAACGGCTTTGGTGCCGGAATGCCAGGCGCAGGCATCTGCGGCGCTGGAGCGGACGGCGGCGCTGACGGACCCTCCACCAAGAGCGGCGGCAGGATCACCCCGTCGCAACGCCGTCCGTCCGGCGCCGACCGCAGACGCGGCGCCTTGGTACCGAACATCGCCCGGACCGTCGCGAGGCGTCTCGCGTTGCGCGGCGTCCAGCGGCGCCAATCGGCTTGCGCGTCCGCAGTTTCGGTCTGGTTTTCCCACCGCAGATAGGCCAGCCGGTCGCGCAGACCGGCCCGTTTCGCATGCCGCTCCAGCATCGCCAGCGAGACCAGCGATGGTGACCCGAGCCGCGCCATATAGCAGAGGTCGAGCGGCGGTCCCGCCTTGCCTCTGGCGAGCGTCGTGCGGACATTCCACGCCGCGGCGGTCGCGCCAAGATCGACGACGCTCGCCGCCACCAAAACCGTGACAGCCGCCAGCGCATTGGCGTTGATCAGCCACGAAGCCGACTTGCGTGCCAGCAGTCGCCAGCCGATCAGCGCCAGTCCCGTGGCCACGAGGCCCATCCACGCAAGCGCGGACAGCCGCAGAACCGTCATTCCGTAGGCGTCGACATAATCGAGCGTTCGCAACGCACTCGACGCGACCAGCAGCAGGTTCTGGAGGAGCCAGACCGTTACTAGACGTCGCACCAGCGGGCTCGCCGCGGCTGCACTGCCCGGACGTAAAGCCAGCAGCACGAACACCGCAGCGAGCAGCGCAGTCACGATCAACGAATACGCGCCGCGGTGCGCATAGTCCGCCATCGTCACGCCCGCAGGCAGTCCCGCACCGCTCCACAGGAACACGATGTCGAGCGTGTTTTCGACCGCGAAAATCACGTTGAACGTCACGAGCGAAAGAACCAGCGTCGCCACCCCCGGCTCGAACGCCATGCCGATCGAGCGTTCGTCCATACGCGATGCCCGCGTCGTGCGCCGGCTTGGCCGCAAGCTTGCCCAGATCGTAACCAGCACACAGAGCCCGAACACCGTCCGCCATGTCACCGCCCACGGATCCGGCAGCACGATCCGCGAGAATGCCTGACCGATCAGCAGATTGGCGTTCGCGAACAGCCCAACGAAAACCACGCCGCCCAACAGGGGCAACGCGACGACAGCCCCGATTGCGCGGATGCCGCCGGAGGGCGGCCCTCGACGCTGGTGGACCATCGACAGCCGCGCAGCATCCTTCAACGGCGCAATGACGGCGGACATCGCGTGCCAGCCAAGCCTGCGAGCCCAAGCCAGCGCATCGTCGAACCTGTGTCGCGGCAGGAGCGCAGCAAGCGAGATCGCCGTCCAGAACAGAACCCAGCCAAGGACGCTCGGATCTTCGACGAGCACCACCGCCAACCCGGCGCCGGCAATCAATGCCAGTAGCGCCGCCCCGTCGTTCCAGATCGCCCTACGCGTCAGGACTAGGGCGATGATCCAGGCGAATGCAAACCCACCCACGACCGCGCCATTGCCATCGGCGATCAGTATCTCCGCCAGGACGATCAGCGCCAGGGCAGAGCCGATCTTGGCCACCAGACTTCCATGACGATCCATCTTCGCACTCCCCGATTGTCGAGGATCGGCTTTGCCGTGGCTCTGTGATCGACCGATCGCGAGATCCGTGTGCAGTCCGCTCGCTTGTCGTGCAGATCCTGTGCAGAGGATGGATCGAAACCCGGCCGATCTCCCGCAACCCGCGTTGCGAACGCATCGGCGTAGAGCTAGCCTCGCTCTGGGGAGTATCGACGCATGGAGTGGAAAGACCGGATCGGCCGGCGTTTCGTAACGAAGCGTTGTCGTCTGTCCGCTACCCGTTCGCCCATGCAGAACCAGGGTCCTCACCAGCGCTACGGCCGATGTTCACGATCTTCCTGACGCCCGCCTACGTGCCCTTCGCGATCGCGTTCGTCATCATGATCGGGATTGGGCTGATCGAGGCGATCGGTCTGGGGCTCGGCCATCTCGATCTCCACGCGGACGTCCATGCCGAGGCCGATGGCGGCGTGCTCGACTGGCTTGGGCTGGGCCATGAACTGCCGATCCTAATCTGGCTGACTTCGCTGCTTGGTTGCTTCACGCTGGCCGGGATCGCCATCCAGCAGGGCGCGACCGCGCTGGCCGGCGGCCCGCTTCACTGGGGCCTCGCCTCGGGTGGCGCGCTGATCGCGGGCAGCCTGCTCAACACGCTTGCCGCCAACGGCCTCGCCCGGATCATGCCCGGCTTCGAGACCAGCGTGATCTCGACCGACGACTTCCTCCGCCGCCGCGGCACCATCCTCGAGGGCACCGCCCGCCGCGGATCGCCCGCCCGCGCAAAGATCGTCGACCAGCACGGCCAGGCGCATTTCATCATGGTCGAGCCGCATGACGAGGCCGACGCGATCGCCGCCGGCGAGACCGCGCTGATCGTCCACCGCGACGGCAAACTCTTCTACGCACTGCCGGAAGCCAACGCGCTTCTGCGGCCGATCTAACCAACGCATAACCGGGGAGGGTTTCATGCCCGCACAGCTTCTGAACGTCCTGATCTACGCCGGTATCGTCCTGTTCGCACTCGTGGTGATCGGCATCATCCTGACCCGGCTCTACCGCCGCGCGACCAAGGACGTGGCGCTGATCCGCACTGGCTTCGGCGGCGAGAAGGTCGTGCTCAACGGCGGCATCATGGTCATCCCCGTGCTCCACGAACTGATGCAGGTCCGCCTGACGACCGTGAAGCTGGAGGTCTCGCGCCTGAACAAGGATGCGCTGATCACGCTCGACAAGCTGCGGGTCGACGTCGTCGGGCTGTTCCATATCAAGGTAAAGCCCGACGCGGAATCGATCGCCGCCGCCGCACAGACGCTTGGCGATTCGGTCAACAGCCCCGACGCGGTAAAGTCGCTGCTCGACGGCAAGCTCGTGTCCGCGCTGCGCTCGGTCGCCGCGACGATGACGATGGAGCACCTCCACGCCAACCGCGCCGACTTCATCCAGAAGGTGCAGGAGGCGCTGATGACCGATCTGGACATGAACGGCTTCCAGCTCGAGTCCGTCAGCATCACGCATT
>Ga0265798_10010030_pt1 | contig 11737 bp, 12 predicted proteins | sample P3T30metagenome_FD_192430 | JGI IMG/M metagenome (GOLD analysis project Ga0265798, IMG submission 192430) | Plant litter microbial communities from East Loma Ridge, Irvine, California - P3 T30 | ecosystem: Environmental > Terrestrial > Plant litter > Unclassified | place: USA: California... | reverse complement strand
CAATGCCGGGCTGGCCACGACATGCGCCGTGGGATATTCAGCAACGCCTGGCGGTGCATGCACCGGATCCTCTGTCAATGTAGCCCAGGTCAGCCAGCCCTTCTTCGAGCAGTTTCTCGGCAACTCGGCACGTCCGCGTCTGACCGTCGGTATCGGCGTCAACTGGAATTCGCCCTTCGGCCCCTTGCGCATCGATCTTGCCAGGGCGCTCATCAAGCAGAAGGGCGACGACGACAAACTCATTACCTTCAACGTAGGAACACAGTTCTGATGACTATCAAGACGCTCCTCCTCGCTGCCGCCCTCGTCGCGCCGGCTTTGGCTGCCACCCCAGCCAGCGCGCAGGCGATCGCCGTCGCCAATCCCGAAGGTGCGGTCGCCAATTCGAAGGCATGGTCCGCTGCCCGCGCCCAGATCGAGACGACCTACAAGGCACAGCTCGATCAGGCGAATGCGCGCCGCGAAGCGGTCGGCCGCGAACTCCAGCCGCTGGTGACCGCGTTCAACACCGCGCGCGCCGCGCCCAATGCCAACCAGGCGGCGCTGCAGACGCAGGCACAGGCGATCCAGACTCGCGAGCAGGCGGCTCAGGCCGAACTGTCGCGCCTGACCGCCCCGGCACAGCGGGCGCAGGCCTATGCGATCGAGCAGATCTCCGGTCGGTTGTCCGACGCGGTGCAGGCGGTCGTCCGTGCCCGCAACGTCACTATGCTGGTCCGTCCCGATGCCGTGCTGTTCGCCAATCCCACCGCGGACGTGACCGCCGCGATCACCACCGAACTGGATCGTCTGGTGCCGAGCGTCGGCATCACCCCGCCCGCGAACTGGCAACCCGGCCAGCAGCAGCAGGGTGCTGCACCTGCCGCCGCTGCACCTGCCGCGACCACGCCCACCCGTCCGGCACAGCCCTCCGGCCGGTGAGCGACACCGTGACCACGCCCGATGCCGGGGAAACCGAAACGGTTATCGGCCCGCTCGATATCGGGCGGGTCATGGCCGTGCTTCCGCATCGCTATCCCATGCTCCTCGTCGACCGCGTCGAGGAACTGGTGATCGACAAGCGGATCGCCGCGATCAAGGCGGTGACGATCAACGAGGGCTTCTTCCAGGGCCACTTCCCCGGCCGGCCGATCATGCCCGGCGTCCTTATCGTCGAGGCGCTGGCGCAGGCTGCCGGAATTCTCGCGGTCGAAAGCCTCGGCCTCGTCGGGTCGGGCAAGCTCGTCTATTTCATGGCGATCGACGGAGCCAAGTTCCGCAAGCCGGTCGAACCAGGAGTGCTATTGCGGCTGGAAGCCAGCTTCGTGCAAAAGCGCGCCAGCGTCTGCAAGTTTGCGGGCATTGCCAGGATTGATGGCCAAGTGGTGGCAGAAGCGAACTTCACCGCCATGATCGCCGATCCGCCCAAACCTGCCTGACGGCGGCCGTCGGGTACTGGGGCTATGGACTTTGACTTATGGAGCCGGGGCCGCTAAGCGCCCCGGCTTGTCCTTCGGCTGGTCGGAACCAGCCATATCAGGAGCGTTTCGATGAAGACCGATACCCACCCCGACTATCACACCATCCGCGTCCAGATGACCGATGGCACCGTGTTCGAGACCCGCTCGACCTGGGGTAAGGAAGGCGATCTTATGACGCTCGACATCGATCCGCTGGCGCACCCGGCATGGACCGGTGGTCGTGGCACCATGCTCGACACCGGCGGTCAGGTCGCTCGCTTCAACAAGCGCTTCGGTGGCGGTCTCACCCTCCGCAAGTAATCGTTCAGTCGGTTTGGGAAGGGGCTGGTTCGCGGAGTGCCGCGGACCAGCCTTTTTCATGTGTGACGACGAAGCATATGTTCGACAAGCGCCCCGATCGTGATCGCAAGTGCGTAGACGACCAGATCGACGATCGAGAACACCCGTCCGAACAACAGGGCGCCCAGCCAGTTCGCCCGCACGGCATCGAGCGCGGGTCGATGGTAAAGCTGGGACAGCTCGATCCCGCAGGCGATGATCGTCGCAACGGTGCCACTTCGGCCCGGCGACCAATGCGGACGGACCATGATGACGATCGCGTGGATCATCATTGCCCAGAGGACCGACCCGCCATGCTTTACCACCGCGCCGGGCAGACCCATCGGCACCAGCCGAAGCATCAGGCCGGCGACGATCATACCGACGATGGCCAGCAACGATCGGGGCAGGGTGCGAGGTAGCGCGGGGTCAGTCATCGGTCTGAACGGGCAACGTAATCCGGAATACAGCACCGTCTTTGCCGTCACCCAGCAGGATGATGGTTCCCCGATGCGCGGCAAGCAGCGAGCGCGCGATCGGCAGCCCCAGTCCGGTTCCTCCTGTCGTCCGGCGACTGGTGAAAAACGGTTCGAAGACGCGGGCGCGATCGCCCGGCGGAATGCCGGGACCGTCATCGCTCACCGTCAGTGCGATCGACCGGCCATGGTGTCGGCCGTCGATTGTCAGGTGCGACGCACCCGCCTGACCGCTGTTCTCGATCAGGCAACTCAAAACGGATGCGATGGCGGCGGCCGGCACCGCCACCGCGGGTAAATCCGGAGGCAGTCGAAGCGTAACGGTGAAGCCCCTCCGGGTATCGGCGTCCGCCACCTGTTTCGCGACGTCGGCGACATCGCACGTCCCGCCGCCCATTGCCGCCGCCATATCGGCGCGGGCCAGATCGAGCAGTCGGCTGACAAGCAGGGTCAGCCGTGCGGCGTCCGATGCGATGTTGGTCAGGAACCGTTCGCGGTCCACCACGCCCATGTCCGGGTGGTCCTGCAGCAGTTCGACCGCCCCGCCGATCGCGGACAGGGGTGTCTTGAACTCGTGGCTGACTGCATGGGCGAAGTCGCGCAGATAGCGGGAGCGATGCTCGATCGCTTCCGCCATGCTGCCGAAGTCGCGGTAGAGCGCCTGGATTTCGATCGCGGCGGTGGTGGGCGCGTCGGGCACCGTGCCGCCACCGCTGGCGACGATGCGGGTGGCGGCCCCTAGCGCCTCGACCGGACGGACGATGCCGCGTGACAGCAGGCCGCTCAATATGACGAGTGTCGTGAAGATCAGCAGAATGCCGATCGCGATCTTGCCCCGATCGGCATCCAGCCCGGCAAACAGTGCACGGGGCGGTTGGGATAACAGGATGACGCCGACGATCCGCCCGTCCACGACGATGGGCCGGGTATGATGGATGCGAAGGTCGGCGGCGCGACTCAACCATTCGCCCATATAGGCGGGACGATGGAAGCGGTTCCGCCGCACCGTCGTCGCAGCATGGCCCACCAGCGCCATCCGGACCTCCGGCAGATCGGCATGGTTGCCGCGTCCGGTTAGGCCCACAAGGATGTTGCCGCGGCGATCAAGCACGAGGATGGCGGCGCCGGTCGCTCGCCCGGTCAGGCGGACGACCGGCGCTACTCGCTCGGCCCATGCCAGCATCCGTCGATCCTCTATCCGGGTGCCGGGATGGGGGGCAGGGCGGTCGGGCAGGATCGGTGTCAGCCGCAGGTCGATGGATGGCGCTTCCGCCACCGGCAGGGACGAAGATGCAATCGGCTGGCCGGGTTGCCATTCCACGGCGGCGGCCGCGGCCAATGCGGCACCCTGCGCGACCAGTGCCGCCTCGGTCTGGCGGACCAGGGCATTCTCGTAGACGCGCAGGAACAGCGCACCGACACCCGGCAACGCCGCGACGAAGGTGAACGTCAGCAACAGGATCGTGCGCAACCGCAGGCGTGGCCAATGCCGCCGGACGATACGCTTGACGCGCTCGATCATCCGCCGACGCAGACGCCGAGGCGATAGCCGATGCCCGCGCGCGTCTCGATCACGTCGTAGGCGCCGACCCGCGCGAACTTGCCACGCAGGTTGCGGATATGGCTGTCGATCGTGCGGTCGGTCACCGCGAATCCAGGCCCGCGCAGCCGGTCGATGATCGCATCACGGCTGAATACCTTGGAGGGCATCGTCGCCAGCGTCCGCAAGATACCGAATTCCGTGACGGTCAGCACCACGGCCTGCCCACCCCAATCGGCCTGCCAGCCTTCGGTATCGAGCGTGAGCAGACCGCAACGGACCGTTGCCGTGGCCGCCACCACCGGTGGCCGGATCGCCATCCGCCGCAGGATCGCCATTACCCGTGCCACCACCTCACGCGGGGAAAAGGGCTTGGTGACGTAGTCGTCCGCACCCAGTTCGATCCCCAAGACCCGGTCGATTTCGTCGTCGCGGCTCGACAGGAACAGGATCGGCACGTCGCTCTTGGCACGCAGGCGTCGGCAGACCTCGATTCCGTCCATGCGCGGCATGTTGATGTCCAGGATCACGAGATCCGGTGCAGCGGTATCGGCCATGGCCAGCCCCGCCTCGCCATCCTCGGCCTCGATCGTATCGAGGCCGGCCTTGGCCAGCGCGAAGGCGAGCAACTGGCGGATGTGCGGATCGTCGTCGATGATCAGGATCGTACGGGGCATGGGGCATTGGATCATGGCAGCAGGCCACGCGGTCAAGGGCGGGGCGCCGGAGTCGAAGCCCCGCCGACCGATCCGTCGCAATTCCACCAAGCGCCATCGGGCAGCGCCGAGGGGCGTGCGGGATCAGGGCCAAGCATCGCGTTCGCCGTCACCAGTCGTCGTGCTCCCCGCGCCGTCCAGTGCGTCCAGCTTTCCTGTCGGGCCGATAGATCAGTGTAGGTCTGCGCGCGGACATGCCGGATGCGATCACGCGTGGCGGCGTCCATTGTCCGGTGTTCAAGATCGATCAGAGGAAGCAGGGCCGCGTCCCCCAGCCCGGCAAGGTAACAGAGATCGACCCGATGCGGCGATTGATGCCGGACGTTCCACGCGGCGGCGATCGCCCCCAGATCGATGAAGCTGCAGACGGCCAGCACCACGAAAGCGGCCAGTGCGTTCCGGTTGATGAGCCACCGCGCACTGCGTCCGGCGAGGATACGCCAGCCGATCAGTGCCAGCCCCAGTGCAACGAGCGCCATCCAAATGAGTGCGGCAAGGCGCAACCCGGTCATCATCTCCGTGTCGATATAGTCGATCGTCCGCCATGCGCTGGACGCCACGAGGATCAGATTCTGCACCACCCAAAGCGTGACCATCCGTCGTGCCCATGGATGGCGTTCGCTTGCACTGCCGGGACGCAGCATCGCGAGCGCCATGACGCCGGCGATCAGCGCGGTGACGATCAGCGGATAGGCACCGCGATGGACATATTCGGTCTGGGTCATCCCTGTCGGCAGGGGTCCCCCACTCCACAGCACCACGATGTCGAGGGCGTTCTGAACAGCGAAGATCCCATTGAACAACGCCAGCGCGATCAGCACCGAGGGCAGCGACGTGCCCGGCAGGATAGGCTCGGGATTGGGCAATCGTGCGGCCAGCCGCGTCACCAGCGCGTGCGGACGCAGGCTTGGCCACAGACAGGTGGCGACCAATGCCGACACCAGCATCTGCACGATCGACGGCAACTGGATTGCCGCGAGTACCTGTGCGATCACCGGATTGGCGGCAGCGAACAGCGCGATGAACAGGCCGCCACCGATCAGCGGCAACGCCAGTATTGCCGCCACCGCGCCCGGGCTGTGCCGCACACCATGCCGGGCGCGCAGGCTTCGCGAGACATCGGCGATCGGCGTAACGATACCGCTTACGGCGTGCAGCCCGAGCCGCGCGGCCCAATGCCACGCATCGTCGAATCTTCCCGTCCGCGGCATCAATGCCGCGACCGACAACGCACACCAGAACAGGGCCCAGCTCAACGGACCGGGATCGTCGATCAACGCCACCGCGAATACGCCGGCCAGCGCCAGTGCGCACCACGCACGACGATCACGTCGGACATCGGCGCGGCCCAGCACCACACCCACCAGCCACGCCCCCGCGAACGCGCCGATCACCGCACCGGAAAAACCGTACGGAAACAACCGGTCGAACAGTCCGACGAGGACTATGGTGATGGCCGCTTTGCGAACGAAACTGAACCGCACGGGGATGCTCCTCTTGCCAAGAGCGATCTGTCTGCAGGACGCCCGTGGAGCCATCGTCCGGCCCATGCGGATATTCCGGGCAGCGAATGTGCAGATCATGTGCAGAAGAGCGGGGCCGGCGTTGCCAAAGCCATCCCGCCGCATCATCTCTTCGGTCGTGACGGCATCGACACCCATGCGCGACCGGATCGGGGCGGCGGCGTCGACCGCGGTGATCGTCGGCGCGTTGGGCTATGGGCTGATCCTGGGGCTCGCCCTCCACGGTGCGACGCCCACGGCAAAGGAAGCATTGGCGACGTTCGATGTGGTGCCAGCCGTCCCACCGGCCGTACGCGTGATCCCACCGCCCCGTAAGGTCAGCAGGCCCAGCGGCAGGGCGTCACCGCCCAATCTTCGTGCCAGGGCCACCGAGGCGATGGCACCGGTGCCGATCATCCAGATCGCCCCGCCTCCGCCGATCGTCCTTGCGCCATTACCTGATATCGGCGCGCGAGCCATGTCGGGAGCGTCGGATCGGGCGGGGCCGGGTACCGGTGCTGGTGGGATCGGTGACGGCCACGGTGCGGGCGGTGAGGGCGATGGCGACGGCAGCGGCCGGGAACGCGTACCCCGCCTGATCCGTGGACGGATCAAGGGATCGGACATTCCCGATCCCGTTCTGGATACCGGGTTCAGCGGCGTGATCGGGGTACGATTCCGGGTCGGTACCGATGGTCATGTCTCCGAATGTACGGTGATACGGTCAAGCGGCAACGCGCTGATGGATCAGGCGACCTGTAATGCCATTGAAAAACGTTTCCGTTACGACCCCTGGCGCGACAGTGCGGGACGACCGGTTGCTTCGACCGTGCTGCGGGACCAGCAATGGGATATCGACCCGCCGACGCCGAGGCGGTGACTCGATAGGGCGGCGCTGGTTACCGCGGAGCTATTCATTGGTCACGCGGTTCCGGTGTTGACGATCATCAGGATGAAGCAGGTCATGCGCAGCTTTTCCGCGTTCCTATTGGCGCTGCCGGCAGCAGGGTTGCTCGCCCCGGCGGTTCGGGCCGACAACTCGCAGTTTCAGGGTGCCGATCCGCACGCAATAGTGATCGACAACGAATTATGGATCTTTCCGACCGGGGGCCCGGATGGCACCTGGAAGGCCGACCGGTTCGGTGCCTTCTCATCGTCGAACCTGAAGGCGTGGCGCAGCCGCGGTACGCTGATCAAGCGGGACGAGATCGGCTGGATCGGCGATGACGGCGCCCGTGAGCATTTCCTGTGGGCGCCCGCCGTCGCGACCCGAGCCGGCAAATGGTATCTCTACTATTCGGTAGGCCCCCAGCATCCCACGCCCAGCCGCATCGGTGTCGCCGTCGCGGATCGGCCGGAAGGCCCCTATCGCGACAGCGGTCGTCCTCTCATCGGGAAGGCGGAAGAGGATACGACGCCGTTCGAGGCGATCGATCCGATGATCTTCACCGACCCGAAATCGGATCGTACCTATCTATACGCCGGCGGCAGCGCAGGGGCGCGGCTGCGGATATGGGAGCTGGCGCCGGACATGATATCGATCCGCCGGGAAGTGAGGGTGCAGCAGCCCCGGAGTTTCACGGAGGGCGCGTTCATGCACGAACGCAACGGCACGTATTACCTGTCGTACAGTCATGGCCATTGGAACGCGGGTGATTATTCCGTGCATTATTCCACCGCCTCTTCGCCGATCGGGCCGTGGCATTATCGGGGCAGAATTCTCAGCAGCGATGCACGGCATCAGGGACCTGGCCATCATAGTTTCGTTCAGTCACCGTCGGGTGAATGGATGGTTGTCTATCATCGTTGGGACCAGCAAGCTGGCCCCGCGCCGTTTGAAGGCGAACGCCAGATCGCGATTGACCGGGTTCGCTATGAACGGGACGGCAGCATTGCCGGGATCGTGATGACGGACGGCGCCGCATCCCCCGTGTGGCCCGGTCATTAGGGCCGGTGAGATCGGCGTTCACCATGCTGCATCCGGATCATGGATGCAGTGCGGACGCGACCGATGCCGGCGTTCGGCGGCATCGTGACGATAGACCATGATTGCGATCTGCGGTTCTGCCATGGGTCAGAACCGCGTTCCGAGGCCCAGCCAGATTCTCGCGGGATCGATGACATAGCCGAAGCGATCATAGTTCAATCGCTTGTCGAGCACATTCTGGATACCGCCATATAGCGTGAAGCGTGGTGACACCTTGTACGATCCGCCAATATCGACCGTCGTATAGGATGGTGCCACGATCGTGTTGCCGCTGATCTGTGCCTCGGTGATCGCCTCCTCGCCCCGGAAGATCGCGCGGACATAGCCGCCGAACCGGGCATCGGGTTTCCAGTTCAGCGACGCACTGGCCTGCTGCTTCGGCGTGTCGTTCAGCGCGGCACCGATGTTGGCACCGGTCAGCTGTTCGGAATCCGTCAGCGTCCCGGTCGCGGTGACCTTCAACGTCGTGGTCAACGGCAAGTCGATCGTCGCCTCGATCCCACGGACCTTCGCCTTGTCGACGTTCACATAGGTCGTCGGCGGCCGGCCGATCGTGCTCAGTGGCTCGCCCACACACCACGCACCCGCCTCGACACAGGTGACGCGGGTGATCCGATCGTCGAACCGCGTGTCATAGGCGGTCAGGCTGGCCTGAAACGCGCCGCCGTCGAACAGCAGGCCCGCTTCGATCGTGCTCGACGTTTCCGCCTCCAGATCGGGATTGCCATAGATGGTGCCGCCGCGGCTCGACTGGCCCCAGTCGGGCAGCGTCTGGCGAAGGTTCGGCGCGCGGAAACCCTGCGAATAGCCGCCCTTCAGCGTGAAGCGCCGGTCGATGTTCCAGACCGCATAGACGCGTGGCGTCCAGTGCGTGCCATATTGCTGGTCGTCGTCCATGCGGATGCCGCCGGTCAGCCTCAGCCCGCGCAGGATGGTCAGTTCGTCCTCCGCAAACACGGCGACCTGCTGCCGGCTGGCGCCATCGCGGGTCGATCCCGCCAGCAGGTTGCCGACGGTATCCGACAAATCCTCGTTCCGGTAATAGGCGCCGATACTCAACGCGTTGGCGGGCAGCGGCACTACCCAGATCGACTGCGCGACCGTGTTCTTGATCCGTTTGCCGTCCTGCAGGCTCTCGGCATCCTCCAGCTGAAGATAGCTTTCCGAGCTGGCGAAGCCCCAGCGTCCCGTATGGCTGACGGATCCGACATAGCGTCGTTGCGCCTGCGTGCTCTGCGTGCCGGACGGCGCCGTCGGGCCGGGGGCGACGGTTCTGGCGGCGGTGGATGTCACCGTCTGGCGATAATAGCCCAGCTCCGCGAGGAAGCTGTGCCGGTCGCCGGCGTTCCAGCCGATCTTTCCCGCGAGGCTGTCGTCCTTGCGTTCCGGTGTGCCGCCGACGACGCGATCCTCGGCACGCCGGGTCATCGCGCCCTGCAACTGAACGCCGACCGATCCGACAAGTGGCCCGGACAGATAGAAATTGCCATCGGCGACGTTGCCGTACTCCGCCCCCAACTGCATCGTGCCGTTGACTCGCGCGCTGCCGCGCCAGGTGGCGGCGATCCGCCGGGTGATGATATTGACGACGCCCCCCATCGCATCGGACCCGTAGAGCGAGGACATCGGCCCGCGCACCACCTCGATCCGCTCGATCGCCTCCAGCGGCGGCAACTGGCCCCCTTCGGAAATGCTGCCGCCATTGGTGCGCGTCTCGCGACTGGACAGGCGCTTTCCGTCAACCAGGATCAATGTGTACTGTGCGGGCATCCCGCGGATCGAGATGTCACGGCTGTTGCCTTCGCCGGGTGTCACCGTGACACCCGGAATTTCCAGCAGCGCATCGGTGACTTCACGATATGGCAACCGCGCCAGATCCTCGCGGGTCAGCACGCTGATCGATGCGGGCGCATCCTTTACCTGTTGTTCCCGCCCGCCCGAAGCGGTCACCACGATCTCGTCGGCCCGCGTCGTTTCGTTCTGGGGATCGGTATCGTTCGCGCGGGCGGCGACCGTCGCAGTGGCGAGCAGGGGTAAGAAGCCGGCGAGCGCGATGAGCGCCGCACCGGAGCGGTAGCGAGTGAATGGCATGATAAAGGTCCCGGCTTTGTCGCTTGCTATTGCAAGTCGTTCGCATTCCCTATGCTGGACGGGTGCCGCCTAGCCAGCCTCATATTCCGGATATCCGTTATTCACCCTGCGGATGCGCAGTGCTGTGCCAGCATGTCCGCAAACCACGTCGTTGCCTGATCGCGGGCGGACCGTTCGTGCCATAAGAGCCGGTAATCGAGGCTATCTATTTCGACCGGTGCGGGCCGGGTGGCGAGGCCGTAACTTTTAGCGAAGTGCGTCGCAGCACGCGTGGGCAGCGTCATGATCATGTCGCTTTCCGCGATCAGGGCGGGGGCTGCATGGAAATAGGGCAGTCGTGCCGTTACCCGCCGCTCGGCGCTGCGTGCACCGAGTCGGACCTCGACACCATCGACCGCCAGATCGCTGACGACGATGCCGATATGCGGCCAGGCGAAGAACGCATCCAGCAGCAATGGCGTTGCGGCTTTGGCCAGCGGATGGTCCGCCCGCATGACGCAGCTATAGCTGTCGATGAATAGCGATCGGCTGTGCACGACGGTATGATCCGGTTTCAGCCCTGAAACGATCAGGTCGATCTCACCCGACGCCAGTCTCTGGGTCATGTCCGCACTGAACGGCACGATGTCGATCGTCACCTGCGGCGCGGCTGCGGTAATGGATGCCAACGCAGGCGCGATGACGGTGAGCACGCCGTAATCTGTACAGGCGATACGGAAGCAGCGGTGGAGTCTGGCCGGCTCCCGGCAGGGCGGATTCAATAGCGCACTGGTCGATGCGAGCCAATGTTGAACCGGCTCGACCAGGTCGTCCGCCCGCGATGTGCGTTGCATGCCGGCACTGGTCCGGATCAATAACGGATCGTCCAGAATACGACGCAGTTCGGCCAGCGAACGGCTGACCGTCGGCTGGCTCAACCCAAGCCGCCGGGCCGTGCCGGTCACGCTCTTGGTCTGCAACAGTACCGCGAGCGTCGCGAGCAGGTTCAGGTCGACATGTCCCGGATAAATGGCGCCATACTCACATGTCGACACAGAAAGCTATTGAGAACCATTATCCGAACTGGACGGTGACTGCAAATCGAACCGTCACCGCAAGGGTAGCGGATACTTGCCCGGCAGATAGGACATAGTTGGTGGCGTTTTCGGGATGCTGGCGATAATCCGAAATCGGCAAGGGAGCTTTCATGGATTTCAGCAGATCGTTTTTCATCATCGCGCGATATCTGGACGCACGACGATCCCGGCGCAGTTCGGCGGTGACGGCCGGGTGTCAGGTCAGGAAGAATGCGGCTCTGCACGCCCTCCTGTTGTTCACGATGGCTCAGCCGGCCGTTGCCCAGACCTTGCGGGTGGACGCTCGCGGTGACGTACCGATACCCGAGCAGGGCTATCTGAAGCTTGGCGCCGCCCGCGCCCCGAACGGCTCGACCATCGGCGCGAACAGTCGGTATCTTACCCTTGATGGCCAGCCTTGGCTGCCGGTGATGGGCGAGTTCCACTATGTCCGGACGCCTATGCCCGAATGGGACGCTGAACTGGCGAAGATCAAGGCATCGGGCATCGATATCGTCGCGACCTATCTGATGTGGAATTATCATGAGGAGATGGAAGGCCGCTTCGACTGGTCCGGTGATCGCAACCTGCG
>Ga0265798_10010029_pt1 | contig 11738 bp, 8 predicted proteins | sample P3T30metagenome_FD_192430 | JGI IMG/M metagenome (GOLD analysis project Ga0265798, IMG submission 192430) | Plant litter microbial communities from East Loma Ridge, Irvine, California - P3 T30 | ecosystem: Environmental > Terrestrial > Plant litter > Unclassified | place: USA: California... | reverse complement strand
AGTCGCTCATTTTCCTGCGCCACCACTGCCGCCGGCGCCCGTGCAACGAAACTCTCGTTGGAGAGCTTGCCGTTGATCTTGGCGATCTCGCCTTCGATGCGCGTGATTTCCTTCGACAGGCGCTCGCGCTCGGCAGCAACGTCGATCTCCACTTTCAGCATCAGCTTGGTGCGGCCGACAATCGATACGGCGGCCGGCGACTCCGGCAGCGCGTCGACGATCTGCACTTCCGACAGTCTGCCCAGCGCCTGCACGTAAGGTGCGAACCCAGCCATCGCTTCCTTTTCGCTTGCATCGCCCGATTCGACGATCAACGGCACCGGCAGCTTGGGCGCCAGCTTCATTTCGCCGCGCAGGTTGCGGGTCGCGTCGACCAGCGCCTTGAGTTGCGTCATCCAGCTTTCAGCCGCGACGTCGATCAGCGCTTCGTTGGCAACCGGGTACGGCTGCACCATGATCGAATCGCTACCGTCATTTTTTGCCTTGCCGGCCAGCGGCGCAACCACTTGCCACAGCGCTTCCGTCACGAACGGGATGATCGGGTGCGCCAGGCGCGTGATCACTTCCAGCACGCGCAACAAGGTGTGGCGGGTCGCGCGCTGCTGTGCCGGGGTGCCCTGCTGGACCTGCACCTTGGACAATTCCAGGTACCAGTCACAGAATTCATCCCAGACGAATTTGTAGATGGCGGCGGCGATATTGTCGAAGCGGTAGTCCTCAAAACCCTTCGCCACGTCCAGCTCGACGCGCTGCATCAGCGAGATGATCCAGCGGTCGGCCTGGGACAGGTCGGCCGCATCCGGCGCGCTGCAATCGTGGCCTTCCGTGTTCATCAGCACGAACTTGGTCGCGTTCCACATCTTGTTGCAGAAGTTGCGGTAGCCCTCGGCGCGGCCCAGGTCGAAATTGATGTTGCGGCCCAGCGATGCGTAGCTGGCCATCGTGAAGCGCACGGCATCGGTGCCGTACGCCTTGATCCCGTCCGGGAATTCACGGCGCGTCGCCTTGGCGATTTTTTCCAGGGTCGACGGACGCATGTCCATCAGGCCGGTCGTGCGCTTGGCCACCAGTTCATCGAGGCCGATGCCATCGATCAGGTCGATCGGGTCAAGCGTATTGCCCTTCGACTTGGACATCTTCTGGCCGGTCGAATCGCGCACCAGGCCGTGCACGTAGACGGTCTCGAACGGTACCTGGCCGGTGAAGTGGCACGTCATCATGACCATGCGCGCGACCCAGAAGAAGATGATGTCGAAGCCGGTGACCAGCACCGACGACGGCAGGAACATCTTCATATCCGGCGTCTGCTCGGGCCAGCCCATCGTGGAAAACGGCACCAGCGCCGACGAGAACCAGGTGTCGAGCACGTCGTCGTCGCGGCGCAAGGCGCCTGTCGATCCAGCCGCCGCGGCTTTTGCCTGCGCTTCTTCTTCGGTGCGCGCGACAAAATACTGGCCTGCCTCGTCGTACCACGCCGGGATGCGGTGGCCCCACCACAGCTGGCGTGAAATGCACCAGTCCTGGATATTGCCTAGCCACTGGTTGTACGTCGTCGACCAGTTCTCCGGCACGAATTTGATTTCGCCATCGGCGACTTTTTCCAGCGCCACTTCAGCGATCGATTTGCCTGGATAGAAGGTGCCTTCCGGCGCCGGCTTGCTCATCGCGACAAACCACTGGTCGGTCAGCATCGGCTCGATGACGACACCGGTACGGTCGCCGCGCGGTACTTGCAGCTTGTGCGGTTTGACTTCCTGCAAAAAGCCCTGCGCATCCAGGTCCGCCACGATCTGCTTGCGCGCGGCGAAGCGGTCCATGCCGCGGTAGGCTGCCGGCGCGTCGTCCGCAATTTTTGCGTCGAGCGTGAGCACGATAATCTGTGGCAGCTTGTGGCGCTGGCCGACTTGATAATCGTTGAAGTCGTGCGCCGGCGTGATCTTCACGCAGCCGGTGCCGAATTCCTTGTCGGCGTAGTCGTCGGCGATCAGCGGAATTTCGCGATCCGTCAGCGGCAGCTTGATCATCTTGCCGACCAGTGCGGTGTAGCGCTCGTCGGTCGGGTCGACTGCCACGGCGACGTCGCCCAGCAGCGTTTCCGGACGCGTGGTGGCCACGGTCACATGGCCGCTGCCGTCGGCAAACGGATAGCGGATGTACCACATGAAGCCATCTTCTTCGGTCTGCGCCACTTCCAGGTCGGACACCGCCGTGCCCAGCACCGGATCCCAGTTGACCAGGCGCTTGCCGCGGTAGATCAGGCCTTGCTCGAAGAGGCGCACGAACACTTCAGTGACGCTGTGCGAACGCGGCGCGTCCATCGTGAAGTACTCACGCTGCCAGTCGGCGGACGACCCCATGCGGCGCATCTGGCCGGTGATGGTGTTGCCCGATTTTTCCTTCCACTCCCAGACTTTTTCCACGAATTTTTCGCGGCCCAGGTCGTGGCGCGAAATCTTCTGCGCGTCGAGCTGGCGTTCGACGACGATCTGCGTCGCGATGCCGGCGTGGTCGGTGCCGGGAATCCAGGCGGTGTTATAGCCGCGCATGCGGTAGTAGCGCGTCAGGCCATCCATGATGGTCTGGTTGAATGCGTGCCCCATGTGCAGGGTGCCGGTCACGTTCGGCGGCGGCAGCTGGATGGAGAACGAGGGCTTGTCGGCGTCCATGGAAGCGGCGAAGTAGCCGCGCTGTTCCCACTCGGTGCGCCAGAACTGTTCAATGTCGGCTGGCTCGAAAGACTTGGCTAATTCCATGATGGTGGCGTGTTATTTTGGCGAAAACGACCATTATAAATCGGACCTGCGAACTGTCGTATAATCCATTCGCTGCCGTTGTTATTGGCAGCACATGCTAGGGGTCCTGCTCATCGTCCACACGATGCGCGGGTGAGAAATACCCTCTGAACCTGATCTGGATAATGCCAGCGAAGGGAAGCTTGTGAAGCTGTCACGCCGTCCGCGCGTGTCCGGTTCGCACTCCTTTGCTGGCTCCTGCCTCAAAGGAGCCACACATGAACGCCGCACTTCCCTTTAGTTCCGATACCGCCACGGCGGACCAGGCGGCCATCGCGCCGTTTCCCAACTCGACCAAAATCTACGTTCCCGGCAGCCGGCCCGATATTCGCGTGCCGATGCGGGCGATTGCGCAGGCGGATACGCCGGACAGTTTTGGCGGCGAGCCGAATCCACCGCTGTACGTCTACGACACCTCCGGTCCCTACACCGATCCGGCCATCACCATCGATATCCGCGCCGGCCTGCCGACGCCGCGCCTGCCGTGGATCGTGGAGCGGGGCGACACTGAACAGCTGGCCGGCCCCAGCTCGCAATACGGCATCGAGCGTTTGCAGGACGCCAGCCTGGACGGGCTGCGTTTCAAGCTGACGCGCGCGCCGCGCTGCGCGGTCGCCGGCGCCAACGTCACGCAGATGCACTACGCGCGCCGCGGCATCGTCACGCCGGAGATGGAGTACGTCGCCATCCGCGAAAACATGCGCAGGAAAGAATACCTGGCCGAGCTGGAAGCATCGGGCGACATGGGCCGCCGCACCGCCGCGCTGATCGGGCGCCAGCATCCGGGCCAGTCGTTTGGCGCATCGATTCCGGCGGAAATCACGCCTGAATTCGTGCGCGATGAAATCGCCCGCGGACGCGCCATCATCCCGGCCAATATCAACCACCCGGAAGTCGAGCCGATGATCATCGGCCGCAATTTTCTCGTCAAGATCAACGCCAATATCGGCAACTCCGCAGTGACGTCGTCGATTGGCGAGGAAGTGGAAAAGATGACCTGGGCGATCCGCTGGGGCGCCGACAATGTCATGGACCTCTCCACGGGTAAACACATCCACGAAACGCGCGAGTGGATCATCCGTAACAGCCCGGTACCGATCGGCACCGTGCCGATTTACCAGGCGCTGGAGAAGGTCAACGGTAAGGCCGAAGACCTGACCTGGGAAATCTACCGCGACACGCTGATCGAACAGGCGGAGCAGGGCGTCGACTACTTCACGATCCACGCCGGCGTGCGGCTGGCCTATGTGCCGATGACTGCCAACCGCCTGACCGGCATCGTCTCGCGCGGCGGCTCCATCATGGCCAAGTGGTGCCTGGCGCACCACGAAGAATCCTTCCTCTACACGCACTTCGAGGATATCTGCGCCATCATGAAGCAGTACGACGTGTCGTTCAGCCTGGGCGACGGCCTGCGCCCGGGCTCCATCTACGACGCCAACGACGAAGCCCAGCTGGCCGAACTGAAAACGCTGGGCGAGCTGACGCAGGTCGCCTGGCGCCACGATGTGCAGGTGATGATCGAAGGCCCCGGCCACGTGCCGCTGCACCTGATCAAGGAGAACATGGACCTGCAACTCGAGCAGTGCCACGAAGCGCCGTTCTACACGCTTGGGCCCTTGACCACCGACATCGCACCAGGCTACGACCACATCACGTCCGGCATTGGCGCGGCCACCATCGGCTGGTACGGCACCGCCATGCTGTGCTACGTGACGCCGAAGGAGCACCTCGGCCTGCCAGGCAAGGACGACGTCAAGGACGGCATCATCACGTACAAGATCGCCGCGCACGCCGCCGACCTGGGCAAGGGCCATCCGGGCGCGCAGCTGCGCGACAACGCGCTGTCGAAAGCGCGCTTTGAATTCCGCTGGGACGACCAGTTCAACCTCGGCCTCGACCCGGACAAGGCGCGCGAATTCCACGACGAGACGCTGCCCAAGGAATCGGCCAAGGTGGCGCACTTCTGCTCGATGTGCGGCCCGCATTTCTGCTCGATGAAGATCACGCAGGAAGTGCGCGCTTATGCGGCCAAGGGCATGCAGGAAAAGGCCATCGAGTTCGTGCGCGGCGGCGCGAAAATCTACCAGGAGGTGTGATGGTGGACACGTGTATTGAAATCGAGTTGAACGGCGCGCCGTACCAGGCGCCGGCGCTGCTGGCCGACCTGGTCACGCAGCTGGAACTGGCCGGGCAAAAGCTGGCCGTGGCGGTGAACCGCCAGGTAGTCCCGCGCCCGCAATGGCCGGTTTATCAATTACTGGCGCGCGACCGGGTCGACATCGTGCGCGCCATCGGAGGAGGGTGACAACATGGAAAACGATTTACTCACAATTGCAGGCACCAGCTACGCGTCGCGCCTGCTGGTAGGCAGCGGCAAATACCGCGACCTGGCGCAGACCCGGGAAGCCACCGATGCCGCCGAAGCGCAGATCGTCACGGTGGCGATCCGCCGCGTGAACATCGGCCAGGACCCGCATGCACCCAGCCTGCTGGACGTGCTGCCGCCATCGCAGTTCACCATCCTGCCCAATACCGCCGGCTGCTTCAATGCGAAGGACGCGGTCTACACGCTGCAGATGGCGCGCGAACTGCTCAATGGCCAGAAGCTGGTCAAGCTGGAAGTGCTGGGCGACGAAAAAACGCTGTTCCCGCACATGCCGGAGACGCTCATCGCCGCCGAGCAGCTGGTGCGCGACGGTTTTGATGTCATGGTCTACTGCAGCGACGACCCGATCCAGGCGCGCCTGCTGCAGGACATCGGCTGCGTGGCGGTGATGCCGCTGGCGTCGCTGATCGGGTCCGGCATGGGCATTCTCAATCCATGGAACCTGTCCTTGATCATCGAGCAGGCCACGGTGCCGGTGCTGGTCGACGCCGGCGTCGGCACCGCGTCCGACGCCGCTATTGCGATGGAACTGGGCTGCGACGGGGTGCTGATGAACAGCGCCATTGCCGGCGCGAAGGATCCGGTGCTGATGGCGCACGCGATGAAACTGGCCGTGCGCGCCGGCCGGGCCGCGTACCTGGCCGGGCGCATGCCGCGCCGGTTCGGCGCGTCGCCATCGTCGCCGATGCAGGGCAGGCTGGCCTGATGTTGGACACATCGGCTACTGTCCTGGTGTTTGCCGGCCTGGACCCGAGCGGGGGCGCCGGCCTGACTGCCGACACCCTCGCCATCGCCGCGCTGGGTGCGCATGCACTGCCGGTGGCTACCGCGCTGACGGTGCAGGACAACGACCGCGTGTACGAGGTGGCGCCGGTCGATACAGCCCTGCTGGTGCGCCAGGCCGACGCCTTGATCGCGCGCTTTTCCATCGGCGCGGTCAAGATCGGCATCCCCGGCAGCCTGGCCAACGCGGTGGCGATTGCCGCGCTGGTCGCGCGATTGCGGGAACGCGATCCGGCTTTGCCAGTGGTGCTCGATCCGGTGCTGTCGAGCGGGCGCGGCGACGCGCTGGGGCAGCGTGACGCCATCTTCGCCTTGGCTGAGGTGACGACGGTGCTGGTGCCGAATCTGCCGGAAGCGGCCGCGCTGGGGCGGCTGCCGTGTCCTCACGTGCTCCTCACTGGCGGCCACGGAGCAGGCGATGTTGTCGTCAACCGCTGGCAGCACGCGGGCGGCGAGCAGGCCTGGGAGTGGCCGCGCCTGCCCGGCGAATTTCACGGCAGCGGCTGCACGCTGGCAGCTGCCATTGCTTCTCGTCTTGCGCAAGGCGATGCGATGGTCGACGCCCTCGCACGCGCGCAGGCTTATTGCCACGAAGCGCTGGCGCAGTCGTTTGCCATCGCCCCCGGCCAGCGCATCCCGCGCCGGTTCCTGCAACCACACTGAAAGGTTTGCCATGCGCGGTTTATATCTCGTTACCCCAAACTGGGACGATACCGAACGTTTGCTGCACGTGACCGATGCCGCCCTGCGCAGTGGTGCGGCGCTGGTGCAGTACCGCCACAAGAGCGCCGATGCGGCCCTGCGCCTGGAGCAGGCCACGGCGCTTCTGGCGCTGTGCCGGCGCCACAACCGGCCGCTGGTCATCAACGATTATTTGCACCTGTGCCTGGCGCTGGACGCCGACGGCGTGCACCTGGGCGGCGCCGATGGCGACCTGGCGCACGCGCGGCAGGTGCTCGGGCCGCGCAAGATCGTGGGCGCGTCCTGTTACGGCGAGCTGGCGCTGGCCGTGGCCGCTGAGCGCGCCGGCGCCAGTTATGTGGCGTTCGGCGGTTTTTATCGGTCACCGGTCAAACAATACGACTTCGTCACGCAGCCGGAAGTAGTGACGCAGGCGAGGGCGCAGCTGGCGCTGCCGATCGTGGTCATTGGCGGCATGACGCCGGCCAACGCCGCACCGCTGGTGGCGCGTGGCGCCGACATGGTGGCAGCCATCACCAGCGTCGTGGCGGCGCCGGATCCGCAGGAGGCCGCGCAGGCGTTTGGCGCCTTGTTCGCCTGACCAGTATCGATACTGAGCAGGACAGGGGGAGGGTTGTGCTTCTGGTTACAATGCAGCGCTTGGAACCCTGGCCCCCCCACCGCATGATGATCCCGCTCGCGCTGTCCCCCTTGATTGTCTGGCCGATTGCCGCGCTGTCGACCGCCGGCATCCTGGCCAAACCGTGGCGCCTGTCCGAAGCCTGGTGGCCGGCAGCCGGCGCCTTGTTGCTGCTGCTGGCCGGTCAATTGAGCCTGGCGGAAGTCGGCCACGCGATCGGCGCCGGCAACGACGTGTACCTGTTCCTGGTCGGGATGATGCTCATTTCCGAGATGGCGCGCACCACTGGCCTGTTCGACTGGGTCGCGGCGCTGGCGGTGCGCCAGGCGCGCGGCTCGGCCACGCGGCTGTTTTGCCTGGTGTACGCGGTGGGTATCGTGGTGACCGTCTTCATGTCGAACGACGCCACCGCGGTGGTCTTGACGCCCGCCGTGCTGGCCGCGGCCAAGGCGGCCAAACTGGAACGGCCCTTGCCGCACCTGTTTGCGTGCGCGCTGATTGCCAATGCCGCCAGCTTCGTGCTGCCGGTGTCGAACCCCGCCAACCTGGTGGTTTTTGCGCAGCAGATGCCGTCGCTGCCCGACTGGCTGCGCCTGTTCCTGGTGCCGTCCATCATCGCCATCGTTGTGACCTTCGTGGCGTTGTATCTGTCGCAGCGCGGCGACCTGAAAGCGGGCATGCGCACCGGCGTCACGGTCCCGCCTCTATCCCTTGATGCGAAGATCGCTGCAGGTGGCATCGCTGTGCTGGCGGTGTCCCTGATGACCGCTTCCTGGCTGGGCCGCGACCTCGGATGGCCAGCGTTCCTTGCCGGCGCGGCGACGCTGGTCGTGCTGTTTTTCCGTTCCCGCACCCTGGCAGTGACATCGGTGCGCGACATGTCGTGGAGCGTCCTGCCGCTGGTGGCAGGGTTGTTCGTGCTGGTGGCGGCCTTGTCGAAAATTGGCGTGGCCGATGCGCTGGCCGGCGCGCTCAAGCACTTGCACGCAGTGGCGCCCGAGTGGAGCGTGTGGGTGGCGGGCGTGGCCACCGCGCTGGTGTCGAATGTCGCCAACAACCTGCCGGCCGGCCTGATGGCAGGCGCCACGATGACGGCCAGCCATGCGCGGCCCGACGTCATCGCCGCCACGCTGATCGGCATTGACCTGGGACCGAACCTGTCGGTCACCGGTTCGCTCGCCACCGTGCTGTGGCTTACCGCTTTGCGGCGCGAGGGCATCGTGGTGAGCTTCGGACAATTCCTGAAAGTCGGCCTGATCGTCATGCCGCTGGCCTTGCTGCCGTGTCTTTACGCGATTTCACTGACCTAGGGCGGGTTGTTGTTAATTATTTCATTTTTACGTGGCATGACGCGCCAACGACCGGATTCAATTGCAACAATTGAAACGAATCGCCGGCCGAAGCTCCTATACTTGCGTTATCCATAACCTAGCCTGTTCATAGCCCGTCCCGACGCGGCGAGCGCAGCACCCGACCATGAATGTCCCCTTCATCTCCGGCGTCCTCGACCCGCGCGGCCCGGTCGCCGCAAATGAATACCAGCTCCTGCAAAATGCCACGCTGACCATGCTGGCGGTGATCGTCCCGGTGATCATCATGACGCTGGCGTTTGCCTGGTGGTTCAGGGCCGGCAACAAGAAAGCGAAGCGCCGTCCCGACTGGGATTACGCCGGTTCGCTCGAGGTGGTCACCTGGGGCGTGCCGCTGCTCGTGATCCTCTTTTTGGGTGGCATGGGCTGGTTGTCCGCACACGCGCTCGATCCGGCCAAACCGGTCCCGGCACACGCTTCCACGCCAAATGCCGCGCCGCTCGATATCCAGGTGGTGTCGCTGGACTGGAAGTGGCTGTTCATCTATCCCGGCGCGGGCGTGGCCGCGGTCAACCACCTGGTGGTGCCGGCCGGGCATCCGCTGCGCCTTCACCTGACGTCGGCCACCGTGATGAACAGTTTTTTCGTGCCCCAGCTGGGCAGCCAGATCTACAGCATGGCCGGCATGGCCACCACGCTGTACCTGCGCGCCGACCAGCCCGGGACCTTCCCCGGCATCTCGGCCCAGTTCAGCGGCGACGGTTTTTCCGACATGCGCTTCGATGTGGAGGCGGTTGCAGCGCCTGCCTACGATGCGTGGCTGGCGCGCACCCGCGCCAACGGGGCGCGCCTGGATATGGCCAGCTACGCCGCGCTGGCCAAACCCGGCACCAGCGCGCCCCGCGATTTCCACCTCGCTGAACCGCAGCTGTTCGACCACATCCTGGCTGCCAGTACCGCGCCATCGTCTTCACCTCATTGAAAGTGCTCCAATGCTTGGCAAACTAGACTGGTCGGCCATCCCCACCGACCAACCCATTCCCCTGTATGCCGCCGGCGTCGTCATGCTGATGATGCTGGGCGTGGCAGTGATCATCACCCGCAAGGGCTGGTGGACGATGCTGTGGCGCGACTGGATCACCACTGTCGACCACAAGAAAATCGGCGTCATGTACGTGATGCTGGCGCTCGTGATGCTCATGCGCGGCTTTGTCGATGCACTGATGATGCGCAGCCAGCAGGCCATCGCAGCCGGCAGCAACCCGGGCTTCCTTCCGCCCGAGCACTACAACCAGATCTTCTCGGCGCACGGCACCATCATGATTTTTTTCGTCGCCATGACGTTCATGGTCGGCCTGATGAATTTTGTCGTGCCCTTGCAGATCGGCGCGCGCGACGTGGCGTTCCCGATTTTGAACTCGGTCAGCTTCTGGATGACGGCAGCCGGCGTGCTGCTGCTGAACGTGTCGCTGGTGATCGGCGAATTCGCGCGCACCGGCTGGCTGGCCTATCCGCCGCTGTCGGAGCTGGCTTATTCGCCGCAGGTGGGCGTCGATTACTATTTATGGTCGCTGCAGATTTCCGGCGTCGGCACGCTGCTCTCGGGGATCAACCTGACCGCCACCATCCTCAAAATGCGCACCAAGGGCATGGGCTACATGCGCATGCCGATCTTCTGCTGGACCGCGCTGGCGTCGAACCTGCTGATCATCGCTGCGTTCCCGATCCTCACCGCGACCTTTGCGATGCTGCTGCTGGACCGCTACCTGGGTTTCCACTTCTTCACCAACGACTTCGGCGGCAACGCCATGATGTATGTGAATCTGATCTGGGCGTGGGGTCACCCCGAGGTGTACATCCTGATCCTGCCGGCGTTCGGCGTGTTCACGGAAGTCATTTCGACGTTCTCCGGCAAGGCGATTTTCGGCTACCGTTCGATGGCGGCAGCCACCATGGCGATCTGCGTGCTGTCGTTCATGGTGTGGCTGCACCACTTCTTCACGATGGGCGCGAGCGCCGACGTCAACGGCTTTTTTGGCGTCATGACGATGATTATCGCGGTGCCTACCGGCGTCAAGATCTTCAACTGGCTGTTCACGCTGTACGGCGGCACGGTGCGTTTTTCGGTGCCGATGATGTGGGCCCTGGGCTTCATGGCCACGTTCGTCATCGGCGGCATGACCGGCGTGCTGCTGGCCATTCCACCAGTCGATTTCATCACGCACAACAGCCTGTTCCTGGTCGCGCACTTCCACAACGTGATCATCGGCGGCGTGCTGTTTGGCGCCTTCGCCGGTTACAACTACTGGTTCCCCAAGGCGTTTGGTTTCACCCTCGACGAGCGCTGGGGCCGCGCCGTGTTCTGGTGCTGGCTGATCGGCTTTTACCTCGCCTTCATGCCGCTCTACCTGCTTGGCCTGATGGGCGCGACGCGCCGCATGCAACACTACGCCGAGACCGGCTGGCAGCCACTGATGTGGGTGGCCATGAGCGGCGCGCTGTTTGTGCTGGCGGGGATCGCCTGCACCGTGATCCAGCTGGTGGTCAGCATCCGCACGCGCGAGCGGCGGCGCGACACCACCGGCGACCCGTGGGACGGGCGTGCGCTTGAATGGAGTACGCCGTCGCCGCCGCCCGAGTGGAATTTCGCCACGCCGGTGCAGGTGGTCGCAGCCGACCATTTCTGGCGCACCAAGCGGGAAGGCTTGCCGCTCCCGGGTGGCCCGGACCTGCCGGCGCCATCGAATATCGCCATGCCGCGGCCCAGCGCCACCGGCTTTTTCACCGCGTTCTTTGCCGTCGGATTCGGCTTTGCCATGGTCTGGCATATCTGGTGGATGGCGCTCGCCGCCTTCGCCTGCATCATTGGCGTGATGCTGAAACTGGCCTGGCGCGCCGAAGATGAAACCATCGTCCCGGCATCCGACGTGGCGGCCTGGTACCGGGCCAACCGCAAGGAGGCCGCATGAGCACCGTGATGAAAGATGCCCAAGAGCCGGTCCAGACCGTGACCATCCCGGTGCCGCGCTCGGAGCGCGGTCAGGCGTCGAAACGCGTGACGGTCACCTATGGCATGTGGCTGTTCCTGCTGAGCGACATCATCATGTTTTCCGCGTTCTTCGCCGCCTTCGTGGTGCTGCGCG
>Ga0265798_10010027_pt1 | contig 11739 bp, 11 predicted proteins | sample P3T30metagenome_FD_192430 | JGI IMG/M metagenome (GOLD analysis project Ga0265798, IMG submission 192430) | Plant litter microbial communities from East Loma Ridge, Irvine, California - P3 T30 | ecosystem: Environmental > Terrestrial > Plant litter > Unclassified | place: USA: California... | reverse complement strand
TAACCTTAAGTTTGCATTTTACCCTTCTTTTTAGCCAGCCTTCGCCATTGATCATTTGTGCATACTCGGCAATGGTCATGCCGTGCACTACAGGGATTGGATGCATACCTACAAAGGATTTGAACGCAGTATCCAACACCGGGCCATCTACATAAAAGCCGTTAGGGTTGGGCCGGTCTAATATCATGAGTTCAATATTGTTTTCGGCACAGGCCTCCATTACATAATGCAGGGTAGATATATAGGTGTAAAAGCGGGCACCCACATCCTGAATGTCAAAGATCATGAGGTTAATGCCTTTTAAATCGGCCGGGGTGGGCTTTAATTTACCACCGTATAACGATACAACGGGGATGCCTGTCCGGGCATCCACATCGTTGGTTACTGTTGCACCATCGCTGGCATTACCCCTAAAGCCATGCTCGGGCCCGTATATTTTTTTGATGGTGATGCCTCGTTTTAGCAAGCTATCGACCAGTGTCGTCTTTTTGTTGCCAATGATGGAAGTAGGGTTTACTACCATGCCAATGTTACGCCCTTTTAAATAATTGATGTAAATGTCGGTTTGATCGGCACCGGTTTTAATTCCAGGAACATTGCGGTCAGCATCTTTCCGCTGAGCCATTTTTTTGTCGGCTTCACCGGTAAGTTTTTGTTTGGGTTGTCCGCAGGCAGTTGTTAAGCTTAACAGCAGTAGACCAATACTCCAGGCAATGTTTTTCATGTTGGCTAAATTACAGTTTATGTAGGTGCAAGTATTGTTTGTAGTAAACATTCGGCACGAAATCTGCATATTTGCGAAAGTACAAAAAAACTGTTTGTCTTGAATTTTTCATCTTTCATTGCTTCCCGGCTTACTTTTCAAAGCAAGCGCACTTTCTCTAAGCTGATCGTGCGTATTGCCATCGTGGGCATTATGCTGGGCCTGGGGGTGATGATTTTGTCGATAGCTATTGTAAAAGGTTTCAAACAGGAGATACGGGAGAAAGTAAGAGGTTTTGCCGGCGATATCCAAATCACTAAGTTCGATAATAACTTCTCGTACGAGAACTCCCCTTTTATGGTGGATAGTGCTTTTATCAAAAAAGCGCACGCGCAATCACTCATCAAAAAAGTGGTGCCTTATGCTACCAAGCCGGCCATTATTAAGGCCAATGGCGAAATAGAAGGCGTGGTGCTCAAAGGTGTAGATAAAAGTTACGATTGGGGCATCTTTAAAAGCACCATGGTGAGTGGCCGGGTAATTAACTTTGCCGACTCGGCAGCCGCGCAAAAACAGATCATGGTATCGAGCTATACGGCATCGCGGTTGAATTTGAAAGTGGGCGACGACTTTTTGATGTACTTTATTCAAGAGCCAATGCGTACGCGCAAATTTAGCATTGTAGGAATTTTCAACGTAGGCGTAGAGGATGTTGATAAGACTTTTGTTATTGGCAACCTTTCTATCATTCAACGCTTAAACGACTGGACATACCGCGAAGCAGGTGGTTTTGAAGTCCAGGTTAACGACTTTGATCAGCTTAAGGCAGCTAACGATCAGTTGAATACGGTGTTACCTACTTATCTGCGTTCGTATACGGTTGACGAAACATATCCTACTATATTTGAGTGGCTTAAGCTGTTAGATGTAAATACACAAGTAATGTTGGTGCTCATGCTTATAGTAGCGGTTATTAACATGATATCGGCACTGCTCATCATGATCTTAGAGCGTACTTCAATGATTGGTATGCTTAAAGCTTTGGGCGCAAGCAACTGGAGCATACAATCTATATTCTTGTACAATGCCGCCTACCTCATAGGCATGGGCTTATTGCTGGGCAATTTGTTTGGCTTAGGCCTAAGCTGGTTCCAATACAAAACGCACTTTCTAAAGTTAGACCAGGCATCGTATTATATGAACTTCGTGCCTATTAAATTATCGGTGACAGATGTTGTGCTTCTCAATGCCGGCACTCTAATTATTTGCCTTCTCGTGTTACTGCTGCCGTCCATGCTGGTAAGCAAAATCTCACCGGTACGGGCTATACGATTTAAATAAGTTTTACTTTTTTTTACTGCTGCCCTGAAACTTGAGCCGGAGGTTTATACCGCCCGAGCCAAAGCGAATGTCTTGCGAGCCCATACCACTTAACGGGTATTTCAAGAACGGCTCAATAATTAATCGGTTGCCTTTGGTAATTTGATAACCCATACCCAGTGAAACGTTGAGCGTACGGGCAAAATCGAACCGGGTAAAGCTCCGGCTAACGCTGGCATCGGGGATGGATGGAGACGCGCCCAAGGCATTCACGCTATTATCGTAGCTGTAATTGTAAGTCTCGCTGATAAAGGTTCCGGAGCTTAAGCCTGCTGAAATATAGCTGTCGGTTTTCTTCGGATTGAATTCATATTTTATATTAATGGGCAGGTCTAACCCGGTAAGGCTGATATTGTATGCCGATACCACCGGAGATGCCAAAACTTTTAAAGAAGAAAATCCGAAAGATGCTGATTGAACATTTTGTGCAACGTCATTTGCCGAACCCGAATTTGAGGCTGCACGCATCGCATCCATAGCCAGGCCCGACTGTGTCGGCTGACTGTTGTAGTTTAAAGTGTTACGGCCAATGGCAATACCAGTAGATAGCTTAAAGTTACCTGCCAGCTTAATATCGGTGCTAAAGCCTGCACCAGTGTTGATCTGGCTTTTGCTCCCTTCGGCATAGTTAAAATAGGTTGCCGCATATACACTGTACAATACCTTCTTATCAGTTGCTAATTTCTTATCGGTGTTTTCTTTTTTAGCCGCCTCTTTCTTTTGCTCATTAGCCAGGTATATACTCATTTTAGATTCACCCATTTTACCCGCCGAATCAGATGCGCCAGTTACTCTTTGCGGGGCTTTTGTAGTTTGCTGAGCTAATACACTTTGCTGGACAATTTTTGTACTACCAACTTGCTGGCTACTATCCGCAATAACCACAGCGCTTTTAGGTAATTGATTGATGACCGGTTCAGCAGATTTTGGAACTGCATTTATTGCGATTTGATGCGAAGATTCAACTATATCCGGATAAACAAATGCATCAGGAATTTTTTCTGATGGTCTTATTGGTCTGGTGAGCGCTTTGCTATTTTGAGCTATGTATTGTTCTTTTGAAGCTGCAACATTGTTGTTGAATCCTTTTCTGTCATTGCCGGCACTTGCGGAATCTGCCTGAGATTGAATCTCTGGTTTTACAGGTTGTAATGACTTGTTGACAGGCTTTACAGCTACTATTTCATTTTTCGAAGATTGTGTAAACTTCCATATTCCAAAAATGCTAACAAGCAGGAGCACAGCGGCAGCGCTCCACCATATAGACCATATAGGGCGATCTTTCTTTACCGGAAATTTTTCACGCAGCAATAACCAACCCTCTTCGGCGGGTGTGGTATCCTCATAATTATTGAATACCTCGTTTATGCGGTTTTTTAATTCATTATCCAGTTGTTCACTCATGGCTTTGTGCTTCTGTGGTTAATGCCTTTCTTAATTTCTCTTTAGCCCTGCTCAAATACACCCGCGACGAACTGGAGGGTATACTTAGCATTTCGGCAATTTCATCATGGTTGTACCCATCAATTTCATAAAGGTTAAATATGGCCCGCTGTATAGCAGGCAGTTGGTCCATCAACTTCAATATATCTTTTGCGTTTAACTGCTGTATGGCAGTATTATGGTTGCCAATATGGTTGGCATATTCCATATCGGTGTGTAACTGGTATTTTAAATCTTTTCGGCGCCTGTCAATAGCCGTATTAATAATGATCCTGCGCATCCAGGCTTTAAAAGACCGTTCGGCATTGTAAGTTTTAATGGTATTAAAAACCTTGATGAACGAATCGTTTACCACCTCCATTGCATCATCGCGGCTTGAGCAATAACGCAGGCCAATACCCATGGCATAGCCATAGTACTGCTTATACAATACTTCCTGGTGTTTTAATGCGCCTGTTTTGCAATGCTGTATCAGTTCATATTCGGCATTGCTTGTATTTTCAAGCATTCAGCAGGTAGTTAGCTATTAACTCGATATGATGGTCAGTTAGCTTGTTTCTTAAATTCGTAATAATAAGTAAGCGTGTCAGGGATGCTGCTTGCGGAAAATCTAAGATCTGTACCATTATAAATATAAGCGTACAAACCGTTTAAATGAGGTTTCGGCAAAGTAGTACTGTTAACGCCGGCCGGTACGGTGTTGTCTACCCATTCAATATAAGACTGATTGTAGTTAAAATTACCATAGCTACCTGCATGTTTAGAAGTATCGCCTGTAAACTTGTACGTGTTATTAACCAACTCCATGCTCACATCCAATTTGATCGTATCCCGTTTTTGTGAATTGAGGCTCCGGTGAATTCTAAAGAACTTTCCTGCAAATTTGCCTTGTGGCGTCTCAACCGGGTCGCTGTCATCGTTATTCTTTATACATCCGGATACCAGAGCGACTACACCCAGCAAAATGTATAATATAGGCTTCTTCATAAATGCTTCACTTGTATTATGTAGCCTTTACGCACAAGAGTAACAAACTGTAACAGTTAAGAAAAAAAATTATAATGTTTTGGCTTCGTTCCAGTAAACGTCCATTTCCGCAAGAGTCATATCCTGTAGTTGTTTGCCGTTTTCGCGGGCACGGTTTTCCAGGTGCTGAAAGCGTTTAATGAATTTGCGGTTGGTTTTTTCCAAAGCATTTTCGGGGTTAATGTTGATGAAACGGGCATAGTTAATAAGCGAGAACAGCAGATCGCCAAACTCTCCCTCAGCGCGTTCCTGGTCGATCACTGTATCGTCTTCGGCATTGTATTCCTGCCTGAATTCCTGCATTTCTTCTTCTACCTTTTCCCAAACCTGGCCCTTATTTTCCCAATCGAAACCTATGCCACGGGCTTTTTCCTGTATGCGCGACGCTTTAACCAGTGCAGGCAAAGAGGCGGGTACGCCACCTAAAACTGATTTGTTCCCTTCTTTTAGCTTAATTTGCTCCCAGTTACGCTTTACATCTTCTTCGTCGTTCACATCAGTGTCGGCGTAAATATGCGGGTGACGGTTGATCAACTTATCGCAAATGCCATTGAGCACATCGGTAATGGTGAAAGCATTGGTTTCGGAAGCTATGCGGGCGTAAAAAACCAGGTGTAGCATTACATCGCCCAGTTCTTTCTTGATCTCGTTCATATCATTGCCCAAAATGGCATCCGATAATTCGTAAGTTTCCTCTATAGTTAAATGGCGAAGGCTTTCAAGGGTTTGCTTTTTGTCCCAGGGGCAGTTCTCTCGCAAATCGTTCATGATGGTGAGCAAGCGGTCGAACGCCGTTAGCGGGTTGTGTGCTGTTTCCGGAGGGGTAATTGGCATATGTTGTGTTTTTAACAAATGTAAGTATTGGCGTTTAATGCAACTACCGCTGCCTGTACATTAATTATAATTAGACAACCGGCAGCGTTGCTCTCAGCATTTCGCGTTTGCCAGGTGCCCCGGGTGCCTTTTCCACTTTCAAGCCTAAGGCTTTAAGTATACGTTTTAGGTTGCCGGTAATGGCATAGGTTACAAACACGCCACCAGGTTTTAAAAACCGAATGGTATGCCGGATAGCTTCTTCATTCCACATTTCGGGTTGATGTATAGAAGCGAACGCGTCAAAGTAAATTACATCAAACAGCTCATTACTCTGAAAACCGGTTAACTGCGTATGTGCCGTTTGTAATTGGACGAATGAATTTAACTGAACTTTTGCTGAAGTGCTTTTGGTGTATACTTCTAAAAAGCTATTCCAGATAGGAGCGGAAATATATTCTTCATAACCTGTTTGAGTAATCAGCTCCTCGGTTAGTGGGTAGGCCTCGATGCCTACGTAATTCAGGTTAATTTGCTTTGCCGTACAAAAGTCGGCACTTAACAAAAAATTTAAGCCGGTGCCTAAACCCACTTCCAAAATAGAGACGCTATCGGCTTCGCTACCCGCTAAAAAGTACCGCAATCCTGAGTTTAAAAATACATGCTGACTTTCTTGTAATGCACCATGCCGAGAATGATAATTTTCACCTACTTCGGCATTGAAAATGGTTTTGGAACCATCGGCTGTGGTGACTATAGAAAGGTTTGACATATAATTTATCTTCTTTACGCGAATTCTACTATAACATCGCTTAAATCATAAACAGGTACGTTGGAAATATTCTTCACCATAATACTTCTGGCTGCTGCCGAACGGTATCCTGCTGCGCAATGCACAACTATGGGTTTATCTGTTGGTATCTCGTTTAACCTCCTACGCAGTTCGGGCAGAGGAATGGTAAGTGCATTGGGGAACAACAGCCCTGCATTGATCTCGTTCCAGTTGCGGGCGTCTATAATGGTGTAATTTTCAGGGTTCAGTTTAAAATCGGCTAAATCAAGTTCTGCCGATTGTTCTATGGCATTTAAAGGTGAAAGCAATGCCCCTTTTATTTGTTGCTCATAACCAATTTTAGCAGCACGGGCAAGGGCCGTTTCCAACCTCGCTTCATCCTCGGCAATTAAATAAAATGATTCCTGCGGATAGATCACCGCACCTAACCAAGTTTCAAACTTGCCCTGTAATTGCAGGTTAATGGCATATTTGACGTGGCCCTGGTTAAATAGTGCTTTAGGGCGAGTATCTACCACAAGTATATCGGCATCCAAAATAGTATGGTCAGGCAGGTATGGTATATCTGCAATGCTTTTAGCAAAACCGGGGGCACCTTGCTTATTTAATTCAACATCGTAACCAAAGTATTGCGGGGCAAAAGGCTGGTCGGCCGTTAGTTCCTCAACAAACTTTTGTTCATCCATTAATTGCAGTGCATAGTTTTCGCGCAGCTCGCGGCCTATGGTGCTCTGCAAATCGGGACTCATGCTTTTACCGCATAATGAGCCGGGGCCGTGGGCAGGGTATACCACTACATCTTTAGGTAGTTTCATTAGCTTTTGGCGAGTACTGTGGTACATCTGCCGGGCCAAATCTTCCTTCTTAGCTGTAATGCTGCCTGCTTCTTCGCGCAGATCGGGCCGTCCTACATCGCCTACAAATAAGGTATCGCCGGTGAAAAGCGCAGTACTTAAACCGTTTTCGTCCTCCACCAGTACGCAGATAGAATCAGGGGAATGGCCCGGTGTATTTATGGATCTGAGCTTAATATCGGCTAAGGTAATCACATCTCCTTCGTCAAATGTTTGATGCGGGTAGGCAGCGCCCAACAGGTAACTTACATATATGGTGGCTCCGGTGGTTTCATGAATTTCGACGTGCGAGCTTACAAAATCGGCATGCGGGTGGGTTTCAATCACACCGGTTATATCGGCCTCGTGTAGCTGGGCAAAATCGTAATAAGGTTGTGGGTTACGCGCCGGGTCTATTACAATTACCTGGCCTGCCCGCAAAAGGGCGTAAGAGGCATGTGCCAGATCGGTATCATAAAATTGATGTATAAGCATGTGCGCGCAAAGATAAGTTTTACAGCGCTTTGTAAGAATGTGGTATCTTGTTTTTTGGTCAGCACATTGCCACGATGCAGGTTGTTTATATTTATGATGCATTAAATGTTCCTATGAACACACACACTATGGGATAAAATACGTTTATATGTTTGTCATACTATGGGAGTGAGTACTCACTTAAAGCTTAAATTTCATTCCCATTCTAACTTATCAGCCGCTATGATCAAATACACAATATTGGCTTTATCTGTTGCCACCCTGCTTTTTTCCTCATGCGGGCAGCGAATGAAAATGGTAAAAACTCCCGCTACAGATTCTGTTGCCGTAGCCGGGGTGTGGAAACAATATGTTAAGGCGCTATCCGCAAAAAATGTAAAAACTTTAAAACGGTTATCGCTTAATCAGGTGTATTGTCAACCCTGCGCTATACAGGCCAACACCGATTATGACCTGGTGGCATCCGATGCCTTCATTAAAAACATGCTATATAACCTGCCCAAAACAAAATTATGGGCGGCTATTAAAACCAAAAAGCAACGAATTTTAACTGAGCGTATCAAGAATTACCACCCACAAAATTTGAAGTTGAACAATGACGCCATCTTAGAACTTTACGATGTTTGGTACGTAACCCGCGAAGCCGATAAGATTAAAGGGTTTGAGAGCCAGCGTTATGCCTTCCAGTTTGTAAAGGAGGGTGGGCAGTATAGGTTCTTTGGATTAACGGCAGTAAAGTAGGTGGCGGTTCTACCATAAAGTTGATTCTGTAATCCGAAAACTCACTTACAAAAAAAGCCCGGCCTATTGGCCGGGCTTTGGGATTTAAAATTAAGACGGTAATGCTCTTGCAGCTTACCAGATCCTAATACGGTCGGCAGGCGCTTTGTACATTTTATCGCCTGGTTTTACATCAAACGCTTTATACCACGCATCTACGTTGGTAATAGGCGCATTGGTACGGAACTGGCCTGGTGAATGCGGGTCGGTTTGTACCTGTAATGCTAATGCCTCAGGGCGTTGCAAACCTCTCCATACTTGTGCATAAGAAAGGAAGAAACGCTGATCTGGCGTAAAGCCATCAATCTTAGTGTTAGACTGGCCTTGTTTAGTCTTCTTAAATGCTTCGTAAGCAATGTTAACACCACCTAAGTCGGCCAGGTTTTCACCTAATGTTAATCTGCCGTTTACGTGCATGGTATCAATAGCGGTGAAAGAACTGTATTGATTAACAACCATGTCGGCACGTGTTTTAAATTTGTCGGCATCATCCTTTTTCCACCAATCGCGCAGGGTACCATCAGCATCATACTGGCGGCCCTGATCGTCAAAACCGTGGGTCATTTCGTGGCCTATAACGGCACCAATACCACCGTAGTTTACAGCATCATCGGCCTTAAAGTCGTAGAAAGGGAATTGTAAAATACCGGCAGGGAATACGATCTCGTTGTTCACCGGGTTGTAATAAGCGTTAACCGTTGGCGGAGTCATGCCCCATTCTTTTTTGTTAACAGGCTTGCCCAAACGGCCAACCATGTCGTTATAACTCCACGTACCAATACGACGCAGGTTACCGAAATAATCGGTACGGTCAATAGTTAAACCTTTGTAAGTTTCCCACTCATCTGTATAACCAATTTTAACGGTAAAAGCATTCAGCTTTTTAAGCGCGCGTTCTTTAGTTTCCGGGGTCATCCAGTCTAAACGTTTAATGCGGTCGCCCAAAGTAGATTTCAAGTTGTTCACCAGTGCCAGCATAGATGCTTTGGCAGCAGGGGTGAAGTATTTCTCTACATAAATTTGGCCCAGCAATTCGCCTAAGCTGCCATCAACCAAGCCTACCATGCGCTCATCGCGCGGGGCTTGTACTTGCTGACCGCTTAACACGCTGCTAAATTTAAATTGAGATTTTACAAACGGTGAGCTTAATGAACCGGCCGAACCACGTAAAATTCCCCATTTCAAATAAACCTTCCAGTCTTCAACCGGAGTAGCAGCCAAAAGCTGATCGGCCGATACCAGGAAAGATGGAGATGACACCAACACGGTATCCTGACCAGTTACCTTCAACTTAGGCAAAATTTGCGCCCAGTTTAAGTGTGGTGTGGTTTTGGTTAAATCGGCAATGGCAAATTTGTTATAAGTTTTGTTAGGATCGCGCATGGCAACACGGCTCATTTGCGCCTCGGCCAATTTGCTTTCCAGGTTAAAAATGGTATTAGCATTTTTAGTTGCCGTTTCGGCACTGCTACCGGTTAAGGTGTACAAATCGGCAATGTATTGTTTGTAAGCAGTTTGGATACGTACTGTACGCGCATCATTTTTCAAATAATAATCGCGATCGGGCAAACTTGTACCACCCTGGCCAAAACCAGCTACATATTTACTTACATTTTTAGGGTCCTGGCGTATACCAAAGCTAAAAAGTGGACTACCAATTGCATTGGCACGCTCATAAACAATCTCGTTAACTACGCCATCAATGCTGTTGATGGCATCAATGCGCTGCAAATCAGCTTGGATAGGAGTAAAGCCGCGTTTCTCGATAGACATAGTGTCCATGGCACTGGCATACAAATCTCCTACGCGTTGTTTAATGCTGCCTTTAGGTGCTGTAGCCGAAGAAGTACTTACTTCTTTAACAATTCCCTGAAGTTTCTTCTTATTATCGTCGTTCAGGATGTTAAAACTTCCCCAGCGGGTTTCTTTGGCCGGGATAGCGTTTGATTTCATCCAGCCACCGTTAGCATACTCAAAAAAGTTGTCGCCGGGTTTAACAGTCGGATCCATATTAGCCGGATCAATAAATTTTTTGGGTGGAGCGGGTTTAGCTTTTCCCGGCTTGCCACCATCAACCGCATAAACATTTGCCGAAACGCAAATGGCGGCTGCAAGCATCCAATTTCCTAAGTTTAATCTCATGTAAGAATCAATTGTAAGAGGTAAATATATAATTAATTACATAATTTGAAAAATTTGTAAACGCTTTGTTGCGTAATCGTTTTAATTATTATCTTACACCGTAATCAATGAAACGTTAGCTATAAATACATCATAATTCTTTGAATTATTTCCATTGTATATAAGCAACAGTTTTATGCCAATTAAAGCCATTACAACCATTTAAGATCAGGTATGAATACCTCTAATTTACATAACGAGCGTATTGCAAAAATGACTTTTGCCTCTGTTTATCCTATGTATGTGGCAAAAGTAACCAAGAAAGGGAGGACGGTAAATGACCTGCATGAGGTGATCACATGGCTAACCGGTTTTGATGAAAACAAGTTACAAGAACTTATTGAGGAGAAAGTAACTTTCGAAACGTTTTTTCAGCAGGCGACGCTCAACCCTAATGTGCATCTCATTACTGGAGTGATCTGTGGGTATAGGGTAGAAGAGATAGAAAATTTATTGACACGGAAAGTGCGATACCTGGACAAACTGGTGGATGAATTGGCCAAAGGCCGTAAAATGGGAAAGATATTGCGTAGTGCATAGGTTTTAATAACACTTAAAGGTATCTGCTAAAGTACTTTTTGAATTATAGTGAAGGCCTTGGCTAATAAGCACTGTACCGGAATTTGAATGTTTAAACCAATACTTAAACCAATTATAGAATGGCACACATTGCTTTACCTAACGAAGAGCAGTTACCAGGTATCACCGGCCTGCTCAATTACCGTCCTGAAACGGCAAAACCTCTGCTCGATTTAGCCGAAACCTTATTGCGTGGCAACAACACCCTCACCAGCGGCGAACGCGAAATTATTGCAGCTTCGGTTTCTTACTGGAACGATTGCCACTTTTGTCACACATCGCATGCCGCCGCTGCCGCCGCGCATTTGCAAACGGGTGTTAATTTAATTGATGATATCAAAGCCGGCCTGCCCAATACACCGGTATCAGATAAAATGAAAGCATTGTTGAACATTGCGCATCAGGTACAGCGCGGCGGCAAAAACGTATCCGACAAAGATGTTGCTGATGCCCGCAACCAGGGCGCTACTGATGCTGAGATACACGATACCGTGTTAATTGCTGCAGCCTTTTGTATGTTTAACCGCTATGTAGATGGCTTAAGTACCTGGGCACCCGAAGCCAATGAAGCTTACCTACCTATGGGCGAAAGGATGGCACATGTGGGCTACCTGAGATTTTAAAATAGATGTGTGACAATCCCGGCTCCAAAGAAAGCAGCCACATTTTTACGGCGAACTGTCATCATATTCGAAGATGCTTATAAGCCGTAG
>Ga0265798_10010026_pt1 | contig 11739 bp, 12 predicted proteins | sample P3T30metagenome_FD_192430 | JGI IMG/M metagenome (GOLD analysis project Ga0265798, IMG submission 192430) | Plant litter microbial communities from East Loma Ridge, Irvine, California - P3 T30 | ecosystem: Environmental > Terrestrial > Plant litter > Unclassified | place: USA: California... | reverse complement strand
GTTTATTAAGTTTGACATGACAAGAGATGAAGTAGAGACTGTACATCTTGTTAAAAAGGATATTCAGGCGCTGGCCAATAAAAGAATTGATAATGACCGGCTGAACAGGGTCAGGGACCTTTTCCTGTTTTCCTGCTTTACCGGCCTTTCTTTTGTTGATATGAAAAAACTCAAACGTTCCGAGATTAAATTTGATAATAACGGTCAGCTGCGCATCTTTAAAGGAAGGCAGAAGACCGGCACATTCGCTCAGATACCCCTTCTGCCAATTGCAAGGTCAATACTTAAAAAGTATGAAAATGATGAAGATTGCATAGTGCAAGACCTTCTATTACCCGTGTTGTCAAATCAAAAGTATAATGCCTATCTCAAAGAGCTGGGTGATATCTGCGGAATATCAATCGCGCTCTCAACCAAGATCGGGCGGAATACTTTTGGCACCTCAGTGACGCTCGCAAACAACGTTCCCCTTGAATCCATCAGCAAAATGATGGGTCACAAGTCATTGCGTCAAACTCAGCACTACGCTAAAGTCGTAGGGACAAAATTGAAAGCAGACATGGATACCCTGTCAAAGAAAATGGACCGTATTAAATTTATTTCCACAGATGAAATAATGGGCAAGCGATAAAAATTCTTCGCATATTCTTCAGCTCATTGTGGCAAGCTCCATCAAATACTTTTCTGTAGTACAGTGAAACTACTGTAAAAAGAACAACCGGGCTTGCCACTTTTGTCCTATGGCAATTGATATTCTAACAAAGCAGGATTTAGCGGATTTTAAAAAGGAGCTTATCATTGAGATCAAAGATATGATCGCAGATAACAACCGTCAGGTCTCCAGGTGGATGAAAGGCAAAGAAGTTAAACGACTTCTTCAAATTTCTGAAGGAACGCTTCAGAGTCTCCGCATAAAAAATTTAATCAGCTTCAAAAAAGTTGGAGGTAATTATTTTTATGCGTACGACGAAATCATCAGGATGATGGAAGGGTAGCACATATCATGCACATCAACAAACTTTTAAAACTGATTAACAAAATATCTCATGATGACCAAGTTACCTTGCCGCAACTATCGCTTTATTTAGGCTTACTTAGTACCTGGGCAGAAACTTCGTTTGAAAACCCATTTTACATTACCCGGAGTACTTTAATCACAAAGACGAAAATATCTTCATTTGTTACTTATCATAAAAGTATGAGGAATCTTCAGGATTTAGGTTACGTCAACTATATTCCTTCATTCAATCCTGATAAAGGCAGTCAGGTTTTCATTGTTATAAAATAATTGTGATTGCTGATTTCTCTAAATTAATTTAGTGATCTGACTTTTAAGCCACTGGGTTTTGTCGACACGCCAGACTTTGCAACAGTAACGGAGATCCGGCAAAGTTGTTGAAACTAGTTTCTGACCCACAACGTATCAAAATACTTTCACCCGGTGAGCTATCTGTTTTGAAAGTAGTAACGAAGTAAACATATTTATACCTTTGTCATTTTGAAATGCAAATCACTAATTTTCTTAACAAGCTTGATTACACTTATCTTTTGTGACATTTTGCAGTTAAGAGCGAATTGTTGGAAACAATGCATGTCGGCGACGAAAGCTTGCACAACTATGTGCGGTCGTTGATAGGCCGGGCACAGGAGAATAAAAAAGAATATTGAAAGCCAGGCGAATTACTTTTAACAAAAAACAGAAAGTGATCCCACTCCCAACTTATTTACACACTATTTGTTCGGTGTTAAGTTAATGTTATAATATAGATGATTAAACGCGGCCTGGTCTGGTTTAAAAATGATCTGCGGGTCCATGATAACGAGGCCTTTACAAGGGCGCATGAGGAATGTAGTGAACTGGTATGTTGCTATTGCCTTGAACGGTCAGACTTTGACGTGCTGGACCTTGGGTTCCGAAAAATGGATATCAACAGATTCAAATTTTTGGAGCAATCTATAATCGACTTGCAACATAATTTAGATTTGTTAGGAGGCCAACTATTTATTGGTGAACAATCCGCGCTCGTTACATTGCCTGAACTCATTAGTAAATATGGCATTACGGATATTTACGCAGAAGAACAGTATGCCAGCTACGAATTGGACCTCGTTGAAAAAGTTATGAATGCATTGCCTGAAACCAAGTTTCATTTTTTTTGGGGCAAGACACTTTATCACAAAGACGACATCCCGTTTGAAATTGACAAAATTCCGCTAACAAGCAAAGCCTACCGCATACCTGCGTCACAGGAAGCAGAGCCACGTGAACCTTTTGCCGTACCTGCAAGCATCAATCCGGTCAAAAAAATTAAAAGGAACCGCTTCCCATCCTGCACTGAGTACGGATTTGATGAAGAAGAATACAAGTGCACAGATCCATTTTTAACGGGCGGCGAATCTGCAGCTTTGGAGCGGCTGGAATACTACACCTTTAAATCCGAACTTTTAACAGGGTATAGGTGGAGCAGAAACCGCTCTGACGGACTGGACTATAGTTCGAAATTCTCTCCATACCTGGCATTGGGTTGTATCTCGCCCAGGGAGATCTATAAAAAGGTGAAAGCTTACGAACAGGATGTTAAAAAGAATCAAAGTACCTGGTGGCTCATATTTGAATTGGTGTGGAGGGACTATTTTACGTTTAAAGGCATGCGTTTTGGAAACCAGATCTTTAAAACGGCGGGCTATAAAAACAAAGAAATTGTTTGGGAGAATGATCCTGTAAAGTTTGAGCGATGGTGTTTAGGAACTACCGGCATTCCATTTATAGATGCACATATGCGGCAATTAAACCAAACCGGATATATGAGCAATAGGGGAAGGGTGAACTGTGCTAGTTATTTTGTCCACGATCTTAAATTGGACTGGACCTGGGGTGCTTCCTATTTCGAATCGAAGTTGATAGACTATGATGTAAGTTCCAATTGGATGAACTGGCATATGCAGGCTTTTGAAATATGGTACACAAATCCAGTTCACCAATCTAACAAATACAAAGCACAAGATTTTATACGCCAGTGGGTTTCTGAGCTTTCTTCTTCTAATAATGTCGAGGTTTTGATTCCGTGGGAATACGAATTACCTGGTTATCCTAAACCAATAGAAGTATATACCAAGTGGAGCAGGGCTATTAATCTGATCAAAAAAATTAAGCCTTAAAATATATAGTTGATCCGGAATGAAACTTAATGTTCTGCCAACGCTTGTGTAAGCCTATGGCAACTATCAAAAATGTTCAACCTCTCAGCGCAGAAAAGCTGTTTGATCTACTGAAAACAGGTTTTGCGGATTATATTAATGGTAAATTGGGTTCTAACCTGGCCATAGATTACGCACATGTGTATGACGAGATCAATGTGCTATTTCCGGAAGTGATCGAAGGTCCGGCACTGAATATTACTGTAACGGATGTGGAACTGACCGTAACCTTATTGGCAACAGAAACAGATTATAATACAGCGTTACTGGAGGAAAATCTGGTGGCTTTCCTGACAGAGCGGGCAGGATAATTCCACCCCCTTGCTCCGGACAAACATAAGAATTTATCTGACCGCTGGCGTCCGGCTTCCCGTATCAATTCGCTCTGTTGACTGGTACCCAATATCATAAGTCTATAAGGCATTTTTGTAGACGGCTCCCTCTTGAAATGTTCACGATCGTTGGTAAAGAAAAAGGTATTGTATAATGATTGTAAAGCATACACTCACCTCTTTAAATGCCGATCTTACAGAAGTAATACAACCGAAAAACAAATAGACAATTCCCGCATATCCTCGTCGGTCACAGTTATGACAGCAGTGGTTTCTATTGCGGAATTGACGGAGGGTGTAATGAACAAGCTGACCAGACGGGTTATTATCAGGATTTTTTACGCATACTTTGCTTAACTTTTTCCCGGTGCTGTTCGCCCCAGGCGCTTAGTTCACCCAAGACATTTTTTAAGTCCGGCTATAACCCGTCGCTTCATAAATAATGCTCACCGGGGTGGTTGGGTACACTTTGCGGCTAATGAAATCATTTAACTCCAAGTCCTTGAGTTCTTTAGCTAAGACCTTTGCGGATATGCCGCTGAGTTCATGCTGAATCTCATTAAAACGTTTTGAGGATTGAACCAAAGAAAGGATTAGTGCCAGTTTCCATTTACCATAGAAAGATTCAATATAAAAAGGAAGGCTGCACTCTAAAAAAGATATAACTTTGAATGCCCATAAATTGGTAGTAAAAAATTCATGAAACTGTATCTATGGTTTAGGATAGGGAGAATTCCGAACCTGTTTTTTCGTTAATTCATTCTCAGTGTTTTACATGCAGAAATTGGACTTGCTTTATAAGTAACGCATCCTTATTTTACCAGGGTATAGTCTTTCCAAAACGATCTACATACCGTAAGCCAAGTTTTCCAGCATTTTTAGTTACAACATCAACCACCAGGGGAATACTTTCAGAAACATCCAATGAGGCATCTGAAGTGCCCATATCTGTTCTCACCCATCCGGGAGCAATGAGCAACATGGCCCTTGGATCATTGGCGTGACGTGCGGAAAATGATTTGGCCAGCATATTCAATGCGGCTTTGCTTGAGCTGTAAAGTTCCCAGAATGCGCTTGCATTAGTAATACTGCCCAGTTCTGACGACATGAGTGCGATAACACCGGTTGGCGTAACGTTTTCATGAAAAAGTTCTACTACACGCATCGGGCTAAGCGCGTTGGTCAGCATCATGTCCAGATAGTCTTGCTCCTTAACATTTAGTGGCGTCATTTCATTAGCCCTGCTTATGCCAGCGTTAACAAATAAGACATCTAATCGGCGGGATTTAATACGTTCATGTAGGTTTCGGACACTTTCAATATTAACAATATCCACCTGCTCGTGTATTTCCAAATTCTCCGGATATTGCTTCTGCAGATCTTCGAGCGCTGACGCTGCCTGCCTTACGGTTGCAATAACCTGAAAACCACGCTTGCAATACTCTTCAGCCAAAGCGAAACCAAGTCCGCGCGAAGCTCCAACAATCAATGCTGTTTGTTTATTTTCCATTATCATGAAATTTAAAAGTGATTAGAATTGTTTGATCTACTCTTTTTACTTTAAACTACTTAACTGGCGTAAATAAAGCTGTTGCACTCATACCTCCATCGGCGATGATATTCTGACCAGTTATATAAGACGATTGATCCATGGCCAGAAAAGCGATGATAAATGCCATTTCTTCAGGACGTGCTACTCGTTGCAAAGGCGTGCGGCTCAGCACATCCTGAACTTTCGCTTCGTTCAACAACAACGCTTCCGTTAATGGCGTTTCCGTAAACCAGGGAGAAAGCGCATTTACCCTAATGCCGTCTTTCGCCCATTCGGCAGCCAGGCTTTTGGTTTGCTGTATCAACGCTGCTTTAGACATAGCGTAAGGAGAACCCGTTTGTACGTCCAAAAAGCCTGCAACAGAAGCGATATTCACAATGACCGAATGCTTACCCTGAACCAATAAAGGATGCAAGCTCCGGGAAAGTTCAAACGGCGCGATCAAATTGACGTCAAGTATATTTTGATATTCTTGTACTGCAAATTCCAGCGTAGGTTTACGGATATTCATGCCTGCATTATTCACCAATACGTCCAATGCCCCCCAACGGTCATTTATCCAATTAAAGATGTCCTGACGATGCTCACCATTTGCCATATCACCGGCCAATCCTGTTGCGGGTAACCCTTGGTCTAGTAGTTGCTGTTCAAAGGATGCTACTTCAGTTTTACCTCTTGCAGTAAAAAGCACTTCTGCACCAAGCTTCAATGTTTCGATCACGCTGGCACGGCCAATACCCTTTGTGCCGCCGGTGATCAGAATTTTTTTATGATGGAGATTCCACATGATTATAGATTTTTAAGTACTTCCAATATTTCTGCAGGTTCGGCGCGTTTACGGTAATCAGTATTCACGAAAGCATATTTGATGATACCATCAGTGCCGATAACGTAAGTGGCAGGTACAGGAAGTTCATTTGTAGCTACACCATTATATGTTTCCAGTTTATGGAAGTCGTTATAGATCTCTATTAATTCATCATTCAAAGTGAATGCAATACGGAACTGTCTGGCTACTTCATTGTTGTAATCGGTCAGTACTTCAAACTCCAGGTTATTTTTTTCGGTGGTATCGAGGGATTTATCCGGAAGCTCGGGAGACAAAGCAACAAGCGTTCCACCAGCTGCCTTAAATTGAGGCAAATAGCTTTGCAGGTAACGCAGTTGAATGTTACAGTAAGGGCACCAGCCACCACGATACCAGGTCAATACTACCGGACCGCCTTGTAATAAAGCTGAAAGTTTAACCGGTTGATTTAAAGCATTCTTAAGCTCAAAATCGGGAGCGCTATCGCCCACAGTCAATGCGGTATCATTTAGTGCCTTAATCTCTTTAATTCCATTCTCAAACTTATCCTGCAAGCCTTCAGGTGCTTTGGCATTCCAGGACTGTTGAAAGTCGGCCAGTTCATTAGCAAGTAATCCAGTATCTATAGGTTGATCGTTCATTTTTTATGTTATTAGGCGTTGGTTTGTTGTTTTGCTTTTTCTTCGGCGGCAATTCTCAGATCGGTGGCGGTAATGCCTTCCACAGCTAAACCATAACCTACCTGTTCCAGCAAGGCTTTGCGAAGCGGCGCTATAAACATGGCGCGCATATGCCTACGGGCTAACTCCGGAATGTTTAGTAACTGCGCTGCCAGGTCATTTGCCCTTTTCAATAAAGTTTCGTTATCAGGTAACACCTCGGCCACCAGGCCCAGCGTTTTAGCTTCGGCGGCAGTAATTTTTTGCTGGGTATAATGAAAATATTTGTTGCGGTATTCACCCAGGGCCCTGGCCCAAACGGTTTGCATCCCGTCACCAGGTACAATACCAAAAGTTAAGTGCGGATAATCTTGAAAATAAGCTTTTTCGCTGGCCAGAATGATATCTGCTGTCAAAGCATATTCTGAATGTACGATCGCTGGGCCGTTAATGGCAGATATTACCGGTACACCTATGCTGGTTAAGTTTTGCAGGGACTGCTGGCCTTCCCACCAAGTTTTGTCCCATTCGCGTGGGTTGGTAATGTCGCCCAGGCTTGGTCCGTTAATTTGCGCAAAAAACTCGTCGTCTGTACCGGTAAGTATGACAACCTTGTTGTCGCGGTCCTGAGCTATCTGGCTGTAAGCTTCCACAAAGTCGTGATGATCGGTGCCGGTAAATACAATAGGGCCATCGTTAGTAGTAAACCGAACGGTTAATATGCCATTTTCGGTACGGCTCATGTGCAAATGTTCAAACCTTGTAAAGTATGCCGGGCTATTGGTAGTTTTCATGATGTTGTTTAATAAAGTAAGTTGGAATAGTTAGAAAGATGGGAGGTAGCACGCTACCTCCCTGAAATATTAGATAGCTGCAGTTTCCAGTTCAGGAGCTAAAGGCCAGTCTACCGGGATATCGGTTAGGGCGTGCAGGTAATTGGTGATGATTTTATCACCGATGATGATGACCACATCGATCAGGTTTGCTTCGGTATAACCGGCTGCATAAAAAGCTTCTATAACAGCTCCGCTTGCATGGCCGCGATTTTCGGTAGTGTTTTTTACCAGTTTGGCTAAAGCATCCAGTTTGAGATCAAAGTCGATATTGGCTCTGCGGATATCTAAAATTTGCTCATCTGTAAAGCCGTTCATTTTGGCAAATTGGGTATGGGCACTTAAGCAGTACGAACAGCTGTTTACCTGGCTTACTACCAAATTGATCACTTCCCGTTCTTTTGCACGAATAGAAGATTTTCTGTTTTGCAGCGACAGGTAATCGCCAAGCGCGGTATCGGAGTGGGCGAAGATGGCATATAGATTAGGTACAAAGCCTACCATACCATTTAACTTATCAAAAATGGCCTGATTATCAGGTGATACTTGTTCTTTGGTTGGAATTGGGAAATTTTTCATGACTTGCTCTTTTAATTGTAATGTCTATTTGATTGACAATACAAAGGTGGGCTTAAGAGCAGGCCTGGCGAATAGAGATAATTCCCGTTGTGATGTAATATTTGCCTTTATGAAGTTTTTGGTGGAATTGTAGCTTTGGCACTCCGGAAGTCGGATGGTGCAGAGCCGGTCTGCTTTTTGAATAAATTGCTGAAATAAGCGGCATCATCATAACCCAGGTCATAAGCGATTTCCTTGCCTGATTTATCGGTATACATCAGCAGCCTTTTTGCTTCCAGTATAATCCTTTCCTGTATCACGGCCAGGGGCGATTTGTGGTTATAGAGCGCAAAATAGTTTGCTAATGTTTTGGGCGATTTGTTTAACTGATCGGCATAAAATTGCACCGCATGATGCTTACGGTAATTGTTCTCCACCATGAGGTTAAATTTACGCAGCACGTCAAGCTTATCTTCGGTCAATGCCTGTTCTTTAATATATTGCTTTTTAGCTAAACGGGTTACGATAATGATCAGCCGCTTGAGTATCATCTGCAGCATGTCACGTTGTATGGCGTCCGCATCTTCAAATTCGTCGATGAACACCTCCAGCAACAAGTTAATTTTTCTTTTCTGCTTTTCGTCTAGCTCTATAAACATCACTTCAGCGGAACCATAAAACAGAAAGCCCACGCAACTGACTTCCTTATCATGATCTACGATGCAGTAGAAGTTCCGATTATACTGCCAGGCAATGATCTGCTGTGGCTTTTCAAACGTAAAGGTCTGATTGACCATGAGCGGGAGGATCGTCTGGGCTGGAAACAGATAATTGATACCATCAATGTTAACACTTTGTGAAGGTCCGTTGTTCCACGCAATGGTCAGAAACTTATCTTTACGGTCCCGCTGAAAGAACAGTCTGTCGAAACCGCTCTCTTGTATAGTCAAATGCAGTTCACCAGCAGAGATGGGATCGATAAAATGGAGCTTCATAAGTTTGTTGAAATAGAGATCAATGCAAATATAGGGAAGTATTATACTACCGGAAATCCGATCCTTAAAGAGCGTCTTTTCGCTGGGCCGACATACGACACAGACAATGGAAGCAAAATTGAAACAGCTCTGGTCTTGCAATTATAGGTTGCGTCTAACATATGAAAAGTTTCAACTCAATACCACGGTAGAAAAACTCCTGAATGCTAAAAAAAGATGAGACAATTATTCATCAAAAGAAACCAGAAGTCGCTTCAATTAAATCTTACTGCTTTAGAATCAAATTAAATTATTTGATCTCCAACCTAACGCTCTGCAAGCCATTGCAGGAAGGCTGTTGTTTTGTCCTTTCCAACTAATAACTTTCCTTCCGTTTGCACGGTAAGTTTGACCAGTAATTTACGGGCGAAGTAAAATTCAACTTCCTTAATGGCTTTGAAGGCGATAAGGTGTTGCCTGTTCAGCTTAAAAAAGCTTTTACTGCCTAACTGATAAGCAGTTTCTTCTAAGGATTGATCAATATCAAACATCTCGCTTTCAAATGTAACAAGGGTAGTTTGTTCATTACGGACAAAAAAGTAAGCGATATCGGACACAGGCACCGTTTTATACCTCCCACTCTTAAACACCAGGAAACTTTGTTTTTCGGCCTTCGGTTGGTTGGCCTGAAGGAGTTGCGTAATCAAAGAGGCCGGTACGGTATTTTTTCCTAAAGCACTGCCGATTTTTTCCAGCTTAGCAAAAGCTGCCCTTATGGTTTCTTCCGAGAACGGCTTTAATATGTAGTCTACGCCATTAGATTTAAAAGCTTCAAGGACGTATTCATTAAAAGAAGTACAAAAAATGACAGGTGCTTCAACTTTGGCCTTTTCAAAGATCTCGAACGACAATCCATCCGCAAGTTGAATGTCCATAAAAATCAGATCGGGAGAAGGGTGCGATGACAGGTAATCAACTGCAGATGACACCCGTTGCAAAGGGCCATCGATCTTGCTTTCCGGCCAAACAGCTGAGATCAGTTTGATGAGCGCCCTTGCCGTTTTTAATTCGTCCTCAATGACCAGGATATTCATAAGCCGGAAGTGTTATTGTAAAACAATGATCATCTGAAATCACCTCTATGGGTTAGCCGGTTAAATGCAGGTAACGTTGGTTAATGTTTTCCAAACCGATCCTGGTTGAAGGTTCCGGCCTGTTTTTTAACTGTATATTATTCTGGAAAATGATCCGGTCTGCTATAGAGCTGATGCTGATCTGCAACGGCTGATCAATAGAAACAATATTGTGCTTTACCGCATTCTCAGCTAATAACTGGAGGGTAAAAGCAGGGATTATAATTTTATTGTTTAGCTTCATTCAGGCATTGTTTCAGTTCCTGCGCTGCCTGAGTTAAGGCCAGCCGCTTAACGGTCAGGGTTACAGCGTATGGCAGCGTAAGTTGCCCGGCATTTCGATTTTCATTAGATAAATCACTATGCAGGCATAGAGTTGATCAAGCATTTAACTAGTTAAATGCTTTTCTCGCTTCAGGTAACTCATTTGAACCATGACTTTATTCTCTGCGTAAGTGGATTTTCATTTTTTCCCTGATCCCCATTTCCAATTAAATAGCCGTATGGCTTTAGCGGCTCGATGTGATCACAAACAATCTTTACCATTCCCAAAACCGGGATAGCGAGCACCATACCACCTACGCCCCATATTGCTTCACCTAAAACCAACACCATAATGGTAAACAACGGACTTACATCGACATCCTTGCCGACAACCAGCGGCTGGAGTATATAACTTTGAATAAACTGCACAAGGCCATAGGTGATCAATACGCTAATGACCATGCTGCTTCCGCCGCCTTGTGCCAATGCCATTAGAACGGTCAGTCCTGTGCCGGTTATATTACCTACAAATGGTATGATTTCCAATGTCCCGCATAAAATGGCAAAGAATATGGCATTGTTTACCCCCACAACGGAAAAACCGATGCCATACATGATCCACAGGCAAAAGATCATTTTAGCAAGGCCTGACACATAATTCTGCGCTACTTCTGTTGTTTGGGTAATGATCTGTTTCGTGTTGGCCTGATCTTCGGGTTTTACCAATTTTAATATGAATTTTTTAAAATGTGCCCGTGAATTGATAAATAAAAAGATGTAGATCAACAACAAAATTGTTGTGGTTAACGAACCTAATAATGTTGCTGCAAATCCTGCGATATATGTAGCGGCATTACCTGCACTGGAAGATCCTTGCTTTTTCAGCATCTGATCCTGCTGCTGCTTTGATACACCAAAGCTGTTGTTAATAAAACTTTGTACCTGCCCCAGGTATTTGTTGAATTGCTGTTCTATCTGATCCAGGTTCGCCTGTAAATTAGAAACCCGCCAGCTGATCAGAAAAACAAACCCTGCCACAACCAAAATAAGGGTTAGCACACATATAACCGCCGCTACGGTACGGTTCATGCCTTTTTTCTCCATCCATCTGCTAAAGGGCAGGAAGAGCATAGCCAAAATGCCTGCCAATGCGACCGGTGTTAAAAAGCCGGCTGAAAAATACAGGCCTCCAAAAATCAGAAACAACAATAAAAGCGTTTGCACACTTCGTGGAAGGAAATCATTTACTTTATTCATTTCTATAAAATTATAGCCATTCCAGGCTTTGAGGAAGGTCAAGACGCGCAACCCCAATTCGGTTGTCGGCCATACCGTAATAAACATCATAACGGTCAGGCATACCAATATCAGTCCGCTGGTCAATACCAGTAGGAAATACCACATCAGCGATCACCCCGACTTTTTCTT
>Ga0265798_10010025_pt1 | contig 11739 bp, 13 predicted proteins | sample P3T30metagenome_FD_192430 | JGI IMG/M metagenome (GOLD analysis project Ga0265798, IMG submission 192430) | Plant litter microbial communities from East Loma Ridge, Irvine, California - P3 T30 | ecosystem: Environmental > Terrestrial > Plant litter > Unclassified | place: USA: California... | reverse complement strand
AATCAATACCTAAATGTGAAGCCAATAACTGATGTGCAGATACTAAATCGCGGATTGTAAACTGTGGAAACGAAAGGTAATAAGGTAAACCTGTTACCGGATTGGTACTTAATGGGTTGGTGCTGCCATAATGCGAGCCTAAAACATTGGCACAAACAATATAATGATCTTCCGGGTTGAACAAAGCATTTTGACCGAACAAACCTTCCCACCATTCAAAAACATCAGCATTGGCGGTAAGTGCATGGCAAACCCAAATTACATTATCTTTATTTGCATTTAATTTGCCATAAGTTTGATAAGCAATTTGCAGGTTGCGGATTTTTTTTCCGCTCTCTAATTTGAACTGTTTATTATAATTATACGTTGACGCTGTACTCATTGTTATGTTGTATTCGGAAAATGAACGGGACTAGGCTAATAAACTATCTGTAGAAACCTGAGCATGAATAGATGCAAAAGCCTGCTCGAAATCGGCCTTAATATCATCAATATGCTCAATACCGACTGAAACCCGTAATGCGTTTGGCTTTACACCTGCGGCCAGTTGCTCATCTTCACTCAATTGTTGATGTGTGGTTGCCGATGGCTGGATAATCAACGTTTTAGCATCGCCAACGTTTGCGAGGTGAGAAACCAGTTTTAAATTATCAATAACCTGTGTGGCATTTTCTTTACTTCCTTTTAATTCGAAAGATAAAACTGCACCGAAGCCGTTACTTAAATATTTTTTTGCCAGGTTATTATATTTGCTGCTTGCTAATCCCGGATATTGTACTTCCTGAACCAATGGATGGTTTTCTAACCAGGTAGCCAGTTCAAGGGCATTATCAACATGGCGTTGTACACGGAGCGATAAGGTTTCTAAGCCCTGCAATAAAAGGAAAGAATTAAAAGGGGATAGGGCAGGACCAAGATCTCTTAATCCCTCCACACGTGCACGGATGATAAACTGGATGTTGCCAAATGGTCCGCCGATGCCGAAAACATCGCTGAAAACCAAACCATGATAACCTGCTGATGGTTGAGAGAATTGAGGGAATTTACCATTGCCCCAGTTATAGTTTCCGCCATCAATGATCACACCACCAATGCTTGTTCCATGTCCGCCAATCCATTTCGTTGCCGATTCTACAACAATGTTTGCTCCATGTTCTAAAGGCTTAAACAAATAACCTCCTGCGCCAAAAGTATTATCAACAACTAAAGGTAGATCGTATTTCTTTGCAATTGCAGCGATTTTCTCAAAATCAGGAACACTAAATGCCGGGTTGCCGATGGTTTCGAGATAAATGGCTTTCGTTTTGTCGGTAATTTTAGCTTCAAATTCGTCAGGCACATCTGGATTCGCAAAATCGACATGGATACCTAAACGTTTAAAAGCAACTTTAAACTGGTTATAAGTTCCACCGTAAATGTGCGAAGAAGAAACAATACTATCGCCAGCTTCTAAAATGTTATTCAATGCAATAAACTGTGCAGCCTGTCCTGAAGCTACCGCCAAAGCAGCTACACCGCCTTCTAAAGCTGCAATACGTTTTTCGAAAACATCATTGGTCGGATTCATGATCCTGGTGTAAATATTGCCAAACTCTTTTAAAGCAAATAAGTTGGCACCATGCTCAGCGTTTTTAAATCCGTAAGAAGTAGTTTGGTAAATTGGCACAGCCCTCGAGCCTGTTGTTGGATCTATTTCCTGGCCAGCGTGTAATTGTAAAGTTTCAAATTTATATGATGTTGACATGATTTCTGTTTTATTTATTGAATGATGAGACGTAGTGATTTAGGTTGATTTAAAACCTAGCAGGGCGTATCCCGATGTTTCGGGACCTTCCAGTTTGAAAGAAACAAAAAAGGAAGATTTTTTAGATTACTGTATGCAACAGCACATACAAGTAATTGCACACCTATTGAAAAAAGTAGAAATAGAAGTTTGTGCTATCTTTTTAAGGTTTACACTGGGTTCGCTTAGCGATTGAAGATTTAATGTTTTCATCAGTTTTCATTTATATCTCCAGATAACACCATGTTATCCGGTCAGGAATTGGCACCTTCTCTTTCTGAGGGTTGCCAGTGGGTCATCGAGCCAGTCTCTCGCCACTTCTTTATAAATCAACCTATGAAGATTGACTTTTATTTAGCTTTCTACCAAATAATATTTCAAATGTCTGAATTTAATTTTAATTCACAAAATAAAATTTTGAATTTTTGTTAATCGTATGAAAATGAGTCATGTATTTTAATGTGTTGCGACAAATTAAAACTTTTAATATAAAAATTAACACTTAAAATTCTAAGTTTGTGTGACCTATCTAAATATGATTATGACTAAAAATACAAGAGTTTTAGGCTTAGGCCTGCTATTCACTGTAATGTGTTTAACTAATGCAAACGCCCAATTCGGAGGTTTAAAAGACAAATTATTAAAAGTGGGCACAGCACAGGGTGCTAAAGCTTTAGGTGTAGACAGGTTTTTAAAACAGCCAGCTGCCATTACCACCAATTTTGAGGATGTAAACAGGGAGGGTGAAAAACTGCCTGATTTTATTAATTCATTAAATTTAAAAGCTCAGCCCTTGTATTTACTTCCTAAAAATCCAGATGGTGGTTTTGTACTCTGTGAGGGTTTGTACGAAATGACCAACAAAAGCTACTGCCTGAAAGCCGGAACTTTTGCGCCATCAAAGGGCGATGGTTATATGTTTGCCCCAGTTTTAGGCTCGAAAGAAGAAATTGTAGTTGCGATATTAAAAAGTGCAGAGAAACATCCTGAAGTAGAACAGCATGATATCCAGGCCTTACTTTGGACCATTATTGCCAGAACAAAATTTGCCGATTTTAACGGACAAGTGAAAGTAACTGCAATTAAATTGTTAACGCCAAAACAACTTACGCAATTGGAAGGTGGCGCTTTAGGCGTTTTACCTTTCGATGTAATGGAAAAAGCTAAAGACCAGTTACCTTCAGGAGTGAAAGCTGTTTTTGAAGCAGAAAATAATATCCGTCAACTGGTGTCGTCTGGGAATTATACTTATGCCGACATGGAAAGATATGCTATTATAGCGGGTATGGCTCCACCAAGAAGTGATGTGCCAAGTGGCATCTGGACGAAACACCCTGATGGTTATTATGTGCGTTATTTTCCTTCTGGTTATTCAATTACCAAAGTGCAGGTTTATGTACCAAAAGAATTATTGGCGAACGGAAATAAACTGGTTTATGATGCAGCAGGGGATATTGCTTGTCCTGCCAATACCGGTTCTCAACGTTTAGCGCAAACTAACGAACCATTGGAGGCAAATTATTCGCTTAAGTTAACCACGATTTGTAATCCGAAATAAAATAAATCGTCATTGCGAGTAACCATCAGGCTGTGCCTGAAAAAAATAGGAATGACGTACTATATGCACTTTCTAAAGTATTAGGTTTAAGATTTTGCATCCTGCAAAACTCATTGGGCTAAGATGTCTAAGGTTGTCGTAAAAATTAAAGACTACGCAGTTTAATTAACCACCTTAGACACCTAAGAACATCTAATTCATAATCCTTTAAGCTTTCACACCATACAAAGAACATGTAAGCTTATATGTCCTTAAATGTCTTATATGGTTCAAAAAATAACACTAAATATCAGTTGTTTACATAAACGTCATTATAAGGAGGAACGACGAAGCAATCTTACAATGGAGTTGCTACATTTGACTGGAGGGTTTTATTTGTCAGATTTAAACATTAAACTTTAAATTTGAATATATGAGCAGACGAATATTTGATGAGCCTTTTAAAAGAATGGCTTTGGATCTGGCCCATGCACGGGGTTCGATAAAAGATGTTGCAATAGAATTGGGTATAGTTCGAACCTCTTAAGTAAATGGAAAGAGCGGGAAGGAATTGCAAAAGCTGATACTACAAGCCTTAGCGAAGACCAGCAATTGATCCGAAAACTTCAAAAGGAGCTTAAAGAAGCCCAGCTAGAACGTGATATATTAAAAAAGGCGGTAGGCATCTTTTCCAAGGGAGACGGGAGATATTCGGATTTATAAAAGATTACCGAAGGGTATTTTCTGTTGAAAGGATGTGTAGGGTATTTGGAGTAAACAATAGTAGTTTTTATTACTGGTTAAAAAACCCTCAGGGTAAGCGGCTTATCGATGATAATTATCTTATGATAGAGATAAGCAAGATTTACGCAGAGAGTAAAGGGTCTTACGGGAGTCCGCGTATTACTGCCGAATTATGTTCCAGGGGGATCTTTATCTCACGGCCCAGGGTGGCCAGGCTGATGCGCAGATTAGGTATAAAGAGTACTATCCGTAAGAAATGGGTGCAGACAACAGATTCACAGCACACTTACTCCTTAGCAGAAAATCTCCTTAATAGAGATTTTTATGCCGCCAATACTGGAGAGAAATGGGTTTCAGACCTCACCTATATACAAACTGGGGAAGGTTGGCTATATCTGACGACAGTTATAGATCTGGCGGATAGAAAAGTTGTAGGTTGGTCATTAAGTGAAAATATGGAAGCCAATAACACCACGATAAAGGCATTAGAAATGGCTATAAAGAATAGACCTATTACCCAACAGTTAATTTTTCACTCAGACAGAGGTATACAATATGCATGTTCCGGGTTCAGAAAAAAATTAGAATGCTTAGGGATAAAGCAAAGCATGAGCAGAAAAGGAAACTGTTGGGATAACGCAGTTGCAGAGAGTTTCTTTAAAACTATAAAAACAGAAATGATATACCAGCAGATATATAAAACAAGAGCGAAGGCTAGTTTAGCCATTTTTGAATATATAGAGGTTTGGTATAATAGAAAAAGAAGACATTCATACTTAGGGTACTTATCGCCATTAGAGTTTGCAAAAAGCTCAATAAATCCTAAAATCGCAGCTTAAAAAAAGAAAAATATCTAAAGTAATGCTTCTCAATAAAAATAATAATATGACAACAAAAAATCTCCAGTAGACTATTGCAATTCCACAACGATAGCTACCAGCGTTCGCATTAAGATTGCTTCGTCGGCTGAAAAAGCCTTCTCGCAATGACGAAAATCTCCTTAACCTAACGCCTGCGCTAAATCGGCAATAATATCATCTACGTGCTCTAATCCTACTGAAATGCGGAGTAAATTTTTAGGTGTTTTACTGTCAGGTCCTTCTACTGAATAACGGTGTTCAATCAAACTTTCCACACCACCTAAACTGGTTGCCTGGGCAAATAGCTGGACTTTATTGACCACTTTATGAGCAGCTTCAACATCGCCTTTAACTAAAAACGACATCATTCCGCCAAAATCTTTCATCTGCTTTTTGGCAATTTCATGTTGTGGGTGACTTTCCAACCCAGGATAAAAAACGGCTTCAACATTTGGATGTTCATTTAAATAATCAGCTACCATCTTTCCATTTTCACAATGACCTTTTATGCGATAAGCCAGGGTTTTAATGCTGCGGGTTAAAAGAAAGCAATCGAATGGAGAAGGAACTGCTCCACCCGTTTGCTGGATATTTTTGATTTTATCCCACAATTCATCTTTTTTCGCCGTTACTAAAATTCCGCCAAGCACGTCGCTATGACCACCAAGATATTTGGTGCTGCTGTGCATCACCACATCGGCGCCCAACAAAATTGGATTCTGTAAAATAGGAGAGGCAAAAGTGCTGTCGCAAACCAGTGTAACCTTATTGGCTTTAGCTATTTTGGCAATTTCTTCAATATCTGTAACCTTTAGTAATGGATTAGAAGGGGTTTCGATCCAAATCAATTTGGTATTTGGCTTAATGCTCGATTGTATCAGATTTAAATCCGTTTGATCAACAAAATCAAATTCCAAACTATCGTTAAATATAGTAAGTAATTGTTTTTTTATGCCCCAATACATATCATCTGGTGCAATAATATGGCTACCTGGTTTTAAAGCCTGAAACAGGGCCAGTCCGCAGGTATTACCCGAAGAAAAAGCAGCAGCATCTTCGCCATATTCTAATTTTGCTATAGTGTTTTCTAAAGCAGACCGGTTTGGATTGCTTACCCTGCTATACATGTGCCCACCGGGATAACCACCATCTTCACCACGAAAAAAAGTGGTAGATAGATTAATTGGCGGCGTAACATCACCTGTGGTACTTTTTACAAGATTAGAAGCGTGAATAGCAAGGGTTTCGGGTTTCATGATGATTGATGTTGATCGAAATAATATCGGAATACAATTTAATAATTTGGCGCTAATTTAAGGTTCGTAATGGTTTTGGCAAGATTTATGTAACAAGTTTGTCGAAATTTAATTAAACAAAAAATGAAAAGATTATTTATAGCTATCGCAATAGCATGTTCTACTTTAGTAATGTTACAAAGTTGTAATACTGCAAAAAGAGTAACTGCAGGAGTAACAGGTAGCAGAGGTACAGTTGTTCGCGACTGGGTAGTAAGTAATGTGGCTTTAGAAGGTTTGCCTGATGGGGCTGTTCAGGGATTATTTGGAGAGAAATCTTACAAATGTTTCCAGGGAAGTACATGGCACTTAACCAACAGCGGTAATGGTTCTTACACTTTGCCAGCATCAAGCGCTTGTGGTTCGGTAATGCAGACTATCTTTTGGTCGGCTGCACCTAAAGACCAGACTTTCCAGTTCAAAAAAATCTTTGAAGGTGATAAAGCTAAAAACGTAACAGAAGGTTACCGTTTAGTGTTAACTGATCTTTCAAGCACACAAATGATCTTAAAATCACCAATCGAATTTGGTGGTAAAACTGCAAACATCGTATTAACCTTTACGCCTGCTGCAAGATAATTTCATCTACCTGTGAAAAATATAATGAAAGCACCTCTGAAAAGAGGTGCTTTTTTTGTAACCGTTACTGATCTATCTTTATTGTTTCCTCCAAAATGTCGTCATTTCGAGCGAAGTGCAACGAAGTCGAGAAATCTATAAAGATAGATCTCTCCATTCCACTGCGTTCAGTCGAGATGACGATGCTAAGGGGTTTTACAAAATAAAAGCAATCAATATCTGTGTTGATCCGTATTTATCTGTGGTTAATTATTACGATTGACATTCAACAATCACGGTTTGTTACAAGAAAATGATTTTCAAATCACCTCATTATTGTATTTTTGTTCAAAATAAATCAGGAATGAATACAACTGAGCAAGTTGAACAAATATTAGCTGATACCAATTTATCAACTGAATTACAAAACATAGCACATAAAGTTCTTCACGGAGAACGGATTACATTTGATGAAGGCGTTTACCTTTATGAACACGCTGAACTAGGTTACCTCGGTGTCCTCGCAAATTACATCCGTGAAAAAAGACACGGTGATAAAACTTATTTCAACCGAAACTTTCACTTAGAACCTACCAATCTTTGCGTTTACGACTGCAAATTTTGCTCGTACTCTCGTTTAATCAAACAAAAAGAAGAAGGCTGGGCCTTAACGATGGAGCAAATGCTGGATATCGTTAAAAAATACGATGGTGAACCTGTAACGGAGGTCCATATTGTAGGAGGGGTGCTTCCACAATACGATGTGGCATTTTATTCTGCATTATTCACTGCTATTAAACAACACCGGCCTGATCTGCATGTAAAAGCATTAACGCCTGTAGAGTACCACTATATTTTCAAAAAAGCTAAAATCGATTACGCAACAGGTATGCGTTTGATGAAAGAAGCCGGATTGGAATCGATACCAGGTGGTGGGGCAGAAATTTTCCATCCAGAGATCAGGGAGCAGATTGCCAAAGATAAATGTACTGGTCAGCAATGGCTGGATATACACGAAGAATGGCACAAACTGGACATGCGCAGTAATGCGACCATGCTTTATGGACATATCGAAAAATACTGGCACCGTGTAGATCATATGGAGAAACTCCGTGAACTGCAGGACCGTACAGGTGGCTTCCAGACTTTTATTCCATTAAAATTCAGAAATCAGCATAACCAGATGAGCAATGTGCCAGAATCGTCAGTAATTGAAGATTTAAGAAATTATGCCATTGCCCGTATCTATATGGATAACTTCGATCACATTAAAGCGTATTGGGCAATGATCAGTCGCGAAACGGCTCAGTTGTCCTTAAATTATGGTGTGGATGATATTGACGGTACTTTGGATGATACCACAAAAATATACTCTATGGCCGGGGCAGAAGAGCAAACACCTGCAATGAGCACTAAAGAACTGGTGAATCTGATTAAACAGGTAGGAAGAAAAGCAATAGAACGCGATACGTTATATAATGTGGTTACGGATTTCGAGCATGTTGTTTTTGAGGAAGAGAAAAAACCGCAATATTATAAGCTGCCTGTGGTAAATTAATGATAGAATGGTAGAATGAGTGAATGATAGAATGAGGATATAGAGCATTAAATTTAACATTCAATCATTCAAAATTCACTCATTCAATAACTTAATAAATGAAAGAAATATACATCATACGCCACGGCGAAACGGAATTGAACAGACAAGGCATAGTACAGGGCAGAGGTGTAAATTCTGACTTAAATGATTTGGGAAGGGCACAGGCAGAAGCTTTTTATCAAAAATATAAGGATATTCCTTTTGATAAGATTTATACTTCTGATTTAAAACGTACCTGGCAAACTGTTCAGAAGTTTATTGATGCTAAATTACCCTGGGAAAAGCTTTCGGGATTAGATGAGTTGGCTTGGGGTGTTTGGGAAGGAAAACCAAATACTGAAGATGCGCGTGAGGCTTTCCGTGAGATGTTGCAAAGTTGGGAGAATGGAGATTATACGGCTCATTTTGAAGGTGGCGAAAGCGTGCAGGATGTTTACGAACGTTTAAAACAACCCATGGAAGTTTTAATGACGAGGCCTGAAGAAAAAACAGTTTTACTTTGCATGCATGGTAGAGCAATGCGTGTTTTCCTTTGCTTATTATTAGACAAGCCATTAAGCCTGATGACCGAATTCCCACACCAAAACACCGTACTTTATAAAATGGGTTTTGAAGATGGAAAATTTACCGTACTCGAATTTAATAGTGCCGTTCATTTAGACGGTTTAGTAATTGAATAATCGCAAGATAATCCGTCATCCTGAACTTGTTTCAGGATCTTTCAGGATAGATGCTGAAATAAATTCAGCATGACGACAACAATAAAAATAACACATCCCTTGAATAAGATTAAAATATCGGCTGTTGCTTACACCAACACTAAAGCTTTTATATACGGATTAGAACATTCGGACATTATAAATAAAATTGATTTAAGTTTAGATATCCCTTCTGATTGTGCAGCTAAAGTAATTAACGGTCAGGCTGATATTGGCTTAATGCCTGTAGCAGCTATTCCCTTGGTTCCAAATGCCAATATTATGGCCGATTATTGTATCGGAAGTGATGGTGGTGTAAATTCGGTATTCATTTTTAGTGAAGTTCCTGCGCAGGAAATTAAAACGGTAAGACTGGATGCCCATTCCCGTACATCAAACAATTTAGCCAAAGTTTTACTAAAATTCTACTGGAAAAAAGAAGTGGAATTTACGACTGATCCAACTGCAAAAACAGATGCCTTTGTTTTAATAGGAGACAGGACATTTGGCAAAAAAGAAGATTTTGCCTACGCTTATGATATGGGTGAGGAGTGGAAGAATTTTACCGGTTTGCCGTTTGTGTATGCAGCCTGGGTGGCCAACAAAGAAATTTCGCAGGACTTTAAGGATGAATTTAATGCCGCTTTAAAATTTGGCCTTGATCATAGAAAAGAAGTTTTGCAAGAGTTACCGGAGGTATTGAATTTCGATCTGGAAGATTACCTTTACCATAAACTTCAGTTTGAGGTTACCGATGACAGAAAGAAAGCTTTAAATCTGTTTTTGGGATATATTGAGCAGCTAGTTTAATAGCCATAAGGTGATTAAAAAGATTAAAAGGAAGGAATGTCTTGCGAAATATCCAATATTTCCTCAGAGAAGTTTTAATAAAAAAATTGAGGATTATGATGATTTCTATCCGGAAACCTTTGCCAGTTATATTTTAACCATAACATCAAAAACTAATAAAAAACATGTTAAGGCATTAGGAGAAGAACTTATTCATCTTTTAGAAGGTATAAAATCAAATTGTTTTATATTCTTGGGAGATGAGAAGTTAGCATGGAGATTTCGGGAAGAAAAATGTAAAAACTTTAAAAAGGAGATGGAATTTCTCAAAAATGAAGATATAGGTAAGAATTTTAAAGGGGGCTTAATCCTAGATAAGCAAAATATGGTTCAGTTTGTTAAGCACCTTTCGGATTTGGTAAGTACAAATGGTATAGTTCAATATGTTTATTTTACTGATGAATCTCAAACTATGATCGGTTCAATTTGCAAAGAAGGTAATATTCATGTAAGTACGGTTGACGAGGAGAATGACTCCGTGTTTAGGAATGCTGTAGCGGGTACTAAATTTGAATTTCTAAAAGGTAAATGTTAAACTCTGTTTAACAATAAAGATAAACGACAACGTTATAATAATAAAAAAGCAATCTGATCAGATTGCTTTTTTATTATAAAATTATTTTGTTCGATAGACCCTGAGCTAAATTCAGGGTGACGAACGGATTTAATGTGCTTTCATTTTTCCAGCCACTTTTTCAAGCGCGCTTTTCAGCTTGGTTAAAGCGCCTGTAATGGCCAAATCGTAAGTATTGCCCAAATTGGTAACTGCAATTGGTTCCCTTCCTGTAATTTTAGCTTCCAACAAACATCTTTTGTCGTCTAAGCCCTCTTTACTGCCGTTTTCATCAGACAGATGAACTTCTAAACGCGTAATTAAATCGCTGTATCTGCTCAAACCTTCATTTAACTGTGTCTGGATTTTTTCGTCGTATTCCTGGTGTATGGTTAAATTTTTGTCGGTATTCAGTTGGATCGTCATAATTAATATATTAGGTTAAATTATATAAACGTAACACACAACTGTAAGAAACGTTTTTAATTAGTGTTAAATTTATACAATTGGGTTAGAACAGACCATTGTAACTAAACCTGGTAGAAGCGAACACGAGTGTAACGATTAAAGCAGATAACAGGACTGTATACCCCGAAATGCGCAGAACCCTTGATTTCCAAATTATGGTTAACTGTTTAATTGTATAAACTGGTAAACTGTTGAAAACAGAAAACTATTATACAATTGGGTTATAACAGACCATTGTACCTAAACCTGGTAGGAGCGAACACGAGTGTAACGATTAAAGCGGAAAGCAGGACTGTATAACCCGAAATGAATAGAACCCTTCATTTCCAAATCATAGTTAACTGTAAATTGGTCAATTGTTGATGAAGTAAAATAATATACAACTGGGTTATAACATTTATATATAAATTGGTTAACTGTAAAATCCTACGATTAACCGATTTAAACAGTTGATCGGTTAACAACCAATTTTTTTTTAACTTTTCAACAAAACAGTTGTAAAATGCTTATTCGTGTTATCTTTATGGCTTTTGTAAATTAATTTCAGTTTTGGCTAAAGACACGAATAAAGAAACCCCGTTAATGCAGCAGTACAACGCTATTAAAGTGAAGTATCCGGGTGCACTTTTACTATTTAGGGTTGGCGATTTTTATGAAACCTTTGGCGAAGATGCCATTAAAACGGCACAGATTTTAGGCATAGTTCTCACTAGAAGAGGCACTGGCCCAAATGGCGGTGCATTGGAACTGGCTGGTTTTCCGCACCACTCGTTAGATAATTACCTTTCTAAACT
>Ga0265798_10010022_pt1 | contig 11739 bp, 11 predicted proteins | sample P3T30metagenome_FD_192430 | JGI IMG/M metagenome (GOLD analysis project Ga0265798, IMG submission 192430) | Plant litter microbial communities from East Loma Ridge, Irvine, California - P3 T30 | ecosystem: Environmental > Terrestrial > Plant litter > Unclassified | place: USA: California... | reverse complement strand
ACGTGCGCAATGATCGCCACGTTGCGGAGGCTCATGAATGTATTCTCTTGAAACGAGGAACGGGGTTGGCGCGCGCCATAGCGTAATTGTTGCGCCGCGGGAAGACCGGGCGGGTTCGGGGACTCACAAGCCGTCCCGTCATCCTGACGAAAGTCAGGACCCAGAGCCATGGAAGGCAGCGCTTGTTACCCTGGGTTTAGACTTTCGTCAGGATGACGGGGGTCGGCGCTTGTATGTTCCGGCGGCGAGAATGGCGCGCGGATCGCGTACCGCCAGCATCGCCCGGAGCGCGGCGTGCTTGTCGGGCGCGGCGGCATAATAACGTTGCCAGATCCGCAGCCCCATCCAGTAGCCGAGCTCGGGCGGCCAGCCCGTGGGCGGGGTGGAGTAGTTGCCGACCCAGCGCGCATAGGCCTTGGCTTCGGGTGAGCCCTCGTCCGGGTTGTCCTTGCCGGTCAGGCTGCGCGTGAGCGCGATGTCCGCCTGCATCTGGCGCCAGAGCTCTGCTTCGCGCGGGGTCGCCCAGGCGGCGCGGGCGGTGTCGGGTTCCTCGCCGGTGACGAGTTGCGCGATAAAGTCCGCCGCGCCCTCGACGAGAATCGCGGTGAGCAGGGGATCGCGGGCGAGCGTCATGCCGGCATCCTCCTGGACCGCGTGCACCGTCTCGTGCGCGAAGAAATGGCGGAGCGTCTGGCGGAGTTTCTCGGGCGTCGGGGAGATGCGGCAGAGGACTTCGAGGCCGAGCACCTGTGCGCCGGGCTTGGCGGTGCCGCCCGAGCTGTTCGCGCCGAAGATGATATAGACCTGCGGGAGTTTCGCATCGGGGAGCGCGCCGCGGAGACCGAGATAGATCGACCGGAGATCGCCGGTGGCGGCCTTGGCGGCGGGGAGGCAGGTCTTGATCGCCTGCGCATAGCGTATGGGGTTGGCGGCGATCGCGCGGGCGAGCGTGTCGGCGTCGCCGATCCGGCCGGGGGTGAAGACGCCGATCGCGACGCTGCCCTTGTCGAGATAGTCGCGTTTAAGTTGTGTGGCGGTCGGCTTGCCCTTGGTCTTGGCGAAGAGGGCGGCGAAGCGGTCGGCGTCTTCGGTGTGGATCGTCGCGGTGAGCGGGTCGGCGGGCGGCGGGCGGTTCGTGGCGGCCGCGGGGAGGAGCGCGAGCGCGAGGATCAGCGGGCGGAGCATGATGCGCAGCGTATATTGTGCTGGGCGCGGCGCCAGTCTCATTCGGCGGATGACTCGCCTCTCGCTGAACCAGTGTTCCCCCGCGAAGGCGGGGGGCCAGGGTTACGAGCGGTAACGTATTTGGCTCCTGGGCCCCCGCTTTCGCGGGGGGACAGGAAGAAGGCTTGCACCTGCGGCCCCACCCCGGCGGAGGCCGGGGCCCAGGTGGAAAGGTGGCAATCATGGCGGACTGCCCTTCGTTAGCAGCGTCCCCCCACTGGACCCCGGCCTCCGCCGGGGTGGTGCGTGACTAGGGGTGCGGTCTCACGTAGTGCTCAGAACCCCTCAAGCACGATCTTACCCTTCGCCGTGTGGCTCTCGATCCGCGCATGCGCCTTGCGCAGGTTCGCCGCGTCGATCCGGCCGAAATTCTCCGCGAGCGTCGTCCGCACCGTCCCCGCATCGACCAGCCGCGCGACCTCGTCGAGGATGCGGCCCTGCTCGGCCATGTCCGCGGTCTGGAACAGCGAGCGCGTGTACATCAGCTCCCAGTGGACCGAGATCGACTTCTGCTTGAGCGGGCTGATATCGAGCGTCTCGGGATCGTCGATCAGCGCGAGCCGGCCCTGCGGTGCGATCAGCGTCGCGATCTCGGCGACATGCTCGTCGGTATGCGTGGTCGAGAAGACGAAGCTCGGCGCGCCGAGCCCGAGCGCCTCGATTTGGTCGGCGAGCGGCTTGCGGTGATCGATCACGTGATGCGCGCCGAGATCCTCGACCCAGCTGCGCGTTTCGTCGCGCGAGGCGGTGGCGATCACGGTCAGGTCGGTGAGCTGCCGCGCGAGCTGGATCGCGATCGAGCCGACTCCGCCCGCGCCGCCGATGATCAGGATCGCGTTCGCCGCACCGGGCACCGGCTTGCGCACGTCGAGCCGATCGAACAGCGTTTCCCACGCAGTAATCGACGTCAGCGGCAACGCCGCCGCCTGCGCCCAGTCGAGCGACTCCGGTTTCTGCCCGACGATGCGGTCGTCGACGAGGTGATATTCGGCGTTCGTCCCCGGCCGGTCGATCGCGCCCGCATAGAAGACCGCATCGCCGACCGCGAACCCCGTCACCGCATCGCCGACCGCGACGACGGTCCCGGCCGCGTCCCAGCCGAGCACCTGCGGCGCGCCGTCGGGATCCGCGCGGCGCTGGCGGATCTTTGTGTCGACCGGGTTCACCGATACCGCCATGACTTCGACGAGCAGGTCGCGGCCGGTCGCCTCCGGCTTGGGCAGGTCGAGATCGACGAGCGACTGCGGATCGTCGATCGGGAGCGATGTGGTGTAGCCGATGGCGCGCATGCTGTGTCTCCTGGAATATGGGGACAAAGCCGCCGACACCCCCTCCCGGTTCCCCTCCCTGGTTCTACACAGCGGTTGGCAAGCCAGGTGTATTATCTATATACGCCACTTGAACGCGGCGCGGGTTGCAGCCACCATGCGCTACCGAACGGAGACACTTGATGGCCACGACCCCGGAAACGCTGACTGAGCCGAGCCTGGTGCTGACGCCGCCCGATCCGGTGCCGACCGTCGCCGCCGCCAAGGCCGCCGGGCTGGTGCCCGTCGATGCCGGCGTGAAGTCGCAGCTCGACGAGCGCGTGTCGGGGTTCGTCACCGATCTCGTCGCGCAGGACGTGAACTCGCCCGAATTCGGCAAGCGCGTCGATGCGATCACCGCGATGGGCGCCAAGGAAATCCGCGAGGCGGCGGGCCAGTCGAACCGGTTCCTCGATCGCCCGGTCAAGGCGATGGATCAGGAAACGGGCGTCGGCAAGGATCTCGCCGAGCTGCGCCGGGTCGTCGAGGATCTCGATCCGGGCAAGAAGGGCAACCTGACCGCGCCGCAGAAGCTGTTCGGGATCATCCCGTTCGGTGGCAAGATGCGCAATTATTTCGACGGCTATAAATCGTCGCAGACGCACATCGCGCAGATCCTGAAGAGCCTGTCGTCGGGCAAGGACGAGCTGCTGATGGACAATGCCGCGATCGATACCGAGCGCGCGAACCTGTGGGCCGCAATGGGCCGGCTCGAGCAAATGATCCATCTGTCGAAGACGATGGACGCCAAGCTCGAGGACGTCGCCAACGAGCTCGATCACAGCGATCCGGCCAAGGCGAAGGCGATCCGCGAGACGGCGTTGTTCTATACGCGCCAGCGCACGCAGGACCTGCTGACGCAGATGGCGGTGACCGTGCAGGGCTATCTCGCGCTCGATCTGGTCAAGAAGAACAATGTCGAGCTGGTGAAGGGCGTCGATCGCGCCTCGACCACGACCGTGTCCGCGCTGCGCACCGCGGTGACGGTGGCGCAGGCGCTGACCAACCAGAAGCTGGTGCTCGAACAGATCACCGCGCTCAACACGACGACCGCGAACATCATCGATTCGACCGGCAAGCTGCTCAAGTCGCAGACCGTGCAGATCCACGAACAGGCGGCGTCCGCGACGATCCCGCTCGAGACGCTGCAACGCGCGTTCCAGAACATCTACGACACGATGGACGCGATCGACGTGTTCAAGCTGAAGGCGCTCGACAGCATGAAGACCACGGTCGGTGCGCTGTCGAACGAGGTCGACAAGTCGCGCGGCTATATCGCGCGGGCGGAAGGCGCGACGCAGGGGCAATTGGGCGGACCGTCGCCGAGCGCGTTCAAGCTGGAGGCAATGTAGGGCGTGAGCGAAGTCGACGACGCCATCGCGAGCGCGCGCGCCTCCTGGTCGCGGATCTCGGACGACCGGACTGGCGCCGTCGTTCCGCGCGCGCCGTCGCGAGGACGCGCGCGCCAGACGCAGGCGATCGGCAAGCGGCTGACGCGGATCGTGGTGGCCGACGCGGTGATCCTCATCTCGGCGATGGTGATCGGGTGGATCGCGCCGCTGGGGATCGGTGGGGCGATGCTGGTGATGGCGTTGCTGGTCGCGGCGACGATGCTGCTGGCGGTGTGGCCCGCGGACCGCGCGCCGACGCCCGAGCGGCTGGCATCGGTCGAGATCAAGGGATTGCCGGCGCAGACCGAACGCTGGCTGGAGGCGCAACGTCCCGCCTTGCCCGCACCCGCGATCCCGCTGGTCGACCGGATCGGCCTGCGGCTCGAGACGCTCGCGCCGCAGCTCGCGCGCTTTGCCGATGATGCGCCCGAGGCGATCGAGGTGCGCAAGCTGGTCGGCGAGCAATTGCCCGCGTTCGTGAAGGATTACGAGAAGGTCCCCGCATCGCTCCGGACGACGCCGCGCAACGGGCGGACGCCCGACGCGGAACTGGTCGCCGGGCTGTCGCTGATCGAACGCGAGATCGGTGAGATGACGGCGCGGCTCGCCGAAACCGACCTCGACAGCCTCGCGACGCGCGGGCGCTTTCTTGAAATGAAATACCGCGACGACCGCTGACGCTTCCGCACGCCAAGTGTCGCTAAACGCTGCGTGAACAACGCATTCCGGCGCGGTTCAGGCCGGGTCGGGCATGACCTGCAACACGGTCGCGGTTCATGCGTTTGGCTCGTGACGACCGGCGTAGAATGTCAGGAGGTTCGACATGAACGGTTTGATGAAGAAGGCAGGACTTGGCGTCGCGCTGGCCGCGACCGTGTTGACCGCGGCGGCGCCCGCCGACGCGCAACGTTGGGGCCGTGGATATCGTGGCGGCGGCTGGGGTGGATACCATCACCGTGGCGGCGGCAATGCAGCGGGCGCGGCGGTGCTGGGCGGCATCCTGGGTCTGGGCGTGGGCGCCGCGATCGCGAGCAGCAATCGTCCGCGCTATTACGATCGCGGCTATTACGCGCCGCCGCCGGTGGCCTATTACGCGCCCCCGGTACGCACCTATTACCGTGAGGACTATCGTCCGCGGTGCTGGAGCGAGTGGCGGACCGACCCCTATTATGGCGAACAGGTCCAGGTTCAGGTCTGCAGCTAAGGTCAGTTCGACGGTCGGCCTGTCGACCCTATCGGAGCACGCGGCGGCGTCGGGGTTATCCCGGCGCCGCTTTTTTGTGGCGTTGCGGCGGCGGTTGCCGCTAGACGCCGCGACCATGACCGACACGCCAGAGACACCCGCAACCGAACAGCCGACCGCGACGGGCGATACGCCCCCGGATCGCCTGTCGACCAACCATCGCAGCCCGTTCTTTCAGCAGGACCTGCTGGAACGCGGGATCGGCATCCGTTTCAAGGACGGCGTGCGCCACGACGTCGAGGAATATTGCATTTCCGAAGGCTGGATCCGCGTCGCGCTGGGCAAGAAGGTCGATCGCAACGGCAATCCCCTGACGCTGAAGCTGTCAGGGCCGGTCGAGGCGTGGTTCGAGCGGCCTGCCGCCGGAACCGGCGAGCACGACGCCGCATAAACCTGATCACTCGTTCGGCGGCGGCGCGATCGCGAGCGCTGCCGAACGGCGATCCTGCCCGTCGCTGACGTCAGATCACGCGACGAGGTCGAGTTCCTCGCCGGCCGCCGCCGCGAGCAGACGGCGTTCGAGCGTCTTCAGCCGAGCGGCGGCGGTGATGCAGTCGCCGGTCAGGTCGGTGATGTAGAAGGTGTCGACCGCGCGTTCGCCGTACGTCGCGACATGCGCGGAGTGGATCGTCACCTTCGACTGAAACAGCGCGTTGGCGAGCTGGTTGAGCAGCGCAGGCCGGTCGCGCGCATTGACCTCGACCACGGTGAAGCGGTTCGACGCGCGGTTGTCGATCATCACGTTGGGGACGATCTCGAACGCCTCGGCACGCGCGCGCGGGAGCGGCTTGGCGACAAGCCGGTCGGCGAGCTTGCCGCGGTTGGCGAGCGCATCCTCGATCGCGGTCTTGAGCCGGGCGAGCTGTTCGCTGCCGTCGAACGGGCGGCCGAACGGATCCTGGACGAGGAAATTGTCGACCGCCATGCCGTCGCGCGTGGTGTGGATCCGCGCGTCGATGATGTTGCCCCCTGCGACATGGATCGCGCCCGCGATGCGGTAGAAGAGCCCGGGATGATCCGCGGCGTAGATCGTCACAAGCGTTGCGCCGCGACCGGGATAGACATGCGCGTCGATCGCGAGCTGCGCGTCGCCGGTGCCGGCGAGGAAGCGGGCGTTGTGGACGAGCACGTCCTCGGGCTCGGCGATCCAATAGGCCTCGGGCATGCGGCGGACGAACGCGTCGAACTCCGCGTCGCTCCAGCCGAGATCGGCGTGCAGCGTCTCGTGCTTGGCGGCGATTCGTTCGGCACGGCCCTTCTGCTTGTGGCCGAGGCGGAGCACCTCCTCGGCGGATTCATAGAGGTCGCCGAGCAACTGCCGCTTCCAGCCGTTCCAGACGCCCGGGCCGACCGCGCGGATATCGACGATGGTGAGGATCAGCAGCAGCCGCAGTCGCTCGGGGCTCTGCACCACGTCGCAGAAGTCGAGGATCGTCTTGAAGTCCGACAGGTCGCGCTTGAACGCGGTCGCGGACATCAGCAGATGCCAGCGGACGAGCCAGGCGACGGTCTCGGTCTCCGCCGCGCTCAGCCCGAAGCGCGGGCAGAGCCGTTGCGCGACTTCGGCACCGAGGATCGAATGATCGCCGCCGCGCCCCTTGGCGATGTCGTGGAGCAGTACCGCGACATAGAGCACGCGGCGCGAGACGATCTGGCGGAAGATCGCGCTGGCAAGCGGATGGTCCTCCCGAAGCGCGCCATTCTCGATCCGCGCGAGCAGACCGAGCGCGCGGATCGTGTGTTCGTCGACGGTATAGTGATGGTACATGTCGAACTGCATCTGCGCGACGACGCGGCCGAAATCGGGCACGAACCGGCCGAACACGCCGGTCTCGTTCATCCAGCGCAGGACGAGTTCGGGATCGCGCGGCGAGCTAAGCACGTCGAGGAACAGCGCGTTCGCGGTGGGGTCGTCGCGGATGTCGTCGACCAGCTTCACGTCGCGGGCGGCCGCGCGCATCGCGAGCGGGTGGATTTCGAGCGTGTTGCGGTCGGCGAGCTGAAAGATCTCGATCAGCCGGACCGGACTTGCGCGGAAGAAGTCGTCGTCGGGCAGCGCCAACCGGCCGCGGTCGAGCACGAAGCCGTTGAGACGGCGCGGGCTGCGGCGGATCGTCGGCAGCCCGAAGCGGCGGCCGCGCGCGGCGAACTTCTCGTCGAGATGCGCGAGGAAGACGCCGGTGAGGTCGCCGACGGTCTTCGCCTGGAGAAAGTAGAAATGCATGAAGCGCTCGACCTTCGGCTTGCCCGGGCGGTCGGAGAAGCGCATCCGGTCGGCGATCTCGCGCTGGACGTCGAAGGTCAGCCGGTCCTCGGCGCGACCGGTGATGCTGTGGAGGTGGCAGCGCACCGCCTGGAAGAAATTGTCGGCGCGGTGGAAGAGGCGATATTCGGCCTTGGTGAACAGCCCGACATCGACGAGCTGCGCCGCGCGCTGGACGTCGTAGATGTACTTGCCGATCCAGAACAGCGCGTGGAGATCGCGCAGGCCGCCCTTGCCCTCCTTGACGTTGGGTTCGACGACATAGCGCGTGTCGCCCATCTTGCGGTGGCGCAGGTCGCGCTCGACGAGCTTGTCGGCGATGAACGCGCGCGCGGTATCCGCCTGGACCTCGACCTTGAAGCGGCGCGACGCCTCTTCGTAGAGATCCATGTCGCCGGTGACGTAGCGCGCCTCGAGCAAAGCGGTGCGGACGGTGATGTCGGCCTTGGCCTGGCGGATCATCTCGTCGAGCGAGCGGCTGGACTGGCCGAGTTTCAGGCCGAGATCCCAGAGCGTGTAGAGCATCGATTCGATGATGCGCTCGACCCGCGGGGTCTGCTTGCCCGGCGTGAGGAAGCCGATATCGACATCCGAATGCGGCGCCATCTCGCCGCGGCCATAGCCGCCGACCGCGATCAGCGTGAGCCGGTCGTCGGGGGTGGGGGCGGGCGCGGGGTGCAGCCGGGTGGTGGTGAAATCGAACAGCAGGCGGAGCAGCTGGTCGATCAGATAGGCCTGCGCGCTCGACACCTCGAGCCCGCGGCTGGGATGTTCGGCGAGCCGCTTGGCGACCTCGACCCGGCCCGCGTCGAGCGCGGCCTTGAGCAGGATCGTCGCCTGGCGGCCGAGCGCGACCGGGTCGGTCTCGTCCAGCGCGGCGATGGTGTCGGCGACCGCGCGGCGATCGATGATCGCGCGGCGGTTGGGCAGGTGATCGAAGCGGCCGGTCATGCGGGACCAGATAGGGCGCGCGGCGCCATTCGTCATCTTGATTGCGGGAATCCTTCCCGAACCCTAGGTCTTCGCGCGGGTTTGGCGAAAGGAAGACGATGAGCGAAGCGTTGCGCGTGGGACTGGCGGGCCTGGGAACCGTGGGGGGCGGCGTCATCCGGCTGCTCGACGCGAACCGCGAGCTGATCGCCCGACGGGCCGGCCGCGCGATCGAGGTCGTCGCGGTGTCGGCGCGCGACCGCTACAAGGATCGCGGCGTCGATCTGACGCGGTTCGCCTGGGTCGACGATACGACCGCGCTGGCGCAGCAGGCGGACGTCGATGTCGTCGTCGAGCTGATCGGTGGATCGGACGGCCCCGCGCTGACGCTCGCGCGCTCGACGCTCGCCGCGGGCAAGTCGTTCGTCACCGCGAACAAGGCGATGCTCGCGCATCACGGCTATGAGCTGGCGACCGCGGCGGAGGCGGCGCGCGTCGCGCTGAAGTTCGAGGCGGCGGTCGCGGGCGGGATCCCGGTGATCAAGGGGCTGCGCGAGGGCGCGGCGGCGAACGCGATCGGGCGGGTCTACGGCATCCTCAACGGGACGTGCAATTTCATCCTGAGCAAGATGGAGGCGGAGGGGCGCGATTTCGCCGAGATCCTCGCCGAGGCGCAGGCGCTGGGCTTTGCCGAGGCGGATCCGAGCTTCGACATCGACGGGGTGGATGCGGCGCACAAGCTGTCGATCCTCGCCTCGATCGCGTTCGGGACACGGCCGGCGTTCGACACGGTGGCGGCGAGCGGCATCCGGCACCTGCTGGGCGCGGATATCGCAGAGGCGGCGGCCTTGGGCTACCGCGTGCGGCTGCTCGGGCTGGCGGAGGACGGGCCGGACGGGCTGTTCCAGCGCGTGCATGCGCATCTGGTGCCGGTCGACCATCCGCTCGCGCACGTCACGGGGTCGCTGAACGCGGTCGTCGCGGAGGGCAATTTCGTCGGGCGGCTGCTGTTCCAGGGTGCGGGCGCGGGCGACGGGCCGACCGCGAGCGCGGTGGTCGCGGACCTGATCGACATCGCGCGCGGCGAGTACGGGCCGCCCTATGCGATGCCGGCGGCGTCGCTGGTCGCGGCGGCGACCGCGGACAGCGGCGAGCGGCGCGGGCGCGCCTATCTGCGCTTCACGGTCGCGGACCGGGTCGGCGTGCTGGCCGAGATCGCCGCGGCGATGCGCGACGCGGGCGTCTCGATCGAGAGCCTGATCCAGCGCGGCGCGATGGCGGACGGCAGCGTGCTCGTCGCGATCGTGACGCATGAGGGGCCGGAACGTTCGGTCGCGCAGGCGCTGGAGAAGTTGCGCGGGTCGCAGAGTCTCGTGGGCCAGCCGCTGTGGATGCACATTCTGGGGTGATTTTGGGGGTGCGTGGCGGCGCCTCTCTCCGCCGTCATCCTGACGAAGGTCAGGATCCAGGGTGGCGGATGGCTGCGCTGTGTGGCTCTGGATCCTGACTTTCGTCAGGATGACGGGGTTGTGGGTGGGGATGACGGCCCCTCCCTTCCGTCATCCTGGGCTTGACCCGGGACCCAGGGCCGCGAGCGCTGCGCTGCTTGGCTCTGGGTCCTGACTTTCGTCAGGATGACGGGGCGGGTTACGGCCGCGCGGGGGGCGGGGGTGCGGGATTCGTCAGGTCGATGGCGATGCGGCCGGTCTTGTCGGGTTTCTTTGCAAACGCGCTCTTGGCGAGCGCGACCGCGCCGGCGACGAGCGGGGCGATCGGCGGGCCGAAACCGGACTGGCAGCCGCGCTGCGTCGCGGCGCAGGGCGTGCCATCGAGCTCGAGGGCGCGGATCGCGGTCATGTTCGGGTTGGAGGCTACGGGGCGGTCGGGCGGGCCCCAGTCGGGGAGCGGGAGGCGCGCGCCTGATTCGGTCCCGGGTGCGCAGACGACGATCGTCTTGTCGCCCTCCTTCACCACCGGGCAGTCGGGGGGATTGAGGATTGACCAGCGCTTCTCGGTCGGGGCGGACGACACGGGCGTAGTGGCAGGTGTGGCGCCGGCCTGTATAAGCGCGAGCAGCGTGACCAGAATCATGCAAGGTACCTCATCGGTCCGCGGTGATCGTGACGGAACACGGTTATCAACCCTATACGGCGGTTTGGCCGCCGTCGACTGTCCGACGGTCAGCGGGTATCCGCGGGCGGGCATCAGCGGGCCGGCATCACGGGGCGGGCGTCCGCATCCCGCCGGCGGCGACGCTGCCCGAGCCTTCGCCGGGACCGAACGCGACCGTCGCGCGGACGCCGGTGGCACCGCCGCCGACCAGAAACGGGCCCATGTCCTCCATCGGCGTGCGGGCATGGACGAGCGCGGCGCGCCCCTCCGCCACCATGTCGCGGCGGTCGGCGGTGTGCGTGGCCAGCGGCACACGGAACCGGTCCGCCTGGCGCAGGCCGCACACGGTGATGTCGGTCACGCCGGGATTTATGACGCAGCGCTGTTCCGCCGCCATCCGGGTGCGGGCACGGACGATCAGGTCTTCGTGCGGGGCGGGGTCGGACGCTGTCGTTGACGCCGGCAGGGCAATTGGCGGGACTGCGGCAAGCGTCTGGACCATCGTCAGCAGGATCGCGAGCATCGATACCGTCCTCGACCATCAATAACGGGGAGACTGGTCATGGGACCCCGCGCGGGCAAGCCTCAGTCGGTCGGATCCCGATCTATTGTGGCGACGCCGAGGCGCGGGATCTCGATCACGGGGCAGCGGTCCATCACGACCTGAAGGCCCGCGGCTTCGGCACGTGCGGCGGCGGCGTCGTTGATCACGCCGAGTTGCAGCCAGACCGCCTTCGCGCCGATTGCAATCGCCTGGTCGACGGCTTCGCCCGCCGCGGCGGAATTGCGGAAGATGTCGACGATGTCGATCGGGTCGCCGAGCTGGCCGAGTTCGCGGAAGACGAACTCACCATGGACGTGCTCGCCGGTGATCTGCGGGTTGACCGGGATGACGCGGTAGCCATGCGCCTGGAGCTTTGCCATCACACCGTAGGACGGGCGGTCGGGGCGGTCGGAGGCGCCGACCAATGCGATCGTCCGTGCGCCCTCGAGCAACGTCTTGATATCGGCGTCGGCGGTCAGAGGCATCGGCTCGTCCTCTTGGTGGAGTGCGCCGCGGACGGGTCGATACATGGACCGGTCGGGCGCGTCTCGAGAAACCTGGTCCGCTCGTGCCGTAGCTCTACGCGCCAGGCACGACCGGTAACAGCACAACGGCGCGGGCCCCAAAACGTTTCACATTTTTCCAATCCATGCGACGACCTGAGCGGCGAGGGCGGCGAAAATCACGTCGTCGGGCTCGGCTGCGGGGGGCGTTCCCGCGTCGGA
>Ga0265798_10010021_pt1 | contig 11740 bp, 7 predicted proteins | sample P3T30metagenome_FD_192430 | JGI IMG/M metagenome (GOLD analysis project Ga0265798, IMG submission 192430) | Plant litter microbial communities from East Loma Ridge, Irvine, California - P3 T30 | ecosystem: Environmental > Terrestrial > Plant litter > Unclassified | place: USA: California... | reverse complement strand
TTGTCTTCTTTATTTGCCGTACTCTCATTCAGGTGAGCAAATACGGTGTCGTGGAGACCAAGGGCGATCTCATTCGTGTAGTATGGTGGGTCGTGCAGAATCGCCAGTTGCGAGATGGGTTCATCTTCTTTGGCGTGTCGATCTAATCTTGTTGTGTAGGTACGAGAGTCGGGCGTTGAGGCAGGCGGTCTCGGAAGAAGTGGTACTTTACGGATTGTTGCGGAGCGGCTTTCTTGATCTCGGTTTTGACAGACTGGTCCAGTAGAGACGAGTATGGGGCGATGTGCTCACATGCGTTTCAGTGAACGATCTGTCCATACACTGTTGACATGGACATCAGCCTTCTTTGCCAAGTCTGTCGTCGGTTTTTGCGGATTTAACACGGCAATATCGATTGAGGTCTGATTGATTGACAAGACTGCTTATGCGCAGGCGTTCGGTTTCCTTCGTTAGATTGAGGTTGATTCGTAATCACCGCAGAGCACCACTCTGTTCATGTTCGCTGTCGTTGAGCTTTCAGCACCGCAGTCATATTTTCTGCCTCGAGAATAGGTTGACAAGGTGCGACAGACCGGAAAATCAACAAAGCCATGTCATCCCCAAGGTCAATCTTAGTCCTCGGAGCAGGCGAACTCGGTAACCAAGTCCTGAAAAGCCTGAAAACGCATCCGAAACGCGGCAACGTCCAAATCGCGCTTTTGCTGCGGCCCTCGACCATCGCCTCGAGCGATCCGATCAAGCAAGCTGAATTCCAATCATACGAGAAATCCAACATCAGCCTCATCGCCGGCGACGTCGTCACCGGCACCACAGCCCAATTAGCCGCTCTCTTCGCCCCTTTCGACACCATCGTCAGCTGCACCGGAATGACGCTGCCACCCGGAATGCAACTCAAGATATCACAAGCAGTGCTCGAGGCGCGCGTGAAACGGTACATTCCCTGGCAATTCGGACTCGACTACGACGCGATCGGGCGCGCGAGTGCGCAAGATTTGTTCGATGAGCAGTTGGATGTGCGAGACTTGCTGCGCGGTCAGGATAGAACCGAGTGGGTGATCGTGTCGACCGGAATGTTCATGAGCTTTTTGTTCGAGCAGGCCTTTGGTGTTGTGGATTTGAGGGCGGGCAGTGTGCATGCTTTGGGGAGTTGGGAGAATGAGCTCGCTGTGACGGCTGTTGAGGATATTGGGCGGGTGGTGGCGGAGATTGTGCTAGTGGAGGTTGAAGAGAGAGGAGTTGTTTATGTTGCTGGGGACGTCGTTAGTATGCGCAGGTTGGCAGATGTGGTTGAAATGGTCCTTGGGGAGAACGTTGAGAAGAGCGTGAAGACAGTGGATCAGCTAAAGCGAGAGTTGGCGGAGGATCCTAGCGATGTGATGAGAAAGTACCGCGCGGTCTTTGCGGCTGGTGTTGGGGTCTCATGGGATATGAGAGAGACTTTCAATTTTGAAAATGGCATGGAAACTGTGTTGGTGGAGGAGTGGGCCAAGCAGAATCTGTGAACCTCCCAGGGGACAGAAGTAACGGAGCTATGGCATCTCTGCCGAATAAAGCACCAGAATCGACTCGGTCTCGTAGGATATCACCTGATAACATCAGCTTTGGTACATTGAACTCCTCCATCGACCGACGAGATACCGACAAGGTACCTTCCGCTAATTTGATGTATCTCACGGGACGAAGCGTTCGCGTGAGGAGGTACCATCAGCTTCGTTACATTGAAATGTTCGATCGACCAGCGAGATACTCAAAAAATTACTAACGTTCCATCGCAATGTCCCCCATCAGCTTGGGTGTATACAAATGCACCATCGACCAGCGAGATACTCATAAACTCGCGGACTAGTGTTTATGGCATCTTAGTGCATGACGCCTACCAACGAGGCTCTGAGGTCCGGAGGTAGAAGAGAGATGCATCTGCTGAGCATCTCGCCCTCTCAGCGGTAACTCGATCTGTACCTACGCGTCGACAACCCGAGGTTAGTCAAAGTAACGGAACAATAGAATATATCGACAGTGAATTGTTCCGGAGCTCCATGTCAATGAGAGCCGAAATCCAACGACCACGGAGTGTAGTCCAGCATCACTAATTGGACGCCGGCAGTCTCGCAGTTACGATCTCTTTACGAGCCCTACCTATCATGTCGGACCATTGCCAAACGTGCGACAGATATCAAGGGTCTGCATAAGCCCGTGCCTTACTTCAACCTTAGAGATGGGTGAAATTGGTGCAAGGCGAACGTGCAAGGCAAGCAGCGATTCATGGCAGGAGTAGTCCGACAAAAACGGCAGAAGATCAATCTTGGACTTGGAGGATGAGCTCCGTTTCGCGCGCACTCACCGCAGTTGCCACGCAGTCCGACAACAGCCCTGCCTACACCCCGACTCATACGTGTCGATCCCGTGTGGGAGAGGCGGACGTGCTAAAACGGCGCGTCGCACAAGAGATAAGCCTGCCGTGGGAACCGGTCAAGGGAGATGAAGAAAGATTGCGTTATCGTGGAGATTCCTGGTACGCCTGCGCAAGTGCAAGATAGCGATATGGCGGTATAGCTGCAAGAGTGGATGTTGTTATTGGGCTTACCTATCACACCGCTCGGTTACAGCGGTAGAGCAAGCTTGCATGTCAAGACTGGCTCTTCGGAACAACCCACATAAAAATCGCCTGGTCGTAGCTGATGTCGCAAGCGAAGCGAAGGACCCCTAAAGTAGTGCTGGCGCATCGACTCAGAGATAGCAGCACAACTCGGAGCGTGTGAAGGGAAAAGTGCCGTGAACGTAAGTGCACAACGAGTGTGAATCGGGTACCCTGTCGGCGTTCTGGGAGTTCTGGTGGTTAGCGCGGCTGGCAGGTCTGAGAAGGGACGAGCTTTCGCTAAAATAATAATGCCTCCCTCTTGAATCTAGGATCTGATTCAAGTGACAACCACCGACCGCCGACATTGTTGATAGTGGGGTCATTCCCCTCTCGGTTTGAACCCGAGCAATTCAAGGTGCATCCTGGAGGATTTCGTGCATGATTGCAACTCTCGGTGGATGTGTCGGTTGGCTAGTGGTTGAGCACTGGGGATACCTCCACCTCCACCTCTACGGGTGCATTCAGTAGTGTGGCGATAAGACACTCGTTGTGTATTCGAAATTTAGGGCGACGCATATCGCGAAGACCTTTGCTCGTAGACGTTTCATACCGCAGGGATCAGGCTGGCCGAGGTAGGGTCTCTCAAGGGCGACATGATCTGCTAAGACGTTTTCAAAACTGCCGCTTGCGAGACGTTCGCCGTGCTCTCGGACGCGGACTGTAACGATGTCCAGTTTGCGCTCCGGTTGCATTCCGGTCCACGAGACTCGATGGTGCGTGCAGCGGCGATTATCAGACGGTGGAGAAATGGACGAAGGAAGAGAAGCACAGAAGCTGAAGATATGAGCGTAATGTGAAATGGTGTCAACATGACGGAGAGTAGGGCCGTAGCTGAAAGTAGTGGCTTCGTATTTGGTCGTCACGCTCTATTCGGATAGCGTACATCGGGGGTTATCCGAGGCACCCTTGTCAGAAATAGCAGCACCAAGTTACACCGTCGAGGCATAATTGATACATGGCCTCGGTAGCTTCTGAAGCATTATCCTCCTACAGCACTTCACCAAGACCCTTGATGTAAAAGAATTTGATGGCGGCCATTCATCGCCTCCAACGTCGAGCGAACTAGAGCCAACGGCCTGGTGGTACTACAATCAGCACTCGGACGTTTGACGAATCTTAAGCCTGTTTCGGTAAGGGAAATTAGAAAGAAGGTATCGTCACTCGGCGGTCGGATACTGAGCTGCCGAAGATGGAGGCCTTGGCGCGATGTACGCCATCTATAGGCCATCTTTTGTAGGAGAGGCGACTGGGATTATAGGGATCTAGGAATGTGTTCAGACTACCTCTCAGATAGCCCTCCTCTCCCACGCCCTCATCCGAGAACGCGGTTGGGGATCAGCCGGCGGCATCTGCAGCGATGTCTGGCATGCAGCGCGCAGTGACCACCGACCACTCTCATCCTGGACTTCTGCCCAGTCGCGACAGGACTAGTGCAGCAGGCCTGCTTGGAGTCGACATGGAGATGCTGCTGGCTACATGAATTCGGTGGGCGATTCTGGAGCAGCATCTCAACGGCAACATCACACTGTACGGCAATTGCCTCAGTCCACACCTCAACGAAGCCAATGCCATCTTTTCCTGCCCAGCTTCCAAAGGCAATCGGGCGATGGTAGCTCTGATCCCGCACTCTCCGCGCGGCGTAACCAAGGTAGACAGAGCATGGCAGGATGGAGATGAGAGCATGGCAAACCACTCGCCCAGATGGCGCCGGTGACTTTCGCCTAGCGGGGGTGGCAGGCATTGGTGGATCCAAGGCGAGACGATGCGATGATGGCAAAAGTGGAGGAGAGGAGAGTGTGTGGCGGGTGAGAAGTCTACGGGATTCCGTGGCCCTAACACTAACAAATGTCACGCCAACGTGCCATTGGTAAGGGAGTACTTTTCATGTACTTTTCGGACACGAACACGATGCTTAGCAGCAGTCTGTTAGAGTGCATGATCTGCCTTGTGCAGTAGGTAGTATCAAATGCTTGCTGCTGACAGTCTCACGTCCGGACATGAATATACACTCCCTGCTTTGACCACACGCTCGACAAGACAAGGCGTCGACGGTACGCAATTATCAGTAGGTACCAGACCAGAACCAGAACCCCTTCGATAGAGTTCTTTCTTCCTGCGACGCCTAGCGCCAATTGCCGCGAAACGCATTCAGCCTTTGGCAACGGCCGTCTACCTAGCTGCCCCTCCTCTTCTCATCGCCCGTGCCATGCTGCAGTGTAGGTATGTCTCACGCCATATCTTGCAGCAAGTCGATGTGCAGTGCTCCGTCCAATGCCCATACGACGATTGCCCATGCGATGATCATGCCATTCCATGTCTGACTTGCACCAGCAACACCGACATAGATGTTCTCTGCGCGGGGCTTCTTCCACCTCTCTCCTCCAGCCAACGGCCTAGCAGACGCCAAAAAGCACTCCCGTAGGTAGCATCCACCATCCAAGCTAAAACTGCTTGGCTCGTGCCTTTGCACTAGCCGGCATCATTGCATCTCATACCCACTCCACCACGTTGTGTCCAAGCGTGCGCCGGCGTCTCCGCTGCCTGAGATACAGCAATAACTAGACCACCACCTCTTCTGCCTGAGTTCTTGCTCCTGCTACCTACCCATCCCGCTAATACCCTCCGTGCAACTCTCCTACAACACGGCACTCCGACCTGATTACGCCTGCAACTAGCCCATCTCACTAGACTAGACCCGGCTGAAAGCTTTCCACCACTGCGCAGTCCTTACACCAGAATACCTATTTACGCCCAAGCCTCCTAATACACAACTACCAAGTCAGCAACTCCGATCAGACCGTTTCCACTTTGATTTTGTCACGCCAAGGGACGAGCGGACGACGCTGCAAACAGGACTCTGATCTGTGTCCGCTTTCGTGTTCCCCAGCTGAAACGTCGGCACGCAGCCGCGCCTTCCTTGCCTCAGTTACTCGAACGGCGTCCAGCAAGCGCAACGTTTGACTTCATTCAACAATCCAACAATGGCTGCCGTCATGAACATGCCCGCTAGGAAACCAGTGGGCAGAACACCACAAGCACCTTACTCACAGATGGCACCCACACAATACGCGCCAAACGCTTATTCGGGAAGCTCATCGATGGCCGCACCACCCGTTCGAGTCTCGCCTCCAATGCCGCAGCAACCATACTCGCACACCCGCCGCACACCCTCCGTGGCTACCTCATCCTCCTCAAACAGTGCCAGTACCAACCCAAACACACAGCGTACAGCGCCATCCACCTATGCAAGCAGCGTTCGCCGGTCGACCTCTTCGCGCAGCACTTCAACAACCAGCCCGACATCATACGTCGCCCTCATGCGAAAGCAAAAGGCTACTGTCTGGTGCGACCGTGCCCAGCATGAAGACCCAAGGATACTCGCCGCACAGAGGCAAGCGAAGATGCGTGCCACGATGGAAGTGGCAGGTTCACACAATGGAGGTGGACGGACCAGCACAAGCAGCTCAGGGCTTGCAGGCGGTATGAGGAGCAAGATCAGGCACCACGGCGCAGTCAAGGCCAGCGCATACAATGCCGTTGCCAACCAGTCTGGGGCAGGCGTCCCGATGCGCTTGAGTGCTACCGAGGTCGAAGAGGGTGACAGTGATGAGGAGCCACGTTATCACCAGCGCACCGGCTCTGGTCGCTCGAGCCTTGGCAGTGGTCAAAAGGCTTCCAACGTGCAGCGCGGCTACTCTGGCACTTCAACACCATCTGCACACAGCCCGCTGGACACCAGAAGCAAATATGCCGACGACCAAACACCGACTACCAATGCTTACGGCGGCCAAAGTGATGACTACTTTGGACAACCTGGTGGACAAGGTGGTAGCGGATCGAGTGGCGAGGTCGAACGGAACTTCGGCCGCCCCGCTGGCCTACCAGTACAACAACGACCCAAGGCGGATGTGGAGCGGAAGACGAGTGATGAGCTGCGGAGAAGAGGCAGCGTTGACGACCGCACAATGACGATGAACGCAGGCCGTTTGTTCGTCGCCAACCCGGATTTGAGTGATTGATCCTGTCACCACGGGCTCATACAACGACGTACAATAAGGAACAGGAGTTTACTGGGTTTAATTCTGTCCACTGCTTGGGACTGGGAAGGAGCTAATTTCATGAGCTGTTTTTCTCGCCATTTTGGCACGCTCGACACCCTCGCTTGCATATACCCCTTGTGTCTGGCAAGGCGAGGTGGCATCATCTGTTTACGCAATATACTACGGCGGTTTCTATATTTAAGCGTTACGCAATACCAGGCAAGAAATCATAAGATTTGAAAAGACTTGAGATTATTATCAATGAATCCCGAACCATTACATTGACACTAATGTCTGTCCGTCAATTGTATGGTAGTATCAGCGACATCTGTCAGTCGCAATAGTGTTTTGGCCGGTAAATGTTGATTGAGCTTAGTACTTCATGACGGACATGCCAGTGAAATGCTCATCAACACACGCTACAACAAACTTTGGCATCGCATTCGAATCATCACATGTTGAAGCATTCGAAAGCTATGGCCCGAGCGTCTGAATCGCATTGGCTTCACCAATGCTCTCGACAGCAACACTTCTTCCACCACTTCAACAACCTCATTGCAAGATGTCGCTCACAACAGTAACCACATTGCCTACTGAGGGCGATTTCACTCCTCTCTCAGAACACCACGAGCAAACCCCAGGTAGCTTCTTCGCCGGCAAACCCGTCCTCCACCTGCAAGCACCTGCGTCCAAATTGCAAGTCAGCAAAGAGGATCTCGAAGCAAATGAGGCCGTAAAAGCTCTCGTAGCCACTACCGATGATGCAGCCGTCGACTCAGAAGGCCTGATGGAAATCCAGGACATTGATGTCTGGGTGACGTCAAGGTACGCGAGCACAGCACATTCAAACGTCCTCCAATCCACTGACACAAGATCACACTAGGCACCTAATCCTTTGGTCTCCCACCACCAACAAGGGCGCGCAGATCACTTACCCGACCATCACCGTCCACGCGCAAATCGGCGCCGCCGTCCTCCTCGAACTCAACCTCTCCGACTCCAACGTCGTCCCAGACGAAGACATCGAGCACCTGCAGCTCCGCATCACAGCCTCAAAAGTCATCGCGCAGGCGTCTTCAATCGCAGGGAATGGGAAAGCAGCAAGCGCATCCGATCCCGGCTTCGCGCTCTACATGGCGATTGGCGATTGCCAGGAACTGAACCCGGACCCGGCGCAAGACGACGACAGCGATGCCGACGAGGGCGGACCTGCTTTCGATGAGACGGCGCCGGGCGCTACGGGCTGGATCACCAGCGACAACCTCCACGAGTTCACGGATGCGGATGGCAATTTTAAAATGCCCGAAGGTGTGACGGTCTTTGGCGATGAGGAAGAGGGCGATGCGGGTGCTGCTCAGGGACTTGGTGAGGGCGCTGGTCGTGTTAGGAGGGCGGACGAGGTTGACGCTGAGGAGGGTGCGGATGGGGAGTCGAAGTGGCAGAAGACTGGTTGAAGGAGACGATATCCTTAAAAAAAAAAAAAAAGAAACGAATGGCATGCATGGTACGGTATAGCATCGAGGACATGGTTTGGTTGGTTTGCTCTTTTCGCAAATGTGATACCCAAAAAAGACTTTCTGTAAGAACGCGGGTTTGGTACAACAACACGATTACGAGACTATTTGTGTGTTCTCTCTCTCCATAAGGGCGCTGAGACTGACAAAAGAAAAGAAAAGAAATTGAACGAAAATCAATTTACACTACGCGGTGTCATCCCCCTCCCGTCATCTAGATGAAAGACTAGATCAAGTCTTCACGAACCCGGCGCCATCCCTCAGAAACCCAGCACCATCATACAAGCTCCCAGGCGTCGCCATCCCTGTGTCGGGAGACCGCAGACTGAGAGCAGCACGCCGTCCATGCGCCGCCGAATACATCCTCGGCGTCTGGACCATCCGCGCCTTCTCAGCGTCCGAAGGACTACTACCAGGGATAGTGCTCAAGCGCTTCCTATTGTTCCAAAAGTCCTCCCCGTCCTCCCACACGCTCGACGACCGCTCACACTCCTCACCGCACTCCCCTTCCTCCTCTCTAGCCTCGCAATCCCTAGAGGAAACACTCTTCGGCGACGAAACAGGGATATCGAACCCAGCCAGCGCCCCTTCAAGCCTGCGCTCAACCTCCGACAAATCAACATTATCCAAAGCACTAGTCGGGTCCGCATCGTCGTCGTAACAACCATCGTAGCGGTAATCATGCGCCCCGCTCTCAACATCCCTCCGGTCGCGCGCTCCGAAATCGAAATCAAACAAGTCGTTGCTGCTGTCGTTCGCCTCGTCCGCTTCGCTGCCGACCCAGGGCAGGGGCGGGGCGGGCTCGCGCGACAGGCCGTGGATGTAGCGTCTGCCTTGGTGGGAGGTGGAGGTGTCCATTTCGCTGTTCATGCGGCGCAGGGCGACGATCTGGCGGGCGAGGGACTTGGCGGGCGGGGCGCGGGGGCCGGCGGGGAGGGTTGCTGTTGGGCTGGTTGAGGTCCGGTTGGGTTCGAGAGTGGGACTGTTGTGGGTGGGCAATGGTGAGGGTGAGGGCGATTGGGTTGGTGGAGAGGGTTGTGGGCGGTTGGTGCTGCCTGAAAGCAGCGACGATGGCGTGCCTCTTTCGAGGCTGTCGTTGTCGTTGTCGGCCAGGAGAGGTGGACGTGGTGCGGGACGGTGCGGATTGAGATATATTGCTGTTGACGGTGAGCGGTTTCTTGCCATGCTCAGTGGAAACGGCACAGGGTTGTCGTCTATGGGCGGAGGGAGGATGGGGGCGCCGGGAAAATCGACTTTACGACTGTGTGTCTGGATGCGTGCCATGATGGTGCTGGCGTTGGCTGATGTCAATTCCTCCTTCTCGATAGACAAGAGAGTGGCAAGAGGCGTCGATGAGCCGGAGTGTCCTTCTGGGCTGGACAAGCCGAGATCCTGGGGCGTGCTCTTGGGCGAGCAGGGTGGCGAATCTGGCTGATATTCCTCGCTGTACGATACGGGTCTGCTGTAACGCGCCTTGTCGTCTGAGAAGGTCACCGTGTACGGAGAGCTATGGTTGGTCTGATCTGCCGCCGCGACGGTCTCCACGAATGCTGGGCTCGCTGGGTCGTACTCTCGGGATCCGTTTCGGTTTGGAATTTCAAGCATCGGGCACGCAGGGTCGTATTCGTCTTCTTTCATTATCGGCAGAGGCGGGCTCGACGGGATCTCTGCGTCGACATTGGCGTCCGCGTTGTCCGAGATGTGCAAGTCGAACAGTGCTGGTTCTTCGTCGTGGCCCCAGCCAAAGTCAAAGGGTGGCTCGTCGGTTGATGGCCGTGTAAAGTAGAACTCAGGCACTGGCTGATCTCGCTGTACGGCCGTAACAGTGGTCTTGCTCGGGCTCGGAAATGCCGGAATGCTATACCTAGAAGACTGGCCGGAGTGGTGGGATACAGATCGGCTTCCAAGTGTCCCGGGTGATGCAGGCGCAGAGAGCGTGGTATCAAATTGATGAGAGAACGGCTGAGAAGACATCCCGTGGTCTTGGAAGGATGTCCAGGTGCAAGTGCTCAGGGTAGGCGAACTCGAAGTCAATGATGCTCGGAGAGTTGATATGCGCAGATGCGGTGCGAAAGCCGTTGCATTCGACAGACGACTTTGGTGCGATACTATCGGTAAGCCTGCCATCGTGTTGGCCGGCACGTCGAAGTCTATCGGCTCTTCTTCAATGCCGTGCATGATACTGGGACTCGTCGGTTTGCTGGGAGGCGGCCCGAGAATCTGTGGTGTCAGCGTGGAGATTCGCACGCAGTTCTGCCTTCGGTGGCCTTTGCGGGCGTTTGGGCTGCCTTTGAGTGCTGAAGGCTTCTGCAAAGGTGCGCTGTCCCATTGAAAGGGGTTTCCGTTGCTGCTGCGTGATGATGTCTGCGTGGAGTTGGACGCCTGCCATGTTGGCGTACCTGCGTTCCCACTGATGTCTCGCAGGATACTGTTTTTCGGCCTCTCAGCTGGAGACCCGCTTTCGGATACCGTGGTAGAGCATCGTGATACCCTTCGAGGGGTGTGTACTTTCTTGTCACGACCATCTTCATTGTGGAAAGAGCCCATCGATGACACGCTTCGAATGCTCACACGATCAGCCGTGCCTACACGCGGTATTGACAGCCGGCTATGGTGGTCGCTGTCGAGTGAGGAGACAATGCTGGCTGCTGACAATCGGCGACTCAGCTGGGTTTCGTTGCTATAACGGGCAGCATTGCTGCGGACTGAAGCCTTGTATTGATGTGCCATCGCGGTGGCAGGGACGGTGGGCGAGGTGTCCGGTATAGGTACAGGTCGCGGTCCAGCGACGAGTGGATTCTGCCATTGCCGATGCGAGACTGCTTTCAGAGCCGCTCTGTCGTCGTCGGCCACCATCTGCTCTAAGCTTGGCGAGTTCATGTTCTCATCTGGAGCACGCAGTATGGGGCTTGTCACCAGGACGGAGCTGCTGGCAGATTCTTGACTCGATGTTGACATCCGCGACAAGCAGAATCCGTTGCGAACTCCCATCGCCTTCGAATTGTGCGGTGCTATAACGGGCAATGGTGGTACAGGGCCGATTGGAGGTTGGCCGACGGCGCGGTGGGCTCCCAGACTGATGGAACGAGCGTGCATCCGAGGTCTGCCGTTGTCGAGTGGTTGTCCAAATGCGGTACTATCTGGTATCGGCCCAATCAGTGCTCCCACCGAATACGACCGTTTCGCTTTGGGACCTTCGTCGATGAAGGTAGCACCGTACCTCCCTGGCGATCGGATGGCGAACGAAGGCAGTACGGCGGGCTTCGGGCTCGATGGCCCAACAAATACATCGTCGTTCTGCAAGACTGAATGCTCAACAAGTTCCGTACCAGAAAATGGACCACGCGATCGGTTCCCAGGCAAGTCGACAGTCTCCGGCACGGACGATTGAGAATGCGTGGGTCGACTCCGAGGGCTCTCTATGATAGCCGAAAGGTGCTTGAACCTTCCAAGAGGGATACCTTGTTGCTTGAAGCGCTTGGGAAGCGAGATGTATGACTTTCGTTTCCGGCGGTTGGGATTATTGGCGGGATTGGAGTCGTCGATTT
>Ga0265798_10010020_pt1 | contig 11741 bp, 5 predicted proteins | sample P3T30metagenome_FD_192430 | JGI IMG/M metagenome (GOLD analysis project Ga0265798, IMG submission 192430) | Plant litter microbial communities from East Loma Ridge, Irvine, California - P3 T30 | ecosystem: Environmental > Terrestrial > Plant litter > Unclassified | place: USA: California... | reverse complement strand
TTAATGACAAAGTTTACAAAAGTGCAGATAATGCGCTGTCGACAAGCCTGCTAAACCTGAGCCACAATCAAAATACGATTACAATTGGCTATAGCTCTATGGATTTTGTAAATACTGCTCAAAGGGAGATTACCTACAAAATGACAGGCTACGAAAACAGGGCGGTTACAACAAAAGGAAATGGCGAATTGAGGTTTCCCAACATGCCATCGGGAAATTATACATTTGAACTGACAGATGTATTAAGCAAAAACAAAACCGTTATATCAATACACATCAATGCACCGTTTTGGCAAAAATGGTGGTTCATTACGGTTGCCTGCATCACCATGATTTTGTTGGGAATTATTATACTAATTCTTTATTTACGGTGGCTTAAACATATGCAGGCCTTGCAGTTACGGCAAATGATTAGCTTTCAAAAAGATGATCGTAAAAGAATCGCGGATGATTTGCATGATGACCTGGGATTGAAATTATCGTCCTTGAAACACTACCTTCTTGCAGGCGACATAAATAAAATGATTTCGGGTGGGGAATTGAGAAGTTTGTCGGTTCAATACATAGACCAGGCGCTGCAGGTTTTGCGTAATACCTTAATAAATTTAAGTCCTAAAACGCTCGATGAAAACGGCTTGATACCAGCCCTGCAGGATTTGGCAAACACGATTAATCGTTTGGGCATAATTGAAATCCACATAGATAACGTGGGGTTCAGTGCCATCCTTAAAAATGCACAGCAGTACGCCATATACAGAATTTGCCAGGAACTTATCAACAATACAGTAAAGCATGCGGAGGCAAAAAATATTTACATTTCTATCGTTAACCGAGATGACAAATTCATTCTGCTGTATGAAGATGATGGAAAAGGATTCGACTACCCCGCCGTGAAAAGAGGCTATGGCTTATCAAATATCGAAGCACACATACAGGCCATAAAGGCTAATATTGATATAGATACCCAACCTGGAAGAGGTGTTGCCGCAACAATTACAATTTACCTTAAACAGAAAAATAAACCAAAAACTGATGGTTAAGATACTCATTGCAGACGATCATAACATGATGATAAATGGCCTGAAACTTATTCTTGCCGTTCGTCCCGATTTCAACATTATCGCCACCGCAAACAACGGATTAGAAGCGCTCGAAGTGGTAAAAAACGACAGACCTGATGTGATTCTGCTCGACATTAATATGCCCATGATGAACGGCTATCAAACTTTGCAAATTTTAAAAAGCGATTTTCCTGAGGTTAAGGTCATTGTGCTCTCAATGTCTGCCGAACGGAAAAGTGTTTTAAACATGCTCGAAGCAGGCGCAAATTCGTACCTTTTTAAAAATACTGACGACAAAACACTTTTCCAGGCCATTGATGAAGTTGTGAAAGGACGATACTTTGTGAGTACCGAAATTGAAGACGTTTTAGAAGAATTTCTGACAAAGGACCGGTTTAATCTGAAAAAGCAATCCCAAAAGGTATTATCAACCAGAGAAATAGAAATAGTAAAATTAATTACCGATGGAAACACCAATGGCGAGATTGCGGATATCCTCTTTTTGAGTGTTAGAACCGTTGATACCCACAGAAAAAATATACTTTATAAGTTAGGGCTCAACAACACTGCATCTCTGGTAAGATATGCAATAGAAAATAAAATTTTCCTAGGTTTAGATTAACGACAAACCATGCATAACTCTTCCCTACGCTATTAACAAAAACGAAAACAGCTGGTTCGAAAAAAGGGTAATCAGATGATTACCCTCAATTTTGTAAACTTTAATCTACAGCCGGCTTTATTCAAAATCACGAAGGATAACAAACGGCTTATTTTGAAAGTGCGTCAAAATCCTCATCAGATAACTGAATATCTACAGCTTTCAAATTTTCTGATAAATGTTCTACCGATTTTGTTCCCGGAATCAGCAAAATATTTTCTGCCCGCCTTAAAAGCCATGCAAGGGCAATCTGTGCGGTGGTTGCATGATGTTTTTCAGCAATCAACTTTATTTTGTCTTCCAACTTCGATGGCCCTGAGGCGAGTGGAAACCAGGGAATGAAAGCCATACCTTGTGCAGTGGTATAGTCTAAAACGTTTTCCCATTGCCGGTTTCCAAGGTTATAAAGGTTTTGTACAGAAGCGACCGGCAAAATTTTTTGAACTTCTTTAATTTGCTCAACAGAAACTTCCGACAAGCCAACATATCGTATTTTACCTACTTCAACTGCTTTTAAAACTGGTTGCAGCGTCTCATGAATATTGATTTTCGGGTCTATTCTATGCAACTGCCACAAATCTATTGTATCAACTTTCAACCGCTCTAAACTTCCATTGATATTCTCTTCTATGTTTTTTGCTGAACCGTTTGGCACCCAATTATTTGGACCGGGGCGGTCAAAACATCCTTTGGTTGCGATTACCAAATCCTGTTTGTAAGGAAATAACGCCTCAGCGATTAGAGATTCGTTCAGTTTTGGACCATAAGCCTCTGCTGTATCAATAAAGTTTACCCCGCCCGCAACTGCCGCCTGTAAAACTCTAATTGCATTAGTTCTATCGGCTACTTCGCCAAAAACACCATTCCCGGTTAACTGCATGGCACCATATCCTAGGCGATTAATTTCTAAATCGCCAATTTTGAAAGTCTTCTTTATGTTCATCATAACTAAATTATTACTACGACATTTAATTGTACTGCAATAAACGAAGGACTAGTGGTATTGTTTAACGCTTGACTTTTTGTGATAAAAATTTAACAATTTTCCTAAGTGTCTGTTAAAGATAACTTTGCAAAACCATATTGCCCCAATGTTTGTTGTAAAAAGAAAAAACGACAAAATCCTATGAAAAAATTATTGTACACAGGCATGCTTGCCACTTCATTATTGGCGTTTCAGGCATGTAACAGCGGTTCTAAAGATGCTAAGGAAAATGCAGATAGCATTAACAAAAGCAAAGACACAACAACCAACACAGCCAGCACAGGCGGAATTGCAGTTGAAGAGGCAGATGCTAAGTTTGCTACCGATGCAGCTAACGGAGGATTGGCAGAAGTGGCTTTGGGAAAACTTGCCCTTGAAAAAACCACAAATGCTTCAGTTAAAGAGTTTGCAAACATGATGGTTAACGACCATGGAAAAGCAAATGAGGAACTAATGTCGATAGCAGCAACAAAAAATATTACATTGCCTGCTGATGTTGATGCGGAGCACAAGAAAAAAGCAGATGATTTAAGTAAGAAAACAGGCAAAGATTTCGACAAAGATTATGTAGACGCAATGGTGGATGGCCATAAAAAAACGCTGAAATTAATGCAGGATGAAGCAAAAGATGGCAAGGACGCTGAACTAAAAGCTTTTGCTGCGAAAACAGCACCTATTGTTCAGGCCCATTTGGATATGATTAATAAAATTCACGATAGCATGAAATAGTGTTTCGTGAAAAATGCTTAAAAGCCCTTTCTGTTTAGAAAGGGCTTTTATTTTACCCAAAAATTTGCTTTGCTTTATCAATTGCCTTTTTAAGGTCGATGCCTTTTCCTAAAACGCCTTTAAACAAATCCCCTTCCGACCGCAACCGCTCCACTGCGTTAGTGATATTGAAGTCGCTCATTTTTAGTCCAGGTTTTACCTCATCCCAGTGTAGTGGCATAGAAACTGTTGCCCCAGGTTTCGGTCTTAAAGAATATGGTCCCGCAATAGTGGCTCCTGGTCTGTTCTGTAAAAAATCAAGGTACATTTTCCCCTTCCTTGCAGAAATCATCCGCTCAAGGGAAGTGTAATCAGGAATTTGCTTGTTAACCAATGTAACAATAATCTTTGCGAACATCTGGCTTTGGTCGTAGCTGTATTTCGCATCTAAAGGGATGTAAATATGAATCCCCGTAGAACCGGAAGTTTTTGGATAGCAAGGCACATCTATCGCATCCAGCACGTTTTTCACTTCTAGTGCCGCTTCTACAACCTGGTCGAAACTCTGCTTGTCGGGGTCAAGGTCGATAACACAATAATCAGGGTTATCCGGGCTTTGCACCCTACTAAACCACGGATTCATTTCAATGCAACCTAGTGAAGCCATCCAAAGTAAACTATCAACGTTGGTCCCAACCAGGTATTCTTTCTTTTCTCCCTCCCCATTTTCATAGGGAAATGTCTGCGCCCAATCCGGAGCTTTTCCTTTAACATCCTTTTGATAAAAACTCGGTCCGTGTATCCCTCCGGGAAAACGATTTAATGATTGTGGTCTATCTTTTAAATACGGTAATATGTAATCGGCTACCTGATAGTAATAATTAAACATATCACGCTTAGTTACCTTATCTTCAGGCCAGTAAATTTTGCTCAAATTGGTAAATTTCAATTCATGCCCATTCAGTTTCCTAACCTGGGTTTCATCTTTCGGGTTAAGCAGGGTTTTTGGTTCTTTACCTTTTGGTGGTTTTATTGCCTGGGCGTGGTTGTTACCTTTCTGCTCATCCTTATCCCCTTCCACTATTGCTTCGGTTTCCACCTCCTGCTCCCTTACAACATCTTTAGCCTTTTTATCTTCACGCATCCCTTGAAATGAAGGGTGTCGAAATACCCCATCGTCTGTCACCTCTGTAAACGCAACTTCACAAACCAGCTCAGGTTTTAACCAGGTGGCTTTAGCCTTCGGCGGGTTCGGACGAAAACGCGATGGCTTATTTATGTCTGGAATATCATCAAACGGGCTTTTATCAATTATCAACGGTTTAAACTGAGTCATCATCGTTTTCTGGAGTTTATCAGAAAAACCGGTTCCAACTTTGCCAACATATTGCAGCACTTTATTTTCATAAACACCAAGCAATAACGAGCTGAATGATTTGGAAGTGTCTTCATTTTTTGTAAACCCAACTATTATTACTTCCTGCCGTTTATGAACCTTAATTTTCAACCAGTCTTTAGAGCGTCTGTTCGGGCTATAAACGCTGTCTGATTTCTTCGCGATAATACCTTCTAAACCCATCTTTTCAGCGGCTGCAAAGAAGTCGATACCACTTGCTTTGAAAACCTTACTGATTCGTATGCGGTCATCATCAGCTGGCAAAACCTGTTGCAAAATGGCCTGTCGCTCAATTAAAGGCAAATCCATCAAATTTTTACCGTTGTACCAAAGCAAATCAAAAACATAAAATACAAGTTCTCCATCAGCTTCGCTGCGCCAGTTTTGTAAAGCACCAAAATTTGAAACGCCTTTATCATTCAGCACCAGAACTTCACCATCAACAACAGCGTCAATTTTCCAGGTTTTGAGCAATTCATAAATGGGATAAAACTTATCGTTGAAGGATTTATTGTTCCGCGACAGCAGGTCAACATTGCCTTTATTTACAAAGGCAAGGGCCCGGTAACCATCCCATTTAACTTCATATTGCCATTCGGGGCTATCGAAAGGTTCATCCACCAAAGTTGCCAGCATTGGCTTCATCCCCTCCGGAATAGCAGACTTCTTTATTTTCTTTAGAGCCGTTTCGACATTGTAATCATTGTCCGGTTCATCTGCTTCAATTTTTTTTTCAAGTTTATCCTGGGTAGTTTCTTTTTTGGTTTTTGATTTTTTCTCAGGCTTGATCTTTTCTTCGTGCCCCTCTTTCCAAACCTTTTCAGATGTGTGTTCCATCGTTTCAATGGTCTTTCCAGACAAAACCGATTTGTCTTCCTTAGTTATATCTTTAACCGAAGCAAATTCATCTTTATGTTTTATCAGCAGCCAGCCATTCTCGCCCATGCCATGCGTTTTAACCAAGGCAAATTCGCCCTTAAGCTTCTTCCCTTTTAGCTTAATTTTCAGCGAACCTTCTTTCAGTTGATGAATTAAATGCTTTTCCTGAGCTTTTTTTCCTTCAATCTCCTCTATCGGCTCATATGTTCCTTCATCCCAAACGATTACGGTTCCACCACCATATTCGCCCTTAGGTATAATTCCTTCAAAATCTTTATAATCATAGGGATGATCCTCGACCATCATGGCCAGACGTTTTGTTTTTGGATCTGTAGATGGCCCTTTCGGAACAGCCCAGCTTTTTAAAACACCCCGCATTTCGAGCCGGAAATCGTAATGAAGCCTTGAAGCATCATGTTTCTGAATAACGAAATGAAGTTTTTCTTTGTCGACGCTTTTGCCGGTTTTTGGCTCTTTCGTTTTTGAAAAATCTCGTTTGGCCACATACTTTTCAAGACTCATAACTGTTCTGTTTTTCTTTGTAAAACAGTATTTTCACAAAAAAGGTTTTGAGCGTGAATTAAAGCGAAGCTGTGAAAAAATATAGTCGCTATTATGCAATTACCTTTACCATATTACGACGCGTTAGAGCATAGAGAAACACTTATAGTTAATATCATATATCCGCTTAAATTCCTTGTGTTGTTTGCTGGTAAAAAATGGCCCGAAGATAACCTGGCGCCCGTTACGCGGGCGCCTAAGTTGTTTAACAGTCATCGCAGCAAACATCAGCAACAGGCACTAATGCAGAGGTTCGATAAATTCGGTACGATCCTAAACCCGTAGTAAGCGGGTTTAGAGGTTGCCTGGCTGCAGCGCTTTCAGCCAGGGCACGGTTTTTTGCATCTTCAGTTTGCCACATATTTTCCATAGGAAACATTTCAACGCAAAGCACACTTAAGCTGCTTTCAGCTGACAGGCCTAATTCTGAAAGCTTTTGTTGTACCTCTTCCAACTTCAAAACTGCAATGCCCGTTTTAGTTCCTTCACTTTTTAAGGCAAGTTCATTTTTTCCTAAAATCCTACGTTTCGGTGGAACATATGCCATGTTGCCTGAACTTAATAAAAGGTTGCGGTATGATGCCCCATCTGCCTGGCGGACTTGGGTATAAAGCATATACCAAAGCGATGTTTGCGGTGGATTTGCAGTCACATTTTCTCCATTGAGAACAGCAGTTGCAAAGGGTGCGGTGATAACAATTTCATTTAAAAATGTAGCTTTAACCGGAGCAGTTGTCACCAATCTCGATGGAATCTTACTGATCTTTTCGCCTCTGCTGATCAGCACTTTCTCTTTTAGGCTTCTGGAAAAGACTGGTATTTTCCTTCTAAACACGTTACAATTCAAGTTTGGAGCCGGATGTTGCACGCCGTTTACTTTCAGGGGTCGGCCGTATCTTGCCTGGGCTGTACTCCATAAATCCTTATTGTGTCCCACCCGAATTTCATAACTGAAAAAACCAAACAGTTCATCACTGTCGGCATTTAATCCGGGAGGCAGCGGCAGCATATAAAAATTCGATTTACCAGAAGCATCATCGCCTTTAAGCATTTCCTGCATCGCACCGATACCAGCAAAATCATTATCCATGCCCGCAACAATCGCTCTTACTTTTTCATCGTTGATGTTCAAAGGCGGGTCAACTGGGTCGTAGGTCATTAACTTCTGCGTAACCAGACTCAGTAAAGGATCTGGTGCGTTCGAAAGTACCCTTGCAAAATAAGTATCGTTCGGATCAATTGGCGGAGCATCCATTTCCAACCATAAAAACCGCTGCCTCGACTCTGTAGAGGCGTATTTCTGTTCGTCCGCGATATATGGTGAAAGGGCAATCCCTGCTGATATCAGTTTTGGAATCTGCGCAGGAATTATCGTTACCGGCAAATGCAATTCCTGGTCGGTTATATCGAGATCTGCACGTGCCGGACGGCCATCTTTCTTAAAATGAGTTTCAATTCTGTAACTCAAAATAATTTCGTCAGGAAATGGCGTTGCAGCTTCTTTTGGATCAAATGCATCTAAAAACAGTAACCTCGAATAGCTCCGTTCCGGATCGCTTAGTGCATTAATAGACACCGTATTTGAAACGTTGATTGTTCCCGCGAGCACTTCCTCACTAAAATTTATATCTTCCTTTCTTTTCCATTTGCGAAAAACGGAGAAGCTTTCCCGTTCCAACCCATCCCAGGCCCAATCCCGGTTTAGAGAGAAGTTTACGCCTATCATCCAGTGGTTAAAAAGTTCGCCAAGCGATGAAAATGAAATTGATGAGGAATCGGGAGCCAATGAATGCCGCAACATTTTCGAACATCCAAACTGCAGGCGCTTTCCTTTTTCGCCTTCCAGCGTTAAATTGTGTGCAATCAGGTTAAATGCATCGGCGAGGCGACTCACTTCTACAGGCGTGCTGCTTTTAACCAAATTAAGCGTAACCATTGTCTTGTATATTTTAACCTGATTTTGGTCAACAGCGTTTTCTGGCTGAAGATACAGTGCCTTAAACCCACCGTCAATTTTAGAGAGTAGGTTTAATTCAGTTTTAGATGCCTGATAGGCAGTTAAGATAAGCTTTTTACCTTCCAAAATACTTGAGTCGGCGTAGTCATTATTGGCAGCCGAAATAATTGATGTAAAAGTCAAGCGGATGTGTCTGGAAGTTGGCAAAACCAATTCACTTTCGCTTCCTGTATCATCAAATGCCCCGGTAAAATCGACAACCTCGTAATCCTTGTAAACAATTGTTACCGGAAACTCCTGGTCGTAGTTATTTTCAGCTGCCTCGAAAGCAAACTTCTTCTCATATAAAATGATAAACGATTCCTTGCCATTTTCTGACCGGCCATTATCCATTTCGAGACTTTTAACCTCTACCCTAACTTTGAAACAATCAACGTCTGGGTCACACAAACCAATGTCGACAGATTTTCTCTCGCCAGCCGGCAAATCGTTTAAGATGGCGCTCAGTTTGCCAACTGCATCAGTATATTTTCCGGTAAATACAACTGCCGGGTAACCCAGCAATGGTCTTTTAATTTTTAAAACCGGACGGTCTGCAGTGATAAGATTTTGAAGAATACTGGTGTCAATAATTGGCTTAACTTCTTTTGCAGGAAGTTTGTCAAAAACATCATTGATGTTGAGAATTTTTAAAGCGCCGGCAGCAATATGCCTTTTAAAATGCAAATCGGCTACAGGTTTTTCTCCACCGTTTAATGCTTTTGCAGCCGCTGGTGGGCCGCCACCGGAGATATCCATTAACCTAACCCTAAACTGATAATCATTGCCATAAACAAGGGCCAAAGCGCTAGCGGGGTCGGCCAGGTAAGGATGGAAAGTTCTTTTCGGAATTGAATTTATCGAATTTTTGATTCCCGGGCGGGGTTCAATCATCTTATCCGGCCGGAGCATATTAATATCTTCGGCATCTTTATCGGCAATTGTAACCGGTTTGCCAATCCAACTGCTAAAGTACATTGGCAACCAAAAGCCCGAGCCCTGCGAATCTCCATGTGCAGCAGGGTGTATTTCAACTCCAGGTTCGATAATTTCGCCAGCCTTAGAAATCACTAACTGGCCGTTATTTAAAGCTGTATTTTGTTGAAGTACGAGGCTGTTTTGCGAAAGCCAGAGTTCCTCGCCTTTTCTCCTCACATCTACCTTATAGCCGAAAACGCCTAGCGGCGTATCCACCGGTGCGTCAGTCTGCTCTTCTTTTTTAAGCATTTGCCGATTATACCAAACGGCAATTTGCTCATCGTCCCATCCTAAGCGAATTCCGATATCTTTTAAAGGCGGATTTGAATTATCCTTTTCCTGAAGCAAATCCTGGTTTACAGGCTGATTTGCATGAACAATTTTGGCAAAGCCATCATCGTATACAATTGCATCACGCAAAACTTCATCGTAACCAATGCTGTTGTTCGCTACAGCTGAAACCGGGAATTGCACTGCAGAAAACAAAATCCGCTCTTCCAGCCCTTTCAATGCAGGTATTCTTGCTGCATACTGCATGTCGTCAAGCCCTTCAAAAGGGCTGCCCGCAGCAAATCCACAATAAAGCCAACCCCCTTTTTCAAATAATCCCGCAGGATCGTTTACTGCGATGGAGGCTTTATAAATTAAGCCTGCTTTTTGTGCCAAAGCCGGGTTGCGCAAACAAAGGGCAATTACTTTCCCCCAGGAAAGTGCATCTCTATGCGAGCCTGTATCAGTATTTTCTGGATTTTTATTTTTAACAGCGCAACTATACTCGTCACCTGTTAACGCATACTTACTCCTCGCCCGCACATAATTAAAAGAAGCTCTGTAACTCTCAGGCAAATATTTTTTTATTGATACGTTTTTGTACTTATCAATCGCATGAGCAGACCTTTGTTCGCTTTTCGCCGATTCTGCATCAGTTATTTTCATGCCATCGCTTGCCTCCATCTGCACTTTTAAGGCTTCCCAAACTTCCCGGCTTGATGTAATCTGATCTTCGATGATTAGCGAAGATGATTGAACCGCACTGCCCGACAATGGCAAACCTTCCAAACTGTTTATTACCATAGCCTTAAATAAAATTTTTGCATCTGCAAATGCCGGTAAGCCTGCCTGCAACGGCAATAAAGGATTTAAATTTCTTGGAATGATAACGATATTGAAAGTAATTCTTCCGTTTTTATAATATTGAGGGAAGGTTAAAATACATAGATTTGGTTCCATAATAATTAAGATAAAGCCTTAAGCAATTTGACGTGTTTCTTCCCAGGTTTCTGAGAAATTGATGTCGATAACCCAAAAAATACTGATGTCGAGGGCGAAGGTGCACATTGCGATACAACTGGTTGGGCCACCATTTAATGGTTTTTGAATTTTACCTGCCGCTTCAATCTGGATGGTTACGGTAACAATGCCACCGAAAATCTCTGCCCGACCTCTAAAATAAATAAATGCGCCTACAACAAGTTCTTCGGTATTTAGCGACATATCGACGCCAACCATATACATTACGGCAACGCTACCGATTACAGGCAAACCAACACACAATTCTACGCCGAAGCCAAATTTAAAATAAAGCGTTGGCGAACTTTTTAAATCGGCAGCTAAGCCAACCTCTGCCCTGCCTGTGGCATAAATTGTTGCCGCCGCTAAAGAAACGCACATAACCCTTAAATCGGCACCAAGTTCCAGAAAGGCCCCTGCCGAAGGCATCACTTGATCAATTGTTTTTGGAATTTTTATAGGCTGATTAAAGTAACAGCCAATCTTAAAGTATGCATCAAGCTTTAACGGTGTTGTTGGCGAATTATAGTTAATAGGGTCAAACGGAAACTTTAGAAAAGGAATCTCCTTCGAAGCTTTAAATTTGTAGTCCCAGCTATCGGCTGCATTACTCATGGCAATCTTTAGGCCTTTCTTAATGGCATCAACAGGCTGAGTTGGGTCGAGATTATCAAGAAACTCCAAAATCTGATATATCTTCTCGAGCGGCTCTGCAAGCTTTAACTGGGGCGCTGTGCCTGATGCAAAATCAGGGTTTATAGATGCATTCGCTTTAAAATCGCCGCTGATTGTCATTAGTGATTTAAATGATGCCAAATCTACCACGATACTCATGTTGCCCAGCTCGTTTTTCCATTTATCTAAAGCGGCTTCTGAGTTAGTCACGTAATCTATCACCGTGTTCGAGCTAGGTCCTGTTTTAGGGTCGCTTTTGTATTTAATGTACATCCTGAAAGGCGAACCTTCAGAACCAATCACATCGAAAGTAAAATTATCTGGCACCTTAAAGCCCAGAATTTCTTTCGCTAAGCCATTGGGAAGAATCTTAGTAACCGCAGTGGTAACATTCTCAATGGTAATCGCATTACTCAAATTCGGAAACGGGCCTTTGCTATTCAGCAGCCTGAAACTGTCTGCCAGTAACGGCGCCTCGGTCAACAATGACCCTATCTTGTTTATATCGTAATTTGGATCGGCCATTAATAGTTTCTGTGTGCCGGTATTTT
>Ga0265798_10010019_pt1 | contig 11741 bp, 9 predicted proteins | sample P3T30metagenome_FD_192430 | JGI IMG/M metagenome (GOLD analysis project Ga0265798, IMG submission 192430) | Plant litter microbial communities from East Loma Ridge, Irvine, California - P3 T30 | ecosystem: Environmental > Terrestrial > Plant litter > Unclassified | place: USA: California... | reverse complement strand
ACGATGATCACCTTCTGGTAGGGGTCGGGCTCGCCGGCCGCCGCGAACAGGGTGCGCAGCCGCAGGAACGGCACGAGGTCGCCGCGGATGTTGAGGAAGTCCCGGCCGCGGTCGCTGCGCCCCCCCTCGGGCAGCTCGACGCATTCCTCCACGGCCGCCAGCGGCAGCACGTAGCGGCCGTCGCCGACCCGGATCAGCAGGCCCTCGATGATCGCGAGCGTCAGCGGCAGGCGCAGCACGAGGGCGGTGCCCGCCCCCGGCTCGGTGGTGATGTCGATCGAGCCGCGCAGGGCCTCGATGGTCCGCTTGACCACGTCCATGCCGACGCCGCGGCCCGACAGCGACGAGATCGCTTGGGCCGTGGAGAAGCCCGGCGCGAACAGGAACTGGTAGACCTGCTGGTCGGTGAGCGGGGTGCCGGGCGCCACCAGCCCGCGCTCCTCGGCCTTGGCGCGGATGCGCGCCACGTCGAGCCCGGCGCCGTCGTCGCGCACGGTGACGTGGACCTGGGCGCCGACATGCTCGGCGCTGAGCGTGATCCGCCCGGTGGCGCTCTTGCCGGAGGCGCCCCGGCGGGCGGGATCCTCGATCCCGTGGTCGATGGCGTTGCGGATGAGGTGCACCAGCGGATCGGCCAGGCGCTCGATCACGGTCTTGTCGAGTTCGGTGTCCTCGCCCTCGGTCACGAAGGTCACGGGCTTGCCTAGATCCCCCGACAGGTCGTGGACGAGGCGCCGGAACCGGCTGAACAGGGCCCCGATCGGCACCATGCGGATGCTCATGGTGGTGTCGCGCAGCTGCGCCGACAGCCGCTCGATCTCCTCCGCGATGGTCTGGAGCCCGGCATCGGCGTGGAGGCCGGCCAGCTGGCTCAGCCGGGCCTGGGCGATCACCAGTTCGCCGACCCGGTCGAGCAGCTCGTCCAGCCGCTCGGCCTCGACTCGCATGGTGCTGGCCGCGCGCGGCTCGGCACTGCGGGCGGGGCCGCGCCGCCCGGGTGTTTTTGCCGCCGGCGGCGGCACGGTTGGCGGCCGGGCCACGGGCGCAGGCGCCGTCTCCGACACCGCCGGCACGGGGGCTGGCGCAGGGACGGGCGCGGGAGCCGGCACCGGCGCAGATGCCGGCGCGACGGCCGGCAGGGCGGACCGCTCCTGCTCTGGGTCCGGGACGCCCGGAGGTGCGTCCTGGGATCCATGCAGCAACGGCGCCAGGGTCAGCACCATGTCGTCGCGCACGAACAGGAAGACGTCCTCGATCGCCTCCCGGGTCGCGGCGCCGCGCAGGGTCACGTCCCAGCCGAGCGCCAGGCTTTCCGGGTCCAGGGCGCCGAGGTCGGGCAGCGCGTCGAGGCGGGGCACCAGTGTGCAGGGGCCGAGTTCGCGCAGCTCGTCGAGCAGCGCCAGCGGGTTGGTGCCGTTGCGCAGCACCTCCGGGGCGAACGCGATCCCGATCCGCCAGCCTGCGGCCGGCTCGGGCGCGTCGGCGATCGACTTCGCCCCCTCCTGCTGCGCCGGCTGGGCCTGCGCGCGGCCGACCAGGCGCTCGAGCTCGGCCAGGATCGCATCGCCGATCACCGGGGCGGTGGCCTCCGGATCCTCGATCAGCGTGCGGATGTAGTCCTTCGCCGAGAGGGAGACGTTGACCAGCTCGGCGCTGATCGGCACCGCGCCGCGCCGGACCAGGTCGAAGGCGGTCTCGAAATCGTGCGTGAAGGCCGCGACCCGGTCGAAGCCGAACATCGCCCCCGATCCCTTGATCGTGTGCAGGGCCCGGAACGCGGTGTCGACCAGCGCGGTTTCGCCGGGCCGGTCGCCGAGGTCGAGCAGCGTGGTCTCAAGACGGTCGAGAAGCTCATTGGCCTCCGCCAGGAACACCGCGCGTGGATCGTGATCAGTCATCGTCGAGCGGATCCCGTTGCGCCGTCTTCGAAAATACCGGGGCGATCACGCGCCCACCGAGGACGCTGCCCAAAGGCTATACCCCACGATAGAGCCGAGATCAGGTCTATCAATCAGGCCACACCATACTTTAAAACCGTTAAAAAATGAAGCGCTTTATCCATAAAAAATCTTAGACCTGATCTTTTCCCGCGCTAAAATACGTTTCTTTAAGAAACATAATTTTGGTGCGATGAATAAAATCGGCTCTCGATTGCAAAATATGGAGATCTACAGTGAGATTAATCTAATAATTTGGCAGACTAATCGCCAACTCTACATAACGCCCTAGATTTTTTGCGTCGGATACGCCCATCGCGCACCGAAGACGGGCGCGAAGTCAGAACAGGTCGATGCCGGCCAGAGGATCGTCGTCGTGCAGCCGCGCCGGTGCCGCCTGGCCCAGTAGGCGGTGGGACATCCGCTCCCGGACCTCGCCGAGGGTACACCCGGCGATCATCGCGGCCGCCCAGTCCCGCTCCGACCCGGCGCCGGCCTCCGGGGCCGCCGGAAGCGCCCGCAGGATCGCCTGCAGGTTCTGCATCCGCTGCTTGGCGAGGTCTTGGAACTGCATGGCCACGATCGCGCCCGAGACGTCCTGGGTGATCGCCTCGGTGGTCTGCACGGTCTGGCTCAGCACGCCGGCGAATCGCGAACTCTGCTCGACCAGGGCCTGCATCACCAGGCGGACCCGGGCGTCGGCGTTGCGGCTCTCCTCCGACATATCGATGGTGGCGATGTCGTGCAGCAACGCGTGGCTGCTGCGCAGACCGGTGGCGATCGAGCCGATCTGCCGCTTGATCACCCCCGACAGGGCGTTGATCGTGCCGGCGAGGCTGCGGACCTCGTCGGCGACCACCGCGAACGCCTTCCCGGCCTCCCCGGCCCGGGCCGCCTCGATCTTGGCGTTCAGCGCCAGCAGGTTGGTCTGGCGGTTGATCTTCTCGATCTCGGCGATGCTGCCGTCCACGGAGGACAATTCGCCGAGCACGCCGTTCAGCGCATCCCCCATGGTGGCGCCGCGCGACGCCATGAAGCCGATCCGGTCGTTGAGCATCGCCAGGATCTCGCCGAGCGCCCCCGCGACCTCGGCGAGCGGCCGCTCGGCCCCGTCGATCCGGACCGACTGGACCGCCGTCACCAGCCCCTGCACGATCTCGGACTGGCCCCGCGTCGTCGTGGCGATCCGCTGGAACCGGTCCGACACGCCGTGCACGTCGGCCTCGACATCCGCCGAGATGATCCCGAGCTCGTCGATCAGCGCATCCAGGGTCCGGCGCTGGACCTCCGACAGGCCGAGCCGCGCCTGGAGCACGTCGGCGGCCGCGCCCCGGCCCTCCGGACGCACCACCACAGGCTCGGCGGCGGTCTCGGCGACGGTGTCGGCGACGGTGTCGGCCCGGTCGGACTCTTGAGCCGCGCGCGGATCCGCTGCGTCCGCCCGAGCTGTCCTGAGATTCGCGCGCCCCCAGAAGGCCATCACCGTGTATTCCTCGGACTCTGCCAGATCTTGCCGGGGACAGGCTTGAACGCAGGACTATCAATCACCGGGTTCCTAGCCGCGTCCTCTGAATGAAAAGTTATGCTCCGGGCAGTCTGACCTCCGATCATGCAGATGATGTGACTCATTGTGCTTTGAAGCGATCATCATCTCAAGAAACGTCAATATCAATACAAGCCGCGTATTGGTGCTGAAATACAGTCGGATACCAGTCACAGCCGAACCGGTATGCCGAAATAAAACCAATGAATTCGGCAAATATAAAACCGCTTCGCCGGTCCGGTCGAGCAGTTTTCAACAGGAATTGCAGCGCGACGGGTCGGACAATCCTGGCCGTTATGGTCAGCTCAAGGAAACTTTAACGGGCGCGACTCTTTATGCGTACGGCTGCAGCCAGTCCGGCCGCGCCTCAGCAGCGGATTGCTCATGGCCGAACACCTCACCCTCACGATGCCGGCCGATTGTACGCTGCGGACCGCGCAGGCGCTCCAGGACGATGTGCTGGCCGCCATCGAGGGCGGGTCGCGGCTCGTGCTGGATTGTGCCGCGATCGAACGGACCGACATCACCTTCGTCCAGCTCGTCGCCGCGGCCGCCCGGACCGCCGGCCGGCGCGGCCTCACCCTAGACCTGACCAACCTGCCCTACCCGGTCGTGACGGCGTTCCGGCGCGCCGGCATCGCACCGCACGCCCCGTTCGACGCCGCTCCCGCTCTCTGATCCCAGGACCGCGCCCCACCATGGCCACCGTTCTCGCCGTCGACGATTCGCCCAGCATCCGGCAGATGATCAAGATCGTGCTGAGCCCCGCCGGCCACACGGTGATCGAGGCCGCGGACGGCGCCGAGGGTCTCGCCAAGGCGAAGGCCGGGGCGATCGACCTGGTGATCACCGACCTCAACATGCCGGTGATGAACGGCATCGAGATGATCCGGCAGCTGCGCACCGTGCCGTCCTGCGCGGGCGTGCCGATCCTGTTCCTGAGCACGGAATCGGACGAGTCGGTGAAACAGCAGGCCAAGTCCGCCGGCGCCACCGGCTGGATCACCAAGCCGTTCAAGCCGGAACAGCTCCTGGCGGTGGTGTCGAAGCTGATCCGGGCTTGAGCCGCCGCCTCTCCCGAGCGGTCCACCGGATGCACACAACGGGGCCGTTCGGCGGCAAGCCTCGGAAACGCAACGCGTTTCCCCCGCCCCCTTGTGACTGCGGGTCAGACAGGGGAGAAATTTAATCTCCGCTCAGGGCGGACGGCTCAGTCTTTTTCTCGTGACGACCTGATCGATACCGCCCCGCGCCGTCATTCCGGGGCTGCGCGGCGGAGCCCGGGATCCAGAGACGCCGGCGTATTAAGCTCCTGCACCGACGGCGGTTCTGGATCCCGGGCTCGCCTGCGGCGCCCCGGAATGACGGCGCGGGTGATCACGTGTGGGACCCACCCTCGGGAGATGAATCGTCCAGCCCGTGTAACCCCGATCCCGCCGCGTGCGGGAATCCACAGGCCCGTGTGGATGACGGCGGCAGCGGCAACGTGGGATCGGAACGGGGACCCGACCGGCACGTTGACCGGCGCAATCACGAACCAATCACGGCGTCTCACACAGTTCGACACAGCGGGTCGGGTACAGAATGGGCGGTCAGCCACCAGGGTCCGGAATGGCTGCGCCGCCGGCGGCCGACCAGGCGGGAGATCCGTCGCACGGGGCCGCTTTGACGGGCAGCGTCGCGCTGGGCGACAGCTTCCGGCGGTTCGCCGACGTGGTGCCGCTGATGCTGTGGCGCTCGGACGAGAACGGCCACGCGGTCCACCACAACGAGTGCTGGCTGGAGTTCACCGGCCGGCCCCTCGAAGAGGAGCTGAGCGTCGGCTGGCGCAGCGGCCTGCATCCCGAGGATTTCGAGCGCCACGCCCAGATCGTCTCGGAGGCGTTCGCGGCGCGCTCGCCGTTCACGGTGGAATTCCGGCTTCGGCGGCACGACGGCGTCTACCGCTGGCTGCTCGACACCGCCCGCCCGCTCGTGGAGGACGGCCGGTTCCAGGGCTATCTCGGCACCTGCTTCGACATCACCGACCGCAAGCATGCGGAGGAGCATATCGAGCAGGCGCTCGCCGAGAAGGAGGCGCTGCTCGCCGAGGTCTACCACCGGGTCCGCAACAACCTCCAGGTGATGGTCAGCCTGATCGGCCTGTACGGGCGGGCCGCCCCGGAACCGTGCCGCGGCAGCTTCGAGGCGCTGGGCCAGCGGGTTCGGGCGATCGCCCTGGTGCAGCAGCACCTGCACGAGGCCCCTCACATCGCGTCGATCGACCTGCACGACTACCTGCACCGCCTGGCCTCGGGCCTCGGGCAGCTGCGCCGGGCCGGACGGATCGGCGTGCAGGTCGGCGGCTCCGGGACCGGGCTGGTCGAGCCGCGCACCGCCAACGCCCTGGGCATGATCGTCGCCGAGATCGTGGCCGAGTGCCTGGACGCCACCGCCGAGCACGTCGCCTGCTCGATCGCCATCGAGATCGAGCGCGCGGAGGGGCAGCCGCTGCGCGTCTCGATCGTCTCCGGGGTGAGCGAGATGGCCGCCACCGGACGGTCCAACATCCCCAAGCTCGGGCCGCGCCTGATCGCGGCCTACGCGGCCCAGGCCGAGATCCAGGTCGCGGGCGATGCCAGCACGGCCACGCCCCTGATGCTGACCCTGCCGCCGACGCAGCCGCCGGAGACCTGATCTCCGGCGCCGCGCCCCCTGGTGGTTCGCACGGGAGTCGCCAGATCTCCCCCAGCGCCGTATAGCGGCCCCGCCCAAATCCGGATCCGGTCCATCATGGTTCCCCCGATCGACACCATCGTCGAGAATTTCGCGTTCATCGACGATTGGGAAGAGCGCTACCGCTACCTGATCGAGCTCGGACGCGCCCTGCCGCCGCCGGACCCGGCGCTGCACGCCGAGACCAACAAGGTCCAGGGCTGCGCCAGCCAGGTCTGGATCGACCTCGACGTCGACCGCTCGGACTCGGAGCCGCGCCTGCGTATGCGCGGCGACAGCGACGCCCACATCGTGCGCGGCCTCGTGGCGCTGATGATCGCGCTGTTCGACGGCAAACCCCTGCGCGAGGCCGCGGAGACCGACGCGTTCGCACTCTACACCAAGCTGGGCCTGGGCGAGCACCTGACCCCGCAACGCTCGAACGGCGTCCGCGCCATGGCCGACCGGGTCCACCGGGATTCGGTGCGGTTCCTGGGGGCCGAGGCGTAGGATCGGGCCGACCCGGCCGGCCCCTCACCCGCGCGGGCTGGCGCATTCCCGCATCGCCGGATGCAAAGGGTGAAGCCGAGACCCCTCCGGCGTCCGCACCGGTCCCCCTCACGCCCGCCACAGCCGCAACCGCCCGTGGTCCGGTCCGGTCGCCTCGCGTGCCAGGCCGTAATGCTCGGCCAGCCGCCCCAGGGCGATGCGGACCACGACCTTGGCCGAGCGGGCCGGCCAGCGGCGCTCGGCCTCGATCCGCTCCAGGCCCTTGAGGAAGCCGCACAGGTCGATCAGCAGCCCCGACAGGTCGCCGCCCACGGCGTCGAGGGCGCCGCGGACCCGCTGGCGCGCGGCGATCACCTGGTCGGAGGCGGCGGCCGGGTCGCGGGCGCTGCCGCCGTCGACCCGGGGGGCGCCGAGTTCGATCCCCATCCGGGGCAGCATCGCGGCCGTGGTCATGTCCCGGCGCAGCCGCTCGCCGGCCTCGAAGGCGGCCGGGTCGATCAGCAGTGCGCCGTCGCCGCCCCGGCGCCGGACCATCCAGGCCAGAGGATTTTCCGAGGCGTTGCGCAGGGTCGGCTCCGGCCCGCTGCCTGGCTCGACCGTGAGATCGTGGTGTTGGGCCAGGAACGCCATCCCGTCCGGGGCCGCGCCGCGCCGCAGCCGCGCCTGCCCGGCCGTGCCGATCGTCAGCCGGGTGCCGCCTGGGTTCCAGGCGGCGAGGTCGGCCTCGACCAGCGCCTGCCCGGCCGCGCAGGAGAAGCGTCCGCTCCCCACCGAGACCCCGTCGCCGCCGCGGCGGACGAGCAGCCCGTCCTCGGTGAGCGGATCCGGCCGGGCATAGGCCCCGGCCTCCCCGAGCCGGGCCAGAAGCCGCGCCGCCTCGGACGTCAGGGGCGTCCCGGCCGTCCCACGCGCCGCCGCCTTCGCCCGGCTGGACTTCGCCTTTTTGTTCATGTTTTGTTCCAATCTCGGTACGCAAGGCCCGTCACCACGCCTACCGGACGGTCAGCCCGATTGTCAAGGCTTATTTACCTAATACGGGATTCAGGTCCGACGCTGTCCCGTCGGCGGCTGGCGGAGGATCTCGGCGATCTCCGCCTCGGACTTGCCCCGGACCGCGTAGCCCAGGTCTTCGAAGCGATCGATCAGCGTTGCGCTGTCGGCGGCGGAACGCGCGGCCCATTCGGAGAGGGCGGCGTTCACCCGCACGATGTCCTCCGCGGGATCGCCGTCCTGCGGGTCGGGAATGGCGTTCATGCTCAGCACCTCGGCGCCGGACGGGGGTTCGACGGCCTCGCAGGAAGCGCGCCATCGCAACCCAACGTCCGACGGCGTCCCGGTTTCCCGGCTCGCGGTCCCGGTCGGCTCGCCCTCAGGCGGCGCTCCGGAAGGCGTCGGGCCGGCCCAGCCCGATCGCCTTGGCGAGTTCGGAGCGGGCCTTGGCGTAGTTCGGCGCCACCATCGGGTAATCGGCGGGCAATTTCCACTTCGCGCGGTATTGCTCGGGGCTCATCCCGTACTTCGAGCGGAGATGCCGCTTGAGCGACTTGAACGTCCGCCCGTCCTCCAGGCAGACGATGTAATCCGCCGTCACCGAGCCCTCGACCGGGACCGCCGGTTCCGCCCGCGCGTCCACCGGGCCGGCATGGTCCTCCGCGACCCGTTTCAGGGCCGCGTAGACATTCCCGAACAACGGCCGCAATTCGCCCACCGGGACGGCGTTGTTGCTGACATAGGCCGCCACGATATCGGCCGTCGCACCGACGAGATCGATCCCGTTCCTGTTCTCTTCCACCACGTCCCCCCGATTTCCTAAGAAGCGTGCGTCTCGCTTCTGCCCTCGCCAGTTCAAGCAGCGCCTGATGCAGGCATCGGGACAGAGTGGCACCCAGCACAAACAGGCGGCCCCAGGCCGGGAGTGCACCAATCGATCCCTCATACGAAGGTACAACAGGTGGTTTTGTATTACAAGTTAGAACATCATTACGGATACGCGCCGATGTTTCGGTTGCGCGATACTTAAAGTTCTGCCATCCCATCTAGAAGTAGACCGTCATTTTCTTGAAACCTACCTAAAGTTATGTCCTGGCCGGTTCCGGCGTCGCGGCGGCTTGCGTCCCGGCCCCGGGCGGGACACATCCCCAGACCGGGCGTGACGGAACCCGGCGGGAGAGACGATGACGGATATCGGGCGCGGCCTTCTTGCTCACCGGACCGGGGCGCCGGTCGCCGAGATCCGGCCGCGGCGCTTCAGCGTCCACGGCCGGGAGATCGTCGACGACTACGCGTGGTTGAAAGCGGAGAACTGGCAGGCGGTCCTCAAGGACCCCGCCGCCCTGCCCGACGACATCGCCGCCTATCTCAAGGCCGAGAACGCCTTCGCGGAGGCCGCGCTCGCCGGCGCCGCCGACCTGCGCAAGAATCTGGTCTCCGAGATGCGCGGCCGCATCCAGGAGGACGAGAGCGGCGTGCCCGATCCCGACGGGCCCTACGCCTATTACACCCGCCACCGGGAGGGCGGGCAGCACCCGCTGGTCTGCCGCCGGCCCTCGACCGCGCCGAACGTGCCGGAGTCGGGCCCCGACCCGGACGAGACGATCCTGATCGACGGCGACCGCGAGGGCGAGGGGCTGCCGTTCTTCGAGATCGCCGCCGCGGTCCATTCCGACGACCACGGCCGGCTCGCCTGGAGCGCCGACACCAAGGGCTCGGAACTCTACACGATCCGGGTGCGCGACCTCGCCACCGGGCTCGACCTCGACGACCGGGTCGAGGCCACCTCCGGCGAGGCGGTCTGGGCCGCGGACGGACACAGCTTCTGGTACGTGGCCCTCGACGCCAACCACCGCCCCGCCAAGGTCATGCGCCACCGGATCGGCACCGGGCAGGCGGACGACGAGACGCTCTACACCGAGGCGGATGCCGGCTACTTCGTCCATATCGGGCGCACCCAATCGGGCGCGTTCCTCGACGTGACCGCGAGCGACCACGAGACCTCGGAGGTCCGGCTGCTCGACCGGCACGCGCCGTCCGGCTCCCTGCGCCTGGTGCAGGCGCGCGAGCCGCTGCTGATCTACGACGTCGAGCACCGGGGCGACCGGCTCTACATCCGCACCAACGCGGACGGCGCCGAGGACTTCAAGATCGTCACCGCGCCGCTCGACGACCCGGGCCGGGCCAACTGGACCGACCTCGTGCCCCACCGGCCCGGGGTGATGATCCGCCACCTGCACCTGCTGGCCGGCCACCTGGTCCGCCTCGAGATCGAGAACGCACGGCCGCGGATCATCGTGCGCGACCTCGCCGATGACGGCGAGCACACGGTGGCGTTCGCCGAGGAGGCCTACGCGCTGGGCCTGCGGGGCGGCCACGCGTTCGACACGGCGACGATCCGCTTCGTCTACTCGTCCATGACGACGCCGTCCGAGACCTGGGACTATGCCTGCGACAGCCGCGGCCGGACCCTGCGCAAGCGCCAGGCCGTGCCGTCCGGGCACGATCCGGCCGCCTACGTGACCCGCCGGCTGTTCGCCACCGCCCCGGACGGCGAGCAGGTGCCGATCTCGCTCCTGCACCGCCGCGACCTGGCGCTCGACGGCTCGGCGCCGCTCCTGCTCTACGGCTACGGCTCCTACGGCACGCTGATGCCGTCCGGGTTCCGCACGAACCTGCTCAGCCTGGTCGACCGCGGCTTCGTCTACGCGATCGCGCATATCCGCGGCGGCACCGAGAAGGGCTGGCGCTGGTACCTCGACGGCAAGCGCGAGAAGAAGCCCAACACCTTCACGGATTTCATCGCCTGCGGGCGGGCGCTGATCGCGGCCGGCTACACGGCGGAGAAGCGCATCGTCGCCCATGGCGGCTCGGCCGGCGGCATGCTGATGGGCGCGGTCGCCAACCTCGCCCCGGAGCTGTTCGCCGGCATCGTCGCCGACGTGCCGTTCGTGGACGTGCTCAACACCATGCTGGACGCGGAATTGCCGCTCACCCCGCCGGAATGGCCCGAATGGGGCAACCCGGCCGAGAGCGTGGCGGCGTTCGAGACGATCCTGTCCTACTCGCCCTACGACAACGTCGCCGCCAAGGACTACCCGGCGATCCTGGCGCTCGGCGGCCTCACCGACCCGCGCGTGACCTACTGGGAGCCGGCCAAATGGGTCGCCCGCCTGCGCGCCACCCTGACCGGCGGCGGCCCGATCCTCCTGCGCATCAACATGGAAGCCGGCCACGGCGGCGCGGCCGGCCGCTTCGACCGGCTGGAGGAGGTGGCGCTGATCTACGCCTTCGCGCTGATGGTGGTGGGGACGGTGTAGCGGCGCTACCTAAAAAGCTATCAGGATTGCAAAAATTGAGCATTTTTTGCAATCCTATGGCGAAGATTGCGCGAGATTAAATTCTTAGGCAACATTTAATTCGCCACACCCAAGTTCAGATGACAAATGACGAACATAGACCTCATGCTGCGGGCGACCAAAATTCTTTCGATGATCAATCAAATGATCTGTCAACGCATTCTTTGCGTCGTCAAGCTTACCTAGCTTCCAGTAGATCATCGCAACATCAAGCAGAGGAGCCGATGATATTTTATCTTTTTTATATATAGATTCGGTTAGCTCTTCAATTATTGTGCACCGCGAACAAAATCTATTCAGAAATGGTATGCCAAACTCATAAATAAAACAAATCGCTCTATCCGTCAATAAATCAATATTATCAGATAGGTCCCACCAGATATCGTCATTCGACGCAATTAAACTGAGCCGGCGGCGAATCTGACAATGCGTGCAGTTCACGGAATTACGAGAACGTAGCTTAAAGCTCATTCTTTCGAATACTTCCGGCACAAATACAGCGATTTCTATGGTGAACTTTTCGTATAAATTTGGTCGCAGATTCAATATTTCCGTAGGAGTTGGCGGCCCGACATTATATCGTCCCGCTTGGAAATCGATTAAATGCTGAATATCGCCATCAACCAATCTCATTAGACTTCGTCTTCTACTACGAAAATCGAATGATTTTACATTTTCAAATACATTTTTTTGAATTTTATTGAGCAC
>Ga0265798_10010018_pt1 | contig 11741 bp, 9 predicted proteins | sample P3T30metagenome_FD_192430 | JGI IMG/M metagenome (GOLD analysis project Ga0265798, IMG submission 192430) | Plant litter microbial communities from East Loma Ridge, Irvine, California - P3 T30 | ecosystem: Environmental > Terrestrial > Plant litter > Unclassified | place: USA: California... | reverse complement strand
TAGCCCACCAGCTGCCCAGAGGGCTGACATGAACCGTCTTATCTATTCGGTAGATTTGTCCTACGAAATCGTCGATCAGACCGCTGATTTCATCTTCAACATCGAAGTTGCCAAGACCGAGCGTCAGGCCATCATCGACGAGCATTTCACGGTCACGCCGGGAATCGAGGTGGAGCACTACACCGATCCGATCCTGGCCAACCGCATGATCCGCGTGCGTGCGCCCAAAGGGCCGCTGAATATCCATTACGACGCGACGGTGGACATCGACCATCGTCTGGACAACCCTGCCGACCTGCTGGAAGTGCCGATCGCGAAGCTGCCCTTCGACGTCCTGCCCTTCCTGGCTCCCAGCCGCTATTGCCAGTCCGATCGCCTGCTGGAATTCGCGATGCGCGAATTCGGCAACCAGCAATGGGGCTACAGCCGCATCGAAGGCATCCGCGCCTGGGTTCGCCACCACGTGCGCTTCCTGTCGCGTTCCAGCAATGAACGCACGTCGGCGCTGGACACCATCGTCGAACGCACCGGCGTGTGCCGCGACTTCGCGCACTTGATGATCGCGATCTGCCGGGCGCTCAGCATTCCGGCGCGCTTTTCCAGCAGCCTGGACTACGGTGCCGACCCTGCCATGGGTCCCCCGGACTTCCATGCGGTCGTCGAGGTCTACTTGTCGGGCGGCTGGTACCTGATCGATCCGTCGGGCGCGTCGATCCCGACCGGCCTGCTGCGCATCGGTACGGGCCGCGACGCCAGCGATATTCCGTTTGCCGCAATCTTTGGCAATGTGGTGTCGCAACCGCCGGTCATCAACATCCAGCCGGTGGAAGACGCCTCCAAGGGCCTGGCCTTGCCGGTGTTCACGGAGAAGGCGATCTCGACCTGGTGATCAGCCTCGATTGACCGGCGGTTTTGATTGGCTGGCTCAGCGCGAAGGAAATGCATACGGCGGCCGAATGGCCGCCGTATGCATCGGTGGCCACGGATCGATGGCCTAGTTTCACGAGGGAGCTTTCAAGACCCGCTACTTACGTTCAACCTAGGCAGCCACCTGGCGCAATCGTGTCGCCGGATGCACCGGCCGCTGCAGGCCCAGGTTCTCGCGCAAGGTCCGGCCCTCATATTCCTTGCGGAAAAGGCCACGGCGCTGCAGTTCCGGGATCAGCAGTTCGACCACATCGTCCAGCCCGCCCGGCATGAAAGGCGGCATCACGTTGAAGCCGTCTGCGCCGCGCCCGTGGAAACGTGCTTCGATCTCGTCGGCAATCTGCGCCGGCGTGCCGACGATCTGCCAATGCCCGCGCGCACCGGCCACGCGCAGGTAAAGCTGCCGGATCGTCAGGTTTTCGCGGCGCGCCAGACCCAGCAACAAAGACTGCCGGCTCTTGCTGCCCTCGGTTTCCGGGATGTCCTGCGGAACGGGTCCGTCCAGCGGATTGCGCCAGGTCCACCCCACCCGCCATGCCGGCCAACAATTGCAATCCCACCGTCGGATGCACCAGCGACTGCAGCAGCTCGAACTTCTCGCGCGCTTCTGATTCCGTGCGACCGACCACCGGGAAGATGCCCGGCATGATCTTCAGGCTGTCGGGGTGCCGCCCGAAGCTGCCCAGCCGGTCCTTCACGTCGCCATAGAATTCCTGTGCATCGGCTAGGGTCAGTTGCGCCGTGAAGATCACCTCGGCCGACTCGGCGGCCAATGCCTTGCCGGCTTCAGACGACCCGGCCTGCACGACGACCGGATGCCCCTGCGGCGATCGTGCCACGTTCAAGGGCCCGCGCACCGAAAAGTGTTTGCCGCGATGATTCAGCAGGTGCTGTTTGTCCGGGTCGTAGAAGCGGCCGGCTTCCTTGTCGCGGCCGAATGCATCGTCTTCCCACGTATCCCACAGGCCCGTCACGACCTGGGCAAATTCTCGCGCGCGGGCGTAGCGGTCAGCATGCGCCACGTGACTGTCCCGCCCGAAGTTATGGGCTTCTTCGGCGTTCGACGAGGTGACCAGATTCCAGGCCGCGCGACCGCCGCTGATGTGATCCAGCGACGCGAACTTGCGGGCGATGTGATACGGCTCGTTGTAGGTGGTGGACGCCGTGGCCACCAGGCCAATGTGCTCGGTGGCCGCCGCCAGCCCTGACAGCAGCGTGATCGGTTCGAACTGCGCCACGTAGCGGGTGGCAGTGCGCGACAGGGATTCCTGCTCGCTTGGCGCGCCGCGCGTGCCCACGCTGTCGGCCATGAACAGCAGGTCGAACTTTCCGCGTTCGGCGGTGTGCGCCAACTGCTTGTAATGCGTGAAGTTCACCCCCGCATCGGCCTGCGCTTCTGGATGTCGCCAGGCCGCCACATGATGCCCGGTGGGGTACAGAAACGCGCCCAGTTTCAGTTGGTCCTGACGCCCAGCAGCCATGTCGACATCCTTTTGATTCCGCGCACGCAGCGCCCATCGCCGCGCTCCACTTCTGCCAACGTAGAAGAAAAATCAAACGCCAGGAACGATGGTTTTTCTATGTCCTTATGCTGCATGTCTCGAACCCCGCCGCGCGGGTTCGTTTCGATCAACCCGTGCCGTCTTGCCGGCCAGCACCGGCAAATACACCAGCGCCGCCGCCAACCAGCACACCACCGCCGCCCACAGCACGTGACTGGGGAAATGGGCGCCTTGCACCACCCGGATGAAGCCGAAGAACAGCCCCGCCACGACACCCACTGCAAGCCCTGCCCATCGCCAGCGTGGGCGCCCTGTCGCCACCCCGAAGAAATACAGGGACAGCAGACAGAACCCCGCCCCGGCATGGCCGCTGGGCAGGCAGCGTCCGGCTTGCGCGCGCGACGGCGCCCACCAGGACCCGGCGTAATCCGCGGAAAAACTTGCGTAGCCGCCGAAGTCGCGCAGATCCCAGGGACAATGCGCCACCGTCATCGACTTCAATTGCGTCACGATCGCAGGGCCGAGGGCCAACCCCGCTGCCAAGGCCCAGGCTGCTGCACGCCATGGACGCCAGCGCGGGAAGACATAGCTTCCCAATGCGGTGCCAAGTGCCGCCAAACACACGCCCACCGGCAAGAACTTCAGCACATGGTGGCCGATCACTTCCAGCCACAGGGCATCGCGCCAGGGAAAGCCGTGATGCATGTCGTCATAGAACACGTGCGCCACGGTCATGTCCCAGCCCGAGCGGTGCATGAACAGCGCGAGGGTGGCCAGTGCCAGCGGGATCGCATACAGGTTGATCAGCACATATACGGCAACCGAGCCGGCTAGTGTTCCAACCCGGGTTCCAGCTCGGTCTCTGCGCCGGGCGTCGATCGCGCCTGATACACCCACATGGCAAGTCGACACGCGGATGACCGGACGCACCCGCGCATACCCGGGCCGCGCGTCGTCCGCCGATTGATTCATTCTTTCTGCAGCCCGGACACGAAGACGTGTTGCGAGGTCTGGAACAAGGCCTGCGCATCGGATTCCAGCTGCTGGTCGTGCGGCGCCGGGCGCAGCTGCTTGCTTGCCGGGTCGTAGGTTTCGGTCTGCATGGTCTTGCCGAAGCCCAGGGTCGCTACCGTGTTGCCGCGCATCATTGCAATGTCGCGGTTGTGGTTGAACACCGCATAACCGTCTTCCGGTTTCATGCGCAAGATATCGCGGCCGGGCAGGCGCGAGTCATACGACAGATGCAGCAAGCCCAGGATGGTCGGACCGACGTCGACCTGGCTGGCCAGGGTGTCGATGCGCTGCGGCGCGATGTATGCCGGCGCGTGAATCACCAGCGGAATTTCATAGGTCGACACCGGCACTTCGGCGCGGCCGTAGACCCGCGCGCCGTGGTCGGCCACGATCACCAGCATGGTGTCCTTGGCCCAGGAACGGGTTTGCAGCTTGTCGAAGAAATGGCCGATGGCGTAGTCGGCATAACGCACGCCGGCGTCACGGCCACCGCCGGTCTCCATCACGCCAGGAATGCCTGCCGGGAAGGTGAAGGGCTTGTGGTTGGAGGTGCTCATCACCACTGAAAACACCTGCTCGCCGCGAGCCACCTGTTTGTCGAACACGTCCAGCGCGTTGTCCATCAAGGCCTCGTCTGCAATGCCCCAGATGTTGGCGAACTTGGCGCTGGGCATGTCGGTGCGATCGACCACTTTCCAGCCGTTGCTGCCGAAGAAGGCGTTCATGTTGTCGAAGGTGCCGTAGCCGCCATAGACGAAGGTCGGGGTGTAACCGGCTTGTTTGGCCACGCTGGCCAGGTTGAACAGGCCTTCGTTGTTGGTGCGTTTGACCACCGATTCCGGCGGCACGGGGGCCAGGCCGGTGGTGACGGCTTCCATGCCACGCACGGTGCGCGTGCCGCTGGCGTACAGGTGAGTGAAGCTCAGGCCTTGCGCTGCGATCCGGTCGATGTTCGGCGTGAGATCCCGTCCACCCAGGCTGCCGACGAATTCCGAGCCCATCGATTCCTGCAGCAACACGATCACGTTCATCTTGCGCACCGGGCCCAGGTCGCGGTTGTCCACGTGACGCGCAAACGGATTGGCACCGCCCGAAGGCTGGGTATTGTTCTGGCCCAGCAGCATGCGCACGCGCGTCGCGGCCTCCTGGGTCGACAAGGTGGCGTAGTAGGCCTCGTAGTCGATATGCGCATTGCGCGCGGCGCTGAAGAACGCATACGTGCCGTTGGCCGACAGTTCGTTGGCGATACGATCGTGGCCGCGCTGCACGGTCTGCAGGTTCACACCCGCCAGCGTTGCCACTACCACCAGTGCCACGCCGCCCATGGTCAGGCTGCGGCTGCAGTACGTGCTGGACTCGACAAAGGCGGCACGGATGCGATGGCGCAGCAGCCAGGTCACGCCAAGGGCCATGGCCACCGTGGCGCTCAGAACTTTGTAGACCGGGTAGGAATCCCGGATGTTGGTCAGCACTTCGCTGGGGTAGATCAGGTATTCCACCGCCACATAGTTGAAGCGGGCATTGAATTCATCGAAGAAGAAATACTCCGAGGCGATCAGGTAGATGCTGCTGCCGATGGTCACGGCCATGCCGGCGAACACCAGCGCCCGACCGACACGCGATTGATAGACGCGACGAGGCGCCAGCCACAGATACAGCGCGAAGGGCATCACCATGTAGAGGCCGGTGATGGCATCCATCAACGCGCCGCTGACAAAGATGCGTGGCAACATGCCGACGCCGATCAGGTCTTGCCGCAGGCTCAGTGCCGACAGCAGCACCCGTGCGGCAAACGCGCACACGAAGGTGATCTGCCACACCAGCAGCGCCAGCGATGCGCGCCCTTGCATCGCAGGCAAGCCAAGGAAAGCGGCACGCGGCGCGGCAACAGGGGGCGTAGCAGGGACGACCTGCGGGACAGGAGGCAGAACGCGCGACATGGCGTCTCCGAAAGCATGGACAAGGGTGCCCAGCCTAAGGAATGGCGTGTCGAAAGCCTGTCAGGCAGATGTCGAATTTTCGTGGAAACGCAGCGTGAAGGTGGTGCCCGGGGTGCCAGCGTCCGACGCCACGTCGAGCGCCCAGCCCTGCACATCACACACCCGCTTGGCAATCGCCAGGCCCAGCCCTCGCGTCTCGACAGGCTCGTCCGGTGCGGACACCTTCGTGCCAGCTTTGTTGCTGTCGCTGAGCCGTCCCCGATAGAACCGGTCGAAGACCCAGGGCAGATCGTCTGCCGCAATGCCGGGACCGTCATCGGAAAAACGCAGGCCATCCGGCAACAGGTCGATAACCAGCGTGGCCGGCGCCGCATGGTCGCAGGCGTTGCGGATCAGATTGCGCGCCACCGTCAGCAGCGCATAGCGATCGAGCATGCGAATGGCCTGCGGATCGACCCGATTGACGATGGCAAGGCCGCTGGCCTGGGCCCGCTCCTGCAGACCGCCACAGGCATCGTCCAGGCAGGCGGCCAGGTTCACGGATTCCTGCGAACCGGACATTGCCCCGCTGATGGCCCGCGTCGACGCAATGGTCTGCACGATGTCGTCGACGGTACGCATGATGCGCTGCAGGCGATCACGGTCCGCCTGCGGGCGGCTCGCGTCGAGCAACAGCAGTTCCGCATCGGTACGAATGGCGGTCAAGGGTGTGCGAACTTCGTGGCTCAGGTTGGCAGCAAATTCGCGTTCGCGCGCAATCGAACGATCAACCCGGTCCTGCACCCGGTTGAAGGCTTCCACCAGGCGCCCGGTTTCATCGTCGCGGTCGATGGCAATGCCGGGTTCGCCTGGCGCCCAGCTGGCGATGCGCGCCGTCACCTCATGCATGGGCCCGACCACCACGCGCGCCAGCACCCGCGACACGCCGTAACCCGCCAGCGTGCACAGCGCCCACAAGGCCAGCAAGGCCGCACCAAAGGCGTACACGCGCGCTTCGTTGGCGGTGGCATCGAAGGCCACTACCAGCGTACCGCCGGCCACTGGCGCGATCACCACATGCCAGACCAGGCCGTCAGGATGGACTTCGTGCGGGCCGGGATTCAGATTTCTCAAGGCTGCAGGCAAAGGGTCCTGGGCAGCGACGATCCAGGCCAGCAGGCCACGGCCCAATTCGATGGGAGCCGACTGCGGCACGCTCAGTTCGCCGCTCTCGATGCGAGCAGTCAGGCGTTGGGCTTCCAGCAGCACCAAGGCATCGGCGAGCTCGTCTTCCTGCTGGTCGAGCACCTGGAAGGCGAGCACGGCCAGCAAGGCGACGAACAGCGCCACCGCCCCGGTCAGCGCCCAGATCACCCGCTGGCGCAAGGAGCGCCCTTTTTTCATCACCGTCGACGGGGGCGACGCGCGCAGAGGAACGTCCGTTCGCGCTTCACTCACGACGCGTCCACCCGCAGGCGCACGCCGACACCGTGCACCGTTTCGATGCCATCGAAGCCGGCATCGGCCAAGGCCTTGCGCAACAGATGCAATTGGCTGCGCAAGGCATCGCGTTCAGGCACGTCGGCGCCCCACAAGGCATTTTCCAGTTCGGTGCGCGGCACCACGCGGCCCGGGTCGCGCATCATCACCTCAAGCAGCTGCACCGACTTCGGCGTCAGCCGCACCAGTTGCCCGGCAACGCGCACTTCGCGCTGGCGGGTGTCCAGGCTCAGGCTGCCGACCTGCCGCACAGGATTGCCCACTGCGCCGCTCGCCCGCTTGCGCAAGGCCAGCACCCGGGCCTCCACCTCGGCCAATGCAAAGGGCTTGGTCACGAAGTCGTCGGCGCCACGCGAGAATCCGTCCAGCTTGTCGGCCAGCGTGTCACGTGCGGTCAGCAGCAATACGGGTGTGGCTAGGCCAAGTTCGTTGCGCAACCGATGCAGCACCGTCATGCCATCGACACCCGGCAGGCCGATGTCGAGCACGATCACGTCGAAACTGTCAGTGCTCAGCCTGTGCAAGGCCGACCGGCCGTCGTAGGCCGCGTCCACCACGTAGCCCTTGGCCTCGAACCAGGCGAACAGATTGGCCACGATGGTGGCGTCGTCTTCGACGATCAACAGGCGGCAAGGCGGGATGTGGGACACGTTCGGCTCGACAGGTAGGCGCCCGCCGGTGCGGACCCGCCAATCTTAGAGCCGAATCGTCTGCAGCGGCCTGCGGGACCTACAGCAGCTTGCCTGGATTCATGATGTGATTCGGGTCGAAGGACTGCTTGACCCGCATCATCAGCTCGAACTCCAGCGCCGATTTGTAGTGCCGCATCTCGTCGCGCCGCAGTTGTCCGATGCCGTGCTCGGCGCTGATGCTGCCCTCGAACTCGGCCACCAGGTCGTGCACGACGCGGTTCAGGATGGCGGTCTGCGCAGCCATGTCGGGGTAGGACACCGTCATCGGCAACAAGACGTTGTAATGCAGGTTACCGTCGCCCAGATGGCCGAAGTTGATGATCTGCACATCGGGCATGACTGCACGCAGTGCGGCGTCAGCACGGGCAACAAACGCCGACAGGGACGAAATCGGCAGCGCGATGTCGTGCTTGACCGCCTTGCCGGCGCGGACCTGCGCCTGCGAGATGCCCTCGCGGATTTTCCAGAACGCCGTGGTCTGCTGGCCGCTCACGCTCATGGCCACATCTTCCGCGAGGCCCGATTCCAGCGCCTGGCCCAGACCGGCTTCCAGCAGTTCGCCCAGGCCTTGCGGCTGCGTGTCGGCCAGTTCGATCAATGCATGAAACGCGTGTTCGCCGGCCAGCGGCGCACGCACGTCCGATACGTGCGCCATGACCAATGCCAGCGAGTCGCGCGACAGCATCTCGAAGGCCACCAGGCGCTCGCCGCACACCGCGCGCATGTGGGCAAGCAAGTCGATCAGATCATCCAGGCGGGCCGCTCCAACCCAGGCAGTCGCCCGCGCGACCGGCTTCGGATAGAGCTTCAACACGGCTGCAGTGATCACGCCAAGCGTGCCTTCCGAGCCGATGAACAGGTGACGCAAGTCGTAGCCGGTGTTGTCCTTGCGCAAGGCGCGCAGGCCGTTCCAGATGCGGCCATCGGGCAGCACGGCCTCGATGCCCAGCACCAGGTCGCGTGTGTTGCCGTAACGCAGTACTGCGATGCCGCCCGCATTGGTCGCCAGGTTGCCGCCGATGGTGCAACTGCCTTCAGATCCCAGGCTGAGCGGGAAAAATCGACCATGCTCCTGCGCCGCGCTGTGCACGCTGGCCAGCAGCACGCCGGCCTCGACCGTCACGGTGTTGTTCACCAGATCGAGCTTGCGGATGGCATTCATCCTGTTGGTGCCAAGAATGATCTGCGCACCGCTGCCGTCGGGGGTGGCGCCGCCGCTCATGCCGGTGTTGCCGCCCTGCGTGACCACGGGCGTGCGGGTCTCGTGACAGATGCGCATCACCGCCGACGTCTCTTCGGTGTTCGCCGGCCGCACCACCACCGGCGTCTTGCCATGCCACTTGCCAAGCCAGTCGTTCACATAAGGCTGCTGGGCCTCATGGTCCGTAATCAGGCCGGCGTCGCCGACGACGGCATGCAGGCGGCCGATCAGCCTGGCCTGGGGGTCTTCAATGCGAGGGGCGGATGATGCGTTCGTTGACGTCATGATGTTCACCAGCCAAGCGGAATACGACCGACCGCCATCGAGACAGCGGCCTGCGTGGGTTCGACGACCGCCAGACCGATGGCGTCCTGCAAAGGCGCGCGGAAGCTCGCCATGCCGGCGCAGCCCATCACCAATACCTGCGCACCGTGTTCGTCGCGCAGGCGGCGGCCGGCATCGACCATGGCCGACAGCGTGCCCTGACGATCGGACAGCTCGCTGACCGTGCGGCCTATCGCTACCTCGCCTGCCAGCCGTGCACCGATGCCCATTGCCCCCCAGTTGCGCAGGTGGCGCGGGATCGAGCGCGCCAGGATGGCGATCACCCCGAAGGTCTGACCCAGCGTCATGGCCGTCAAGGCGCCCGACTCGCTGATGCCGAAGCTGGGCACCCGTGCCCGTTCGCGCAACAAGGCCAGGCCCGGATCACTGAAACACGCCACCACAAAGCCCGCTGCGCCATCCTGGTGCGCCATCGCAAAATCGTGCACCGCAATCGCGGCACGGTCGACGTCGAGTTGCGACTCGATGCCCGGCGGACCCTCGGTCAGGGTGACGCAGGTGATGCCGGGCCCGCCTGCCAGACGCAGCGGTTCGACCGCCGCGTCGAGCCCGTCGGTGACGGCCTGATTGCTGTTCGGGTTGATGACGTAAAGGGTTTTGCTCATGGCGTGACAAGCCCGTCAGAAGGAAGATGACGCGTCGGGATCAGGGCCCCGCTGCCATGCCAGTCTAGGACAATGAAAGTGGTATGGCGCTTGCTTAGTTGTCTGTCACCCTTAACCGCCGGTTACGCGCTTGGCGTTGGCGATCCCATCATGTCCGGTGGGGCCAGCTTCTTCAAAAGACTCACTTGTCCCTCAATCTCCGCCAGATCGAGATCTTCCGCGCCGTGATGATCACGGGGTCGATTGCGAGCGCCGCCCAGCTCTTGCGGATCTCTGCACCGGCCGTCAGCCGGCTGCTGTCGCACACCGAAAGCCGCATCGGGTTTGCGCTGTTCGAACGCATCAAGGGGAGGCTTTACGCCACCCCCGAGGCCAAGAAACTGTTCCGCGAAGTCGAGCTGGTGTATGCCGGCGTGCAACGCGTCAACCAGCTGGCCCACGACCTGAGCGAAAGCACCGAGGGCATCGTCAACATCGTTGCCAGCCCCAGCGTCGGCCAGATGCTGATCCCCCAGGCCATCGCCGCTTTCCGCGATCAGCACCCGCACGTGAAGATCACGTTCCAGTCGCTTGGCTACCAGCCGCTGATGGACCGGATCCTCAATCACCAGGCGGATTTGGGCGTGACCATCCTGCCCATGTCCCACCCCAATCTGGACACCTTGCCGCTGGGCAGCGGGCGCCTGGTCTGCATCTGTCCCTACAACCATCGGCTGTCTCGGCGCGCCACCTTGTCGGTCAAGGATCTGCAGGCCTTCCCCTTGATCTCCTACCCCCGCGAGACCCCGTTCGGCGAGCTGGTCGCCAAGCTCTTCGACGCGGCGGGCGAACGGGTGTCGGCGGCGATGGAAGTCGGCTCGCCGCAGAACGCCTGTGCCCTGGTGCAGGCCGGCGCCGGCATTGCCCTGGTCGACGAATTCTCAGTACGCAGCTGGCCTGCAGGCCTCTTGGTGGTGCGTCCGGTGCAGGATGCGCCGATGCTTCACGCCAACTTGGTGCACTCACGTTTCGAACCCATGTCGCAACTGGCGCAGGCCTTCACCGAGACCTTGCGAAAACTGATGGCCCCCCACCCTTCCTGATCGGATGGCGTAACCCCTTGTTAAGCCCTGCCCTCAAAAAGGAACGCGACAGGGCGGTATCTGCGGACCAATAATTTCCTCACCAATTATTCGTATCCGTTTAGGGTCACCGCATCCATGACTACTCAAGCCCTCGTCCCTGCAGACACCCTGGCCAATGCCCGCGGCGTGTTCACCATCTGCCCGACGCCCTTCACTGCCGATGGTGTGCTCGATCTCGACAGCATCAAGTCACTGGTCGACTTCCAGGTCGAAGCCGGGGTCGCGGGACTGGCAATCCTGGGCTTCCTGGGCGAGGCCCACAAGCTGTCGCAGCAGGAACGCCAGGCGGTGGTCACCGCCTTCGTCGCCCAGGCGCGCGGCCGGGTGCCGGTGTGGGTGGGCGTGCGTGCCCTGGGCATTGCCGGTGCGGTCGAACAAGCCCGTGAGGCAGAGTCGCTGGGCGCCGAAGCGGTGTTCGTGGCGCCGCTCGACAAGGTGTCCGATGCCCAGCAGTTCGACTTCTACCGGATCATGGCCGAGTCGGTGAAGATCCCCGTGGTGATCCATGACTTCCCCGATTCTTTCGGCACCGAAATCAAAGCGGAACTGGTGGCGCGACTGGGCCGCGAAGGCGGCGTCGGCATGATCAAGATGGAAGAACCGCCGGTCGGCCAGAAGATCTCGCGCATCCTGGAACTTGCCCAGGGCGCGACCAAGATCTTCGGTGGCCTGGGCGGGGTGTATTTCCTGGAAGAACTGCAGCGCGGCGCCGTCGGCACCATGACCGGTTTTGCCTTCCCTGAAATCCTGGTTCGCATCCACCAGCAGTTCGCCGCCGGCGACCTGGATGCCGCGGCTGCGACCTTCGATCGCTATTGCCCGTTGATCCGTTACGAGTTCCAGCCGAAGATCGGTCTTGCACTGCGCAAGTACACCTATCAACAACGCGGCGTGATCGCCTGCGACTACGTG
>Ga0265798_10010015_pt1 | contig 11743 bp, 10 predicted proteins | sample P3T30metagenome_FD_192430 | JGI IMG/M metagenome (GOLD analysis project Ga0265798, IMG submission 192430) | Plant litter microbial communities from East Loma Ridge, Irvine, California - P3 T30 | ecosystem: Environmental > Terrestrial > Plant litter > Unclassified | place: USA: California... | reverse complement strand
TTACTTCTGTGTAGTTGGCGGCGTGCAGCCTTTGCCCGGCCATAGCCACCAGTTTATCATCGCTCAATACCCCACGGTAGTGTCCAAATTCTATAGTGCGGCTGGCAAAAGGCCCAGGATTGGTCAATTGGGTTAGAGCCAGCATTTGAGGTATATGTTCATCGGTTAATGCTATTATATCCTTCTCTCCCGCATCTTCATTCACGACCAAATTATGTACCATCTGAAAGCCCCTGAGCTTACCTAAAACCTTCCATTGCTTTGCGAAAGTAATTTCGTTGGGTGCAATGAGCAACCTTGGGCTGTCATCAGGCAGCAGCTGGTAAAGCTGCTCTAAATTTTCGTGCGTATATTCGCTTGAGCCTACAAACGGAGATACTTCTTTATCAAAATACTTAACCAATTGGTTGCCGTTTGCCAAATGCCGGTTACCTGAGTTTAAAGCATTCCAGGCCGGGTTATCTAACACATGTTCCATATATAACGGCAAACCTATAAAATTTAAGATTATGTTGCCACCCGAAACTTGCTTTGTATAAATTGAAAGGAGCTGTTTTGCCTCAGCGATAATAGCGAGTAGCTAAGACCTGTGCAATATAAGCAGATAGCGCAGCTTGGAAGGAATTTGAAAAATAATAAATGTCATTGCGAGCGTAGCGCGGCAACCGCACGCGTTCAGATATGCCATTCTTGCGGTTGCCACGTCGCTAACGCTCCTCGCAATGACACGATTTTATATAAAAAAGCCGATACATTACTGCATCGGCTCTTCATGACGTAGAAACCTGAATTACTCAGCGGTTTCGCTGTCGTATTTAATTTTGTTAACGTGCTTGTCAATTTCCCAGCGACCGGTACCTTCTTCGCCAATAACTTCGAACAGTTCGAGTGCACGGCGGGCTTTGTATTCTTCTTCGCGTTGTTCTTTGAAGAACCAGTTCAGGAACTCGAAAGTGACAAAATCCTGCTCCCGCATACAAGCGGCAGCAATGTTTTTGAACGATTGGGTAATCGCTACTTCCTGCTCCAGTGCATCTTCAAATACTTCACGGAACGCAGTGAATTCCTGTTTGATGCCTGTAATTTCGGGTGATACGGCGTTGCCACCCATATCGAGCACATACTTAAACAGTTTCAATTGGTGGTAACGTTCTTCTTCGGCCTGCTTGGCAAAGTAATCGCCCGAGTAATCGAACCCATTACGGTTGCACCATGATGACATGGCCAGGTATAAGGATGAAGAATGAGCTTCTTTCTTGATCTGTTGATTTAAAAGTGTTTCAATGTCCTGAGACAACAAACACTTAATGCGCATGATATCTTTCATAAGATTTACAGTTTAAGCTGTATGTAAGAATACACACAATAATAGTGCTATAAATTTTATTCAGTGTATATATACGCTATATGAAATAAGTCTAATTAAGGGAGAAGAAGAGAAATGAAATTGTCATGGTGAGCTTGTAGAACCGTTAACCACCTGTATAAGTCTTCAACAAGCTCAAACTGACAATTAAAGATTTAAGGTTGTTCCTTAAACTACGATCCTATTCAGCCTGTCGTGCAGGATCTGGTTGAGTTCGAACATGGCGAAGGTGCCTTCGAGCAGTTCTTTTAAAGAAATGATCTGCAGCAGGTTTAGGAAATAACAGTGATTGCAGGCGCAGATGAACACCATTTCGATTTCGGGTGTCTTGCTGTTGTCTAACAGCGCAGCTTCGATTTCTACACGGTAAATTGACTTTTTGAGTTTCAGCAAACCCCGGTAATCGAACCGTACCAACTTGCCGGCAAAATCAATATACCAGCAGCATTCACGGTCATTTTGATACACGGTGCCCGATTTAGTGCTGAACACCTCGGTGAAATTTGTAGTGGTTGCAGTTTTTACCCCAGTCATATCTTACTGAGGCAAATATAACACTATTTAGAAGCAGTCCAAATACTATTAAGAAACTTTTGAACCCGTCATTGCGGGGTATGAAGCAATCCCTACTTAAAAAGGCACCAATTTAGCTATCGTGGATCGCTTTACCTCCTAAATGAGAATCCCCTGCGGAAAACGAAAGTATCAGTTTACTTACAGTTACCACTCTAAACCGGAAATATCAAATTCCATTATTTCTGTTTTATTTCCCGCAGGAGGTATTGCAACTATCGATTTATCACGGTGATTGGTAATTACTTCACCGGCTGAATTGGCAATAAACTCGGCTTCAATTAAAAGTTTTTTAGATTTTTTTAGCTTGGTTATGAAAGTTGTAGCGGAGTCTATAAAAACAATGCCGCCGCTTCCACCTTCTGTTCCAGAACACGTATATTCTTCTGGCTTTTGACTATCAAACCTTACTCTAATCGAAATCTCATCATCATCAGTATAAAATCTACCATTGTAATTTGATTTTAAGGGGTGAGTAACGGATACCATCACTTCATTAACGTTATTTTTTTTGCGGATAGTTAACTCTGGACTAACAGCATTTTCAGATTTTCTATAGTAACCAAAGTACAACCTGTCATCACTATATGTTGTCGCGAAATAAACAGTATCTGAAGTCATTCTATCTTCTGTTTTATCATATTTCCAGTTCGTTTCCTCGTCTTCCTCAGTACTTGATGAGTTAGTATCTACATCACATGAAGATGTTATTAAGATAATTGCAAATAAGATAAAATACAGCTTCATAATGCCACCTAAGATAATATTTTAGGTTGTTTTTTTAATAAAAAAAAACTTAAACTGTAAAAGCATAAAAACACACATTTAGTTCGTGTAATACTCTCATGAAAAATCAGCAGCGCTAATTAATCAGAACACTGGGTAACCGCTGATAACGCACATAACACATCATTGCGATTGATGAAGCAACCTGTGAATAGAAAAGTCACCAATGTACCTGTCATTTAAGACTGCTACGTTCCTCTAAATGGCAAGTGGTCTAAAACAAAAAAGGGAGCCACATCAAATACAGCTCCCTTTCATCTATATAATGACTCCTTAACCGGAGGACGAGCCTTTACTCGTTCAGAAACACAAACTGGTTATCGAACATATCCAGTTTGATCTTGCTGTCGCGGTCTACCTTGCCGGCAAGGATCTGTTTACTCAACTCGTTCAGGATCTTTTTCTGCACTACCCGTTTGAGCGGGCGGGCGCCGTATTGAGGGTCGTAACCCAGTTGGGCCAGCCAGTCTAAGGCTTCGTCGGTGGCTTCTATCTGGATACCCATTTCGTCGAGCGTGTGTTGCAGGCCTTTGAATTGCAGTTTCACAATTTCGGCAATCTCCTCACGGCCCAGCGGGGTAAACATAATGATCTCATCAATCCGGTTCAAAAACTCCGGACGGATGGTTTTTTGCAGCAGCTCGAACAACTGCGTTTTAGTGCGGGCCATTACCTCTTCCTTATCGCTCTCTTCAAAACCCTGGAAGTTTTCCTGGATAATGTGCGAACCAATGTTAGAGGTCATGATCACGATGGTGTTCTTAAAGTTCACCACGCGGCCTTTGTTATCAGTAAGTCGACCATCATCCAGCACCTGTAACAGGATGTTGAATACATCAGGATGTGCCTTTTCAATTTCATCCAGCAAGATCACGCTATAAGGTTTGCGGCGTACTGCTTCTGTTAATTGCCCGCCCTCATCGTAACCCACGTAGCCCGGAGGGGCACCAATTAAACGGCTCACGGAGTGGCGTTCCTGGTACTCCGACATATCTATCCGCACCAGCGATTGTTCATCATTAAACAGGTACTCGGCCAATGCTTTAGCCAATTCGGTTTTACCTACACCGGTGGTTCCCAAAAAGATAAACGAACCTAAAGGTTTACGTTTGTCCTGCAAACCGGCGCGGCTGCGGCGTATGGCATCGCTAATGGCTTCAATGGCTTCTTCCTGGCCGGCTACGCGTTTGTGCAGTTCATCTTCCAGGCTCAGCAATTTTTCGCGCTCGCTTTGGATCATTTTAGTAACCGGGATGCCTGTCCAGCGCGAAACCACACCGGCAATATCATCGGCGGTAACTTCTTCTTTCAGCATGCGGCTATCGGCCTGGTTCTCTAACAGGGCGGCTTTCAGTTTCTCAACTTCGGCTTCTGTTTCGCGGATGCGACCGTAGCGCAATTCGGCTACCTTACCATAATCGCCAGCACGTTCGGCTTGTTCGGCTTCCTGCTTGTAACTTTCGATGGCTTCTATTTTGAGGTTGATGCCATCTACCAGGTCCTTTTCGCTTTGCCACTTGGCACGTAACGAATCGCGCTCGGCCGATAGGTTGGCTATTACTTCGCTCAGCTCGTTCACCTTGCGGTCGTCGTTCTCACGTTTAATGGCTTCACGCTCAATTTCCAGCTGCATAATGCGGCGTTCCAGCTCGTCTACCGCTTCGGGCACGGAATTCATTTCCATGCGCAATTTGGAGGCGGCCTCATCCATTAAGTCTATTGCTTTATCGGGTAAAAACCTGTCGGCAATATAACGCTGCGACATTTCTACCGAGGCAATAATGGCTTCGTCTTTAATGCGCACTTTGTGGTGGGCTTCATAACGCTCCTTCAAGCCACGCAAAATGGAAATGGCATCGGCAGCATCAGGTTCTTCCACCATCACGCGTTGAAAACGGCGCTCCAGGGCTTTATCCTTTTCTATATATTTCTGGTACTCATTAAGCGTGGTGGCACCTATGGCACGCAGTTCGCCGCGGGCCAAAGCTGGTTTAAGAATGTTGGCGGCATCCATTGCACCTTCGCCCCCACCGGCACCAACCAGGGTATGTATCTCATCAATAAAGAGGATGATCTCTCCATCGCTTTTGATCACCTCGCTAATTACCGCTTTTAAGCGTTCTTCAAACTCGCCTTTATATTTGGCACCTGCCACCAGCGCACCCATATCTAAGGAGTACACGGTTTTGGTTTTTAAGTTCTCGGGCGCATCGCCTTTAATAATACGGAAGGCAATACCCTCTGCAATAGCGGTTTTACCTACGCCGGGTTCGCCCACCAGTACCGGGTTGTTCTTGGTACGGCGGCTCAGGATCTGAATTACCCTGCGGATCTCCTCATCGCGACCTATAACCGGGTCCAGTTTGCCCGATTCGGCATACTCGTTCAGGTTACGGGCGTATTTGTTTAGCGAGTTGTAAATAGCCTCGGCGTTTTGGCCGGTTACCTTGGCGTCGCCACGCAGGCCGTTAATGGCCAGCTTAAGGTCTTTTTCGTTAACGCCGTAATCTTTAAGGGCGCTGCTTACTTTATCATTTACTGATAATAGTCCAAGCAAAATATGTTCAACGGATACAAACTCGTCTTTAAATTCTTTTAAATAGTTCTGCGCTTTTTGCAGGGCACTGTTGGTGTTTGATGACAAGTAAACGTCGCTGCCGCTTACCTTAGGAAACGCCTGTATCTGCGTATCCAAAGTGCTGTTTAAGCGACTGATATTTACGTTCAGCTTTTTTAATAAATAGCTGATCACGTTTTCATCAACCAGTAACAATCCTTTCAGCAAGTGGGCAGTTTCAAGGGCCTGCTGCTGATTACCGGTTGCTATTTCTGAAGCCTTTTGCACGGCTTCCTGGGCTTTGATGGTAAAGTTGTTAAAATTCATGATATTACTTACTATTCAAACCACTTGCCACAACACTTTTAATGAAAAAAAGTCAGGCTAAATTATTTCCGAGCGACATTTTGTCTAATAACACGAGTAAATTCAACACGTTATTACGCGTACTGCCAGGTAAGTTCATGGACGAAGCCAGTAACAGGCATACAAATTTCTCTAAACTATAACCATCATTAACAAGAGGTTAATTAACATTCTTAAACGCTTTTTTATGTTTCATGGATACTCCTAATTTGAATAAATGCTTTAGTTTTGGTTCAATAGCATAATAGCCTTGAACACTTATTATCTTAGAAGCATCCCGCCTGCTTACCGGGCCGGATACCAAAAGTATTACATGCTGCAAAACCTTAACACGGTGCAGGTTGCTTGTATCATTTTTTTTGTATTGAATTTAATGATCAGGTTATGTGTTTTACTACTACCTGCCGGACTTACCCGAATACATAATTACCCAGAATTCAATTTAACCAATTGGGCCTGCCTTATTATTACTCCAATATTCTACCTGGTTGGCCGCCAGCTAATTGCCAGCTACTTAAAAAAAGTGACATATGTTAGTATGGCCCTCATCTATCTTTTATTGTTTAGTATATACCTGCTGGCTTGCGGTATGCTGTTCAATTTTATTGCCACCTCCGATCCTTCGCACAGCATTATTATTTACCTTCTAGCAATGATAGCCGTGGCCGGCGTTTACACCTTTGAGTACCAGGAAACACTCTTGCTTACCGTGGTTAATATGGTGATGTTTACTTTGCTGCTTTTATATGTACAGGCTGATCCTACCGAAATAATCTACAATGAATTGTTACTCTTTGTACTTTCAGGAATCTTCTTTTTCGTATCGCGCAGCATTTATACTTATCGCGCCGATCACTACATGCAGTACCGTGTTATTAAAGAAAAGAATGCCGAAATAGAAAAAGCAGGTTCTTTTAAAAATGACGTGCTGGGCATGGTTGCACACGACCTGCGCAACCCTATAGCGGCTATACAATCAATTGCCATGCTTACAGAAATGGACGAGCTGGATGAAGATACGCAGGAAAACATGAGCATGATCAAAGCATCTTGCTATAAAGCGCTATCTATCATCAATGATTTACTGGAGGTAGCACGTAACGACAACAGCGATAGCATGCCTAAAGACCTGGTGAACTTAAACGATTTTTTAACGGATATAGTGCAAGTTTGGCAGCGTGTAACCGACTTTACCAACCCACTTATCTTAAATGCACCACCTTACCCAATACATGCTGAAATAAACCAGGAAAAATTTAATAGGGTTATAGATAACCTAATAAGTAACGCGGCTAAGTTTTCAAAACCTGATGCACCTATAGAATTGAAAGTAAACTCTGAAGGCGCAAACATTATTATTGAAGTACAAGACCATGGTATGGGCATACCGAAAGCTATGCTGCCTCAAATTTTCGACCGCTTTTCAAAGGCCGGCCGTAAAGGACTGAAAGGAGAAAAATCGACCGGGCTTGGTTTGAGTATTTCGCAGCAAATAGTAGAAAGGCATAATGGCCATATAAATGTTGAAAGTGAAGAAGGCAGTGGGTCTACTTTCACTATTAAATTACCTCAAATTATCAGTACTAATATGGGTATTTCTTGAGCGACATCAGCTTTAGGTCGGCGTACACATGTAACTATCTTATTACTCTTTTCTACAGCATTCGTTTATTTAATACACTGTTCATTTATGTGTACAATACCCTATTTAAGAAATTTATTTAATTTATAAGTTAAGCTTTTGTTCTTTAAATATTCAGCAGTTATTGGTTGATATATTTAACAATATGTAAATACTTTAAATTATGGTAAACTAATTGTACTGTGGCTGTACAAATAAGTGTATTGTACTAACCAATTATATTGACTATGAAACATGTATTTACTTCGATTGCTGCTTTTATTGCAGTATTGTACCTAATCGTGGTGGTATTCTTCCAAATTAAAGATCCGCATTATTAGGATGAATAACATTTGCGGATGTTTTCAACAGAAAGCATTTATCTAAACAACACGTTTAAGATAAATGCTTTTTTCATTTCCTATCTCTCCTAATTATTCGGCAGGCGCCAGATAAAACTTTTCATTAAAATTAACCAGGTAAAGCTCGGTAGTAGCGCGCGTACAAGCGGTATAAAACCAACGCAAAAAGTCTGTATTCAGCATTTCGTCGGTAATGTAGCCCTGGTCTACAAAAACGGCCTCCCACTGCCCGCCCTGCGCTTTATGACAGGTTACCGCATACGCAAACTTAATTTGAAGCGCATTATAGTAAGGATTTTTTTTTAACTCGTTAAGCTTATCGCGCCGGTTGGGAATGTGCTCATAATCTTTCATCACTTCCAAATAAAACCGCTTTTGATCTATGGACTGTAATGCAGGCGCATCAGAGTACAGTGCCTCCATTAAAACTTTGCAGTCTATCACCGGGTCTTCCGCATAATCTATAAATTCCAGTTGAACATCGGCAAAGCGGAAACCATAGAGTTCTTCAAAGCGGCGCACCTTCTTAATGCGGGCAATATCGCCATTTGCTATAAAGCCGGTACTATCCTCTTCATGTTCCTGCAGCCAAAAATAATTGTTACGCACCACCATAATTTGGTCGCCCCCGGTAAGCTCTTCTTCGCGCATTAAGATGCGGTTGCGTATTTGACGATTATATAAATTAGCATTTTTGTTAGACCGGCATATGACCAATGTGCTGTCGTGCCCATATTTTTGGTAGGCGTAGTTGAGTCCTTCTTCCAGGCGCTCACCCGTCATACGGTAAACGTCTTTATAGCCTTTGGTTACAATTTGCGGATAAGTTTCCTGCTCAAGGCGTATCAGGTCGCGCACGGCCGTTACATTATATAGAATGCCGGAGTCTTTTTGCTGACGCAATACATCGGTTAACTCGTAACTAAATACCTGCAGGCCAAACTGCTCTTTTAGAAGCCCGCCATCCAGGGCAGGGCTATGATCTGAGCCTACCGGCGGCAATTGTGCTGTATCGCCTACGAGCATCAGCTTGCAGTTCTTCATGTTATAAACATAATCAATCAGGTCTTTCAGCAGGGTTTCATAGTTATTACCGGTAATGTTGTCGGAGATCATAGAGGCTTCGTCAACAATAAAGAGGGTATCTTCGGCCATATTAGGGGCCAGCATAAAAGATTCGTCCACATTCATGGCCGATTTTTTACGGTAAATACGCTTATGTATAGTATAAGCCTTACGGCCCGAGTAAGCGGTAATAACCTTGGCGGCCCTGCCGGTTGGCGCCAGCAGTACCGACTTTAAGTTGTAACTGCGCAGTGCTTTTACCAATGCACTTAAAATGGTTGTTTTGCCTGTACCAGCATAGCCCCTGAGCAAAAAACATTCATATCCCTCGTTGCTTTGCAGAAAAGTATGCAGCCGCCCAAACAACTCTTGCTGCTGAGGGGCCGGCTGGTGTGGAAAGGCTTTACTTATTTGTTCGAACTGGGGCATAGTATGTTTTTGGCGCTACAGGCATAACAAAACAATGAAAAAATAGTTACTTTTGCGCATCACACATGAACGATACTTTATATCATTACATTGACCCTGGCTTTAGCCATACAGCTGTCGGTAATTATACATTATTGTTATTGCTGGGCCCTGCAAATTACTCTTTAGCCATTATGCAGGGGCAGCAATTAATGGTGTGTCGAAAAACCTCGCCGCTTAGCGAACTAAGCCAACCCGGCAGCGAAGTGCAGGAAGTACTCGACTTTAAGTATAAGGATGTGATAACCGGCGTTTGTACTCCTTATTTTACACTTATACCCGAAGACCTATTTGAACCGGATACAGCCACCGAGGCAGCCCGTTACTTAGATGTAACTGTTGCTGATAGTGTATTTGCCCAACCGCTGGACCAGCATAACCAGATTGTATTTAAAGCAAATGAGGCTTTAAGTACAGCAGCTGCCCGTTTCGATCTGCAAAAAGTAGTATTTGCAGCTTCGGGCTGGATACAGGCTATTGCCGCTAATACACCATTAGGTTACCAATTATATTTACAGGTATTTGAAGACCGTTTTGATCTGGCGTATTTCAAACAAGGTAAGTTGCATCTGTACAATACCTTTGAGTACACTCACGAAGAAGAACTTGCTTATTATACCGTGTTCGCCTGCCAGCAGCTCAAGCTCGATTTATCGTTAATTACCGTAATTTTAAGCGGTACTGTTGATACCGGTAACGAGCGTTTTGGTCCTCTGCTAAACCGTATATTTAAAGCGGTTGAAATAGCGCAGATTAAGGTAGCCGTTATTCCTGACACTTTGCCAGCCCACCAGTTGCTGGCTCTTACTGCTCTCCCGCTATGCGCATCATTGGTGGACGCTTAAAAGGATTAAGGCTCAATCCGCCGAAGAATTTACCCGTACGGCCTACTACCGACCTGGCTAAAGAAGCTTTATTTAATATACTGCAAAACCAGGTAGACCTGGAAGGTTTGAAAATACTTGACCTTTTTAGTGGTACCGGTAACCTGGCGCTCGAATTTGCATCGCGTTATGCACAAAGCGTTACGGCGGTTGACCGCAGTGTACATTGTATACATTATCTTAAAGATACCGCCCGCCAGCACGGGCTCAACCAAATTAGCACCTTTAAGGCCGATGTGTTTAAGTACCTGGAAATGGAAACTGAACAATATGACCTCATATTTGCCGACCCACCTTATGATCTTAATCGCATCCCCGAAATCCCTAAGGTCATTTTCGATAAAAATCTGCTATGCCCCGGTGGTATGCTCATTGTAGAACACCAAAGCCTGCAAAACCTGAGTAACCATCCCAACTTTACGGTTCAAAGGCGGTATGGACATTCGTCGTTCTCGTTTTTTGAGATAAAGGAGGATGAAGGTACCGAAAGCGGGGTTTAAATATGCGGGATGCCGCTTTAGCACTACACATAACTTCACCTTATCGTTGCGAGCACGCGTTGATACTTATCTGTTTGCGGTTGCCGCGTCGCTATCGCCCCTCGCAAATAACAATATCTATTATTTAAATAGCAACTACACAATTTTAAGCTGGTATTTTACCAATAACCCAGCCAAACCTTCAGCAGCAAACACCGCTTTCTTCATGGTATTAATTTCAGGGTCGATAGTAAAATTATAAGCTGTTGCTAAATTAACGCTACTTAAATCGGTCCTGTTAAACATGGTGCCCGCCAAATCGCATTGCTCAAATTTTGATCCTGCTAAATTGGCTTGTACGAAGCTTGCTTCTTTTAATGAACACTTGGAAAAGGTGGTCTTCGGCATTTTCTTTCCGCTGAATGATGCAAAGTCGATGATGCAGTTATCAAATGCAACACTGAACAAAAAGTCGCTGCATTCATGGAAGTTAACACCCAATATTTTGCAATCTTTAAATATTACGCTTTGCAGTGAGGTATTGCCTAACTTTAACAGGGAGAGGTTGCAGCCTTCAAACATACAATCAATAAACTTATTGCCCGAAAATTCGCTCCCGGAAAGATCGCATTGTTTAAAGACGCAATCCTGAAACTCTCGCCCTTTAATTAATTGCCCGGTGTAAACTATTTTTTCAAATGTTTTGTTTTCGTGGTTTAGCTGCTGCATTAGTTATTATTAAGCAGCAAATATACCCTGATCAAGCATTAATAAACGCCGTAACTAATTGTTTATCCTTTGCTTTCTTCAAAAACTATGATCTCCTCTAAGCGCGCCTCCGCTTGTGATAGCTTTTCTCCATACAAGGTACGGTACATTTTATCGTTAAGCAGCAGGAGCGCCAAAATTGCTACGAAAGCGATTGCCAGGTAATAAGGCGATGTTACCGAATTTATATCAATGGTTTTATGTAACCACAATTTTGCCGCCACGGGCACGATGCTTAAAAGCCAGATTAGCATTACCGCAAAGTCATACTTACCTGCCTTTATCGACCTGATCTTAAACTCATTAATCGCTTTTTGCAGTTCAATCACGGGCATGGTATAAAAATCGAGTTTTTTCAGTTTTGATGTTGGGCTTAAATGGTATGCAAATGACCAGAACATTAATGCAGCACCGGTAAGGGTAGCAATTAACATCTTATAATCGGTAA
>Ga0265798_10010014_pt1 | contig 11744 bp, 14 predicted proteins | sample P3T30metagenome_FD_192430 | JGI IMG/M metagenome (GOLD analysis project Ga0265798, IMG submission 192430) | Plant litter microbial communities from East Loma Ridge, Irvine, California - P3 T30 | ecosystem: Environmental > Terrestrial > Plant litter > Unclassified | place: USA: California... | reverse complement strand
AATGCTGGTTGACAAAATCAGGGTCGGGGGAGAGCCATATTTACCTTTTATGCGTTTCCATGGACGGAAGATGCTTCGGTTGTTGCCATCGAAATGTGCTCCTACTTCAAGTTCTCACTCGGTCACTTTCACATATTTCACATTCGCAATCGCATATAGTCTCGAGTATCGAAAATTGAGTATCAACATGAACCAAATGTCATTCCATATGCTCCCTCTCTCCCAACCTGTCCAATTTGATGCAAGAAAAGCCCAGAACACCCGACGCTATGCTAACCTATAGAGAGAAAGAAAACAAAAGTGGAAATCAAATTCTGGTATCAGAACACAACACAACGCCCAAAAGATGCTATCAGTCAGTCATGCTCACCATCCTTTACCTCCTTGCAGGCAGCAATAATCCCCCCGCCCCTGTAATATCCCCCTTCTTTACATCCTGATCACTCAGAAGTGCCTTGACCCTCTCCACCCTGGTAACAGCCTTCTCCAACCTATCCAACCGCCCCATCTTCTCCCTATCCCTCCGCTCCAACGTCTCAACCCTCTCTTCTAGCTTCGCGCGCGCCCGACGCTCCTCAGCAACCATTTCGTTGGCCTGGCTGAACAGCTGAACACTGAGCTCCTCAATCTCGGAATCTACTGTTTGCACGCGGGCTTCGGCCTTGGCGCGCAGGGCTCGCTCGCGCTCTAGTTCGTTGAGTAGTGTGGTGTCGGGCGGATTATCTTTTGGTGGTGGTGGCGGCGGCATGGAGCCTGTATTTGCGGGCGACGGGAAGCGGTTCGTTATGAAGGAGAAGCGGCCTGATTTTGTAGAGTTTGCGGTGCCAGGTCGTGGGGGGTCGAAGTCGACAGAGGGGCGGTGAGGCTTGTGTGTGAAGTCTGATTGTGCGATTTTTAAACTGCGGATTTGGTCTTCGTAGTCGGCGCATCGGTCCACTGATGGTTTGGTTAGTTGTGTCTGTTCTCGTTGGTCTGGCCGAGGTAGTGGCGGGCTGACGGGCTCTGGTGGGTAGGTGGTTTCTTTCTGGATGCGCACACGTACCAGCTGCTGTTGCCTTCTCCTTTAGGCGCTCCATCTGCGCTTCCAGCTCCTCTATCCGTTGTCGTGCGTCTGCCAGTTCTGCCATGTCTATACTAATACCGCATGAGGGGCAGCTTTGCGTGTGTATATGGTCCTTTGTGGGTACAGCGGGCGCAGGCGGCGAAAGTTGGACGGCCGCTGCCATGGCGCCGACTTGTTGTGCGCGGCAATCTAGGCGCTGTCTCGGCGATTAGAGTGCTAGCCTACGGCAATACGAATAATTAAAGATTGTGTGGGGTTTGTAGTTGTCGTTTCGCAAGGCCGAAGTCTGGCGCTTCCTGCTCCAGCATCATCGCCGGATCCCTGCCCTGGCGCGTCAGAGGTCATGCAGGGTCCATGCGCCCCAGACTATTTGCGGCGTGGCGGCGGGCCGCTTGGGGATCATGACATTCACGCCAATCACTCCCAAAGGACTACTGGCGCTTACATGTGGGTTGGATAGATGAGCATTGTTTCGCTTCAAACTATACAAAGTGTATCTCATGCAAGGACAGCCTCCCGTCGCCCCAGCTACTCAAGCCCAGCCTTGTGTTCCTTGATCCAGTCCTCCAATTTCGTCGGCTCCCTCTCAGCATACTTCCGGATATTATTCACAGCCTGCTCGTATATATTCGAGTATGTATCCTTGCCCTCATCCGACTCCTTGAGGCTCTTTGCCAAACTCTCAAGAAGCGGCTTAGGCATGTGTTGCAACTTCTGGAACCAACGCTCTTCGTCGACTTCCTTGATCTTGAGCTCCTTCCCTAGCGCTTTCCCAATCGTTTCCATGGCCTCACGCTGGGTCAGCAGATCAGGCCCGCATAGGTAGAAGGAAGGCCCTGCTTCCTTTTGGAAGCGCGGTTCCGCTAGCAGGGAGCCGCACACGACCCCAATGTCCGAAGGCGCGAGGTAATCGAAGCGTACATTAGGGTACAGAAGCTCAGCTTCGCCCTTCTTGATCTCCTGATGCTCCCAGAAGACGTTGCTGTTGAAGTATGCGGGACGCACAGCCGTATATTCAAGACCCGATTCCTGCAGTGCGACCTCCGCCTGCGCGTGGATCGCGCCAATCATTTCCTTCTTGTTCACATCAGAACTTGGAGGGTCTTGAACTGTGTATGAAGACAGCAGGACCACATAGCTGACTCCAGCCTCCTTCAGCGCGTCGAACGCACTTCGCATGTGATCCTTGCTCTCGAAAACGATGTACACAAAGGCCTTCTTTGCACCTGATGTTTTGACGGCCTCTTTGATAGTTTCCGGTTTGGTGAGATCGGCTTGGACACGAATGAAGCGGTCCTCATTCCCCTCCTCATTGATGCCCTTGAGTTCCTTTTTTGTGTCCCGCATCGCAAGGTAGACCTTTGCCCCACGTCTGTGTGCTTCAATGGCGGCGGCGCGACCAACTGCTCCAGTCGGACCGAAAACGAGGATGGGAGAAGCCATAGTGTTGTATATGAATTAGCAGAGATGCTTGTACCGATGGTTGATATGGTTCAAAGGGTGGTTTGTTGATTCTTCTGCGGGGAATACCTGGCTGCTTTATGCACTTCGGGTTCCTTGTACGCTCCGGGATGCGGGGTGCTCGTCGGTGGATCGGTAAACCGTTAGATACAGAATTGTTAATCAGTCGGGTACAATCGGTCTGATCGTTTTAAAATCCGATGTTGAATATATAAGCTTCTGACAGACAGTGGAGGCCTGATGCAGGTGGGACATTGAGAGGACCGGCTCCCCGAACTCGATGACGTCAAGAATGCCTGTTGAGGAAGGCATCACTGTGTGCTCCACACTACGACGAACACGCTGTGATGCAAAAAATGACGAGTTCTTCGAAAGCGCGAGAGATGTTTGCCTGGAAACTGCAATGTTTGAAGAAGTTCACGATTAGTTAAAGGCAATGCTTGTGATGACTCCTACTCAGGACATGGTAAAGATCACAACTGCGAGTCCTTACTCACGATGAATTCAAGACATAGAAAATTGTTTTCGAAGTAAAAGCTCGCCAGCCTTGAGAGTGTGCTTCAAAGAATCACAAAGGGCCCAATGTCGAAGCTCTATATTTTTACCAAAGCCTGCCGATGCAGCACCCGTTCCTGCGTTATCAATGCTTTGCACAGATCAATCAAACCTCATCCTGGAAATACTCCGACTTGTATATACTACATACCCGCTCCGTTATCTATACACTGCTTCTATTGTCGCCGTGGACCTCGTGTACTGTGGACTTTATGATATCCCTTTTACTAGGCTGATCGCGTAATATGTGTATCTGGCTCTCTGAATCATCGTCTCTCATTATGATCCGCGACTCATGTTTTTTGGGCCTGCTGATAATTCTGGTTGTCTTGCTAACATACAACGGTATTACCTGGCCAGTAGGCATGGACAAGCCCTTGAGGAAACTCAAGGGTAGAATCATATGGGCTAAGCCTTCGAACTGCTTGCGCAAAGGAGGCAAAGAGGCCGTGAGTATCCCTACCGAAAGCTCGATTGCGGACCAGATGGAGAGGCTGGCTCCATCCCACGTGGGGTCGTGGGTCTTCATCAAAGCAGATAGCTCTACGGTTTTCACGATAGAGAAGGATGTTGGACTGATGTATCAGATCAGCTAAATGAGTTCAAGTCGTAGGTTTGTAGGCAGGAGACTAAAAATAATCCCAGACAGAAAACTAGTCGAAGGCCCCACTGTGTTCGTCCAGATATGTGCATAGTAGAAAGATATATGAGAGGCGCAGCCACATAAACTACATCGCTGACGCAATTAGACACTCCCTGTTATTCTATCAGTGAATCGTACAGATCATTGCATTTGATCTGACAAACCTGGGCGTAGAAGAGGCTCCCTCCTCCACTTCTCATGAAGCACTTCCCCTTGATACTCTTGTTCCAGTTTGCTTCGAATGGCGTGGTGCAGAAGCACCCAGTAATTGAAAGTACGAGATTGAAGACTGTTATCATTGTTATCGAAGCCCATATTACTGTGAGATATATCTGTGAGAACTTCAAGGCGAAAAGGTATGCGCAAATGGAGTACTTGAGCAGAGCAACTGCAAGGATGTTGATGATCTGGCCGATCCATATGTGGTAGCTGTATGTCAGAATGTTGTTGGGTTTGCTAGTGCTGGGGTTCATGATGTGGCAACCTAGGCCATGCTGACAGGTTTTAAAACGGTTGGCGGTCGAAACGATGTTGAGTATCTAATTTCACTGACTGTGAGTATTATTTCTCCCTAAGAGACATTGGGTTCGGCGACTGACGGCAGCGAGGATCAGAAGGTAGTCGCATACCATGTGCTTCCTCTTTGTTTGGATGGCACATATGACTCTCCAGATAAGCACCGCTGTGCTGAGAACGCAAAGTATGCTCATTGGTATAAGGATATTGAGCGCATGGTTTGGCCAATTCTGCTGTGATGCTACTGGCATTGTGATAATAATATTCATATATAGACGAAACAATATGAAAGGAGAAAAGCCCCTCGCAAGAGTAATAATATGAATAGGCCCTAAGTAGCACAATATGAGAAAAGCTCCAGCTCTTAAGCGCAATCGGATATCTCGCTATGCTGCATATTGTATAAGAGCGCTACATGATGGCCGTTTACAACTGATCTCTACATGGCAACGACTCATGTAAGCATAGCGCTTCAAAATCTATCGAGAACTATTGGTGGGCAAGATCCCAGATTCCGGCATGCGGAAGCGGGTGAAGCCTGCTTCATCTTCTTTCCCGCCTGCTTCTCACGATTTCAAGGAGATGATACCAACTATGCAGTGATGGGATGTGACAGAGTTGTTGGCACCTGCCTTACATGTGATTAGAAGCATCACATGAAAGTGAACAAAAATCATCAACTCTTTTCAGTTAATGGCCACAATAGACTTTGCAGCACAGTGATTAGTACTATGCCCAATCTTTGAGCTCGACCCAGTAAAAGACTGGATACTACCTATTTCTGATATCGCTCAAGCGACAGAGTGGTACCTTGATAGGTATCGAACGGGTGTAATCAAAAAGCCTGGATGGGACATTTGCTCTCAAGAGATGATCGTAAGATGGGCCGGGTATCTCCAGATCGTCCAGAGTGGCATAACAAGCGCCTGACGCTGCGTGAACTACGTGTATCCACAGTGTGAGGTACGGCTAACCGTCCTTGCAGAACCTAATTTTAGGTGATTGTATTGATCCAACATAATGGCATATTCAGTGTCAATGCCGACTTGTATAATACGTTACGGGTCTTTCGTCCCCACGTCAGCTCACGGCCACCACAGCAATCCAACAACAGACTGTCATACAGGCTCTACCATCATGAAGGTTTGTAGCGCTAGTAGCCATATGAATATTAATTGCGCTATTAGCTAAAAGAACTTGGAGATCGTCAATTAAAGGCCATTAGTCTAGTGAGTGTAGGTAGAACCCAAGGGGGCTCATATGAATTCTCCAACCCTAAAGGCATTGTAACTCGTAGACTTGGCTTGTGGCCACTTTAGGTCTATTGCATAAGCGAAATAGGACCGTGAGATCGGCAGGTAGCCATTGAAGATGCCAGAGTCTCGTCGTCACATGTCACCTCAATGCTGATAAGTAGGTGCCAAGGTGACCCAACCTTTCGGGCTTCTGGCATTCATCCGGTTAATTAACATGGCACACGCTGTGGATAGAGTTGGCCCGATATTTGAAAAGTGACACAGCGAATAACGGCTTACTTTGCCAGATGGATGGACAATTGCGGGGCCATTGTTCCTCACTGTGGACCCATGACTTGGCAATGACTACGCCGCAATTCAATCCATGTACCCTGTAATCCTACGCCCTCCGCAACCTTGCAGCCGCCACCCGACAGGGGAACACTTTCGATGATTGCCATACTGTGTCTCCGCTTCATCGAAGTAGGTTATCGCCCCCGAAAACATGCAAGGTGGCTCGTGATCCACGAAGAAACCAGGCTATCCAAAAAAGATCCAGACGACTAGACTGTCTTGTGTTGGTTATTTCGCCTATATTTGGATATTAGTAAAAGTCCCCCAATGTTCTAGAAATGCTGCAATCAAGCTTACCACAGTCGGAAGATCTACACAAAGCAGGAGCACCCAAGGGGAAACAATATCTTTGTAGTAGAGGAATGGCTTCTTAGATCCAAGCGGAAACATCTGAGTCGTCCAGCCAAGATCGCTTAATCTCGGGGATGCAGCCGTATTTAACCATATCCAATACTGCGCCGTGTATCTGCTGGGAGGTGCTGCACCTCAAGGCTTTCCCATACGCATGGCAAAAAGTCAAGCTTACCTTTCGAAATGCCGGAGCTTTACTGGCGCTATGTTTTTGCTTGCAGGTGTGTGGCGATTTATGTATCTCAACGCGATGCATGCCTAGATACTGCAAATACTCGTAGAGATGTTTAAGAGGCTTTGGGCATCCTCTCTTGCGGTGGGCACCGTCTCCTTCCGAATAAATTTGGCCATATTTGTGGTCTTTTGAGAATGGTATCTCTCAAAACTCTAGCCGTCGTTACTCTGCTAGGGCTATCAGCCGCTCAAGATACGTACGACTATGTTATCGTTGGAGGTGGTGTCACTGGGCTAGTTGTAGCAAACCGCCTAAGTGAGAACGAAAAAAGTCAGAGCAACAATTCCAGTAACATACCAGTAAAGCTGACATAGTGGGCACTTCAGAATCTATCCTTGTCATTGAAGCCGGCGGAGCGGATGATAATCCCAACATTCGTTTGCCGTATGCGGCCAATTATGCAGTCAACACGTCTCTTACATGGTCCGGCTACGTCTCCCAACCAGAGCCATATCTTGGCAACAAAACATGGAATACCCGGGTCGCAAAGGTACTTGGTGGTGGTTCCATAATAAATGGGATGATGTATGACCGCGGATCAGCCGCTGACTATGACGCCTGGGAGGCGTTAGGCAACCAAGGCTGGGGATGGGAAGGAATTTATCCATACTTCAAGAAGGGTACAGAATTTATCCCACCACCAGAAGCTACGGTGAAGCAAGTCAATATTACTTGGGAACCTGAGGCGTAAGTCAGTAAAACTTTTACGGTTCCGAGCTGCTTCTAACATTGCCGACCGACAGCTATGGCAACGGACCATTGAAACTTGGCATTTCGGACACCCAGTTCTCGGGTACCCTTGATTACTTCAAGGCATTCGAAGAAACGGGTAGTGCACATGCAGCTCTCGATGGTAATAATGGCGAGGCGTACGGTACATCCTGGTACCCAAACACGATGAATCCTAGGATCGGAGAAAGATCACACGCCCGTAACTCTTACTATGAGCCTGTTATGAGCCGTCCGAATCTTCATGTCGTATTGGAGTCTATTGTAACCGAGCTGGTATTCGATGATACCACGCAGCTCACAGCTAAGGGTGTGAAAGTTATCAACAAGAACGGCTCATCAACAACCTATTACGCGAAAAAGGAAATCATACTTGCCTGTGGTGTAGTGAACACGCCGAAGCTCCTACAAAACAGCGGTATCGGACCAAAGTCCGTTCTCCAGGCAGCTGGAATTCCGTTGAAGCTTGAGCACGATGGCGTGGGCACGAACTTCCAGGATCACCCGTACACCAATATACAGTTTAACATCTCTAACCTCCCAAGCTCACCAGGCTATGGAGCTATTGAAACGGATCCAGCGTATAATGCTTCAGCATGGGAGCAGTACCTTGCCAACAGGACCGGGCCGCTCACTCAGACTCGTGGCAACACTCTAGCCATGATACCACTTCCAGTCGTCGACCCTGAAAACTATATCAATCTTTCTGACAGAGTGCGAAGCTTCAAAGACCACGAATATCTACCATCGATCTACAAGAACAGCAAGAAGCTGCTCAAGGGCGTGCGAGCACAGCGCAAGGTACTTGCTGATCTTTTCCAGAACGACAAGGCTGCCATCGTGGAATATCCAATTCCAGCAGCTGGCGTGTATCTTCTCGTCGGTCTTGAGAAGCCCGTCTCTCGTGGTACGATCATGATCAATCCTACCAATCCTCAGGGACCACCGCTTATTTCATACAATGCCCTGAGCAACCCTGTGGACAAGTCCGTGCTTGCGGCATGCGTTCGCTACATTCGCAAGGTCTGGACTGGCCCTGAACTGAAGAAGTTCTCTCCAACTGAAACTTCTCCTGGCACACAATACCAGACTGATGATGAAATTATGGACAAGTCTATTGAGATGGGAAGTGTTTGGCCAACTCTTTCGCATCCTTCCGGCAGCTGTGCGATGCTACCTGAGGACATGGGTGGTTGTGTGTCAGATGAGCTTCTTTTCTATGGTGTTAAGAAGCTGTCGATTATCGATGCTTCCATTATTCCTCTCATTCCTTCTCAGCACATTCAGTCAACCATGTATGCTATCGGCGAGAAAGCTGCGGATATCATCAAGCTTCGGCGTTAGGGATTGGAACTGTTGCCTTGGCGGCTCTGGCAGGTAGATCGATAGCCTAAGAGGATCGGTATACCAACTTGGTGAACTTTTTGTACGTACTTTTGTACTCCCGAGGTCTAGGTGAACTTTGGGCTTTGTTTTAGGTGTGATGTTTACCGCCGACGGTCCGCCGTATCTCTGCATGGCTGTGACCTCATCTCTAGCGCGTGGCGATGCAAGGACAAACGGGTGCCTAGAGAATTCAGGAAATTATCTATTCTCGAAATACGCGTATAAATATCCACCATACTTCCAGCACACAGTTACCTCGCCGGAGGTTAAATAAACCCTGGACAAATCCTTTGACCTTTCGCTATTATAACTTCCTAATTGGTGGACGACCGTGTCAGTATGAATTTTCTATACTGGCTACGTTGGAACCTCTTGGCCGACTTGTACAATGGCAAAATAGTAGTGGGGCCTAGAGATGAAGACAGGATTGTCTAACTGTTCAATTCTTCTTCTGTGGATGCGGAATTTAGCGTGCATGGTCTGAGCTGTATTTAGGTGAACAGTGGAGACTATCTTGACTAACATGAGCTTTTGTATAATGGCAGCCCCGGTCCGGACGGTTATAGTCCTCCGCCTTCTAACTATTGAAGACATGAGGGATCTGTTACGTTGATGTAGTCCGTTATCGAAGTACATATGTACCTGAACGAGCATCTGGAAGAAGTGAAGAAAGAGTTACACCACATCTGTGGATGAGATGCTCTTCTTCCCATACGCAAATGGGAGGGATAATCTATCCCCATTCGTCAGCTAGTTACAATCTTCAGGACGTAAGTGCACCTATGATGAGGTCCCACTAACATTTCTGAACCGAAGGTGGCGTTGGCATACTAAGTACGACGTATTGCACGCCATTGGCATTCAAGAGAGATGGTGGAATCATCGCCAGAGGATCTGAGCAAGGCTATTAGGGGTTCATTCACGGTTTTCTGGGTGGCGACCTGTTTAGTTTTAATTTCTTTCCCAATGAAAAGATAGCTCAGCTATCGATTTCTTGAATAGCAAAGCTACGCGAACACATAAGCGTGGTACGGAACGTCGAGCGGTTAAGCGGGTAGGGGAGTTGGTTTCAGAGACGGTGACCATAACGGGTCCGATGTGAGCAACAAAGACCGAAAGCACCCAAAGGTATGTGCCCTTTGAATTTGCTGTTCACGATTGTCATCGAAATATTCACCGATATACTTACTCTTCTAGTCACATTATTGAGGAGCATCTCCATCTGGTACGGAGCACCTACGGCCTTCAGATTCAAATAAGATCCCGTTGACGCCACTGACATCATGAACCAAGCCAATAACTTTGGGGCATATCGGCACATCCATCGACGTAAGCATGGCAGATACGAACGGAAAATGTAGCCAGTAGGATAAAAACAACTGTTTCTCCGTAAGCCTCCCGAACTCAAATGGTGGGGTTCGCGGGCACTAAAAATGCACTTGGTGCTGACACGAGACAGAAGCTACGCCTAGTGATGAAATTGCGTGTTTTGTTTGTACAGGGACAATACCTTCTCTACATACAAATCCACGCCAGCAAAAGAGATTGAAGCAGGGAAGGTCTTCACGCTAAGTACAAAAATAGTTGAATTACCTCGTGTATCAGCGACTTACCGGTAGTGGATGACTTGTGGGGCCCCACAGTCATTCCGAGTTCATTAAACTCGGCTCTAGTAACATGACCGCAGCAAATTCGGGCATAATCTTGTGTGGCATGGATGGACAAAGGGCCGAGAAGACTGCCCATGTGCATGCACGCGAAGACAGCCAGACATGCTAGAACCATGGTGCGAATGCGGACGGCGTCGTACCAATATGCATCGTGTTATCAGGCGAATGAAAAGGGAGCGTGTTATCCATGAAAGTCACCACCATGCATCCCCAACGCCACCGTGGATGAATTACACAATCGGGCCGTAGCCGGGAAATACGACCGAATGAACCTCAGCTTCTCTCGCGCTAAGCAGCGATCATTTGGAGGCTAGGCGAACTGTTCCAGTAGAAAGCAAGCGATCCGAAGAGAGTCTTCAAGACATTCACAGTTGGAGGAGGACAATGTGGAGTGGCAATTCATATCGATTACCAAGTATAGCAAAAGACATGTATGCAAATTGGATATCGTAGACCAACAACCCACCACTACTAACCCCTTCGCTGTCAAAAAAGCACTGATTATGTACACAAAGCTGATCAACAGACTGCATCTAAGATGAGGCCCTGACCTGCTCGATGCGGACATTGCCATCCTTCTCGTAACCAGTGGTCACAACCTGCTTCTCAATCTGCTCCAAGTCGACGTGGCCGACCTCAGCCTCATCACCATCGAAGATCTTGGCGACCTCCTCGAGAGTGGGTCCACGAGTTTCGACGTAGAAGACAGTGACAAAGATAAGTTCGAGGAAGATCCAGCACTAGATGTCATTAGCAAAGAGTCTTGTGGGAGAGAGCTTTTCATGATGGAACTTACAGAGTAGATTGTGTAGAACTTCCAGGCGGGGTGGAGGTACTGGAAACCGTAGGGGTTGACGTATTGGTTGATGGTCAGAGCAATCTGGATGAATAGGTTCATGATCATGAGACCCTTGGCACGAATCTTGAAGGGCAGGATTTCGACAGTGTAGGCGACGAGCAGACCAGACCAAGCCAAGGCGTAGGCAACGGAGAAAATCCAGATCATGGCAATGACGGCCTGACCAGCAGCCTTGCTCTTGGTCTTCTCTTGCTGGGATGAAGCGATGGTCCAGACGATGAAGGTGACGCACATGGACGCGGTAGCAGAGATGAAGAGCGGGCGGCGACCGACGCGATCGACAAGTAGGGCGCAGGAAACTGAGACAATGAGAGACAGGATGGTAAGACCACCGTTGATACCAAGCTGGGTGTCAGAGTCTGTAATACCAATGGAGTCGTAAACATCGGTGGCGTAGTAAGAGACAAGACCGTTGCCAGACCATTGGGAGAAAAGACCGAGGGATGCGAGGAGCATGAGCCTGTACCTGTTGCCCTTGGTCTTCAGGAAGTCGAGGTAAGAAGATGTCTTCTGGTACTGGAACTCCAGGCGGAGGGTCTCCTTGATCTCGGCAAATTCGAACTGAACGGTAGCGTTGTCAACATCGCCGTTGGCGTGGTACTTGGCCAAGATGTGGAGAGCCTCATCGTTCCTGTCTTTGGCAATCAACCAACGTGGAGACTCGGGAATGAACCAAATAGCAGCCAA
>Ga0265798_10010013_pt1 | contig 11744 bp, 11 predicted proteins | sample P3T30metagenome_FD_192430 | JGI IMG/M metagenome (GOLD analysis project Ga0265798, IMG submission 192430) | Plant litter microbial communities from East Loma Ridge, Irvine, California - P3 T30 | ecosystem: Environmental > Terrestrial > Plant litter > Unclassified | place: USA: California... | reverse complement strand
GGCATACCAGGCCTTATCGCCATCTATGGCAAGGGCGCGTATGCTTATTTCGTCCTGCAAAAGGGTATCTACACTTGCAGTTGTAAACGACGCTTTGTAATCGCGGGGTGCTTCTTTTTTACATGAGACAAATATAACGGTAGCGAAAAGGGCAATCAGCAGGCGGTTTTTCATGGTTTGGATAGCTTTAAAAAGCTAAGATAATAATTTTAGTTTTGAAGTGGGAGTTGATGTATTTTATATATTTACTAAACCAATAAGCTACCATGAAAATTATTATCAGTCTCGCGATCTTCTTTTTTTTTGGGATATTATCCTGTAATAACGCTAACAAACATGATACTACTATTACTACTATAGAAAAGATTGCAAATCTTGCAATAGCAACTCATGATGGTACTACGATAGAGCTTCCTGACATTCATGACAGCCTTTTAACACAAATTCCCGAAAAAGACAGCATTAAATTTAGCAACATACTGAAATTTAGAGGATTTAAGTTGAAAGATGCCGGATGGGGAAACCATATGCGTGGACCACATTTATTACAATCGGTATTTTTAAAAGATAATTGTGAATGTACCGTTACCAAAACATATTACACCATTAAAGATAGCTTATTACAGGTTTCAGAAAGTATAAATTGTAAAACTGTAACTGCCCAAAAATAATTTTATATGCCAGCAATACTTGACCAGATCATCCGATTAAAATCGATGGCTGATACCGGCCTTTTGTACGCCAACAACGAGTTTGACCGCGAACGCTATACCGAATTGCTCGAAATTAGCATCGACCTGATGAGCCGTGTAAGTGGCAATACTACTACCGACCTCACTGCCATGTTTGCCCCGGTTACCGATTACCCTACCGTTAAAACCGACGTTAGGGCGCTGGTGCTGTCGCCCGATAAAAAGCAGCTGCTTATGGCCCGCGAAAGCGTAGATGGCAAATGGTCGTTACCGGGTGGCTGGGCTGATGTGGGCTTTACGCCCCGTGAGGTTGCCGTTAAAGAGGTTAAAGAAGAAACCGGACTCGATGTAGTGCCCAAAGCACTGCTCGCCGTGTTTGATAAGCGCATGCACCCGCACCCGCCACAACCTTATTATATTTATAAGCTCGTAATTTTGTGTGAGGCGACATCTACAGAGCTTGCTAACGGTTTTGATATGCTCGATGCCCAATACTTTGATATCAATAACCTACCGGAACTATCGACCGATCGTATCCTTAAAAGCCAGATCGACCTGGTGTACCAAAAAACCATCAACAACGATTTTGAAGCGTATTTTGATTAGTAGTCTAAAAATCTAACAATCTAAATTACACTTCCCTATTCTTACCATCCAGCAGGTAGATCCATATCATACGCGATAGCCTGAAGTTAAAGGTGCTTAATAGTACCGCAAGCGTACCTATTAGGAACATCATACCGCTAAAGCTTTTTATAAAAAAGTGGGCAACCAGGAAAACGCTTATCATTTCGGCAACGGTAAGGCCATAGCTAACATACATAGAGCCAAAAAAGTAACCGGTTTCTTTTTCAAATTTGTGTCCGCAGCAAGGGCAGTTGGCGTTCATGGTTGGCATTCTGAATAACAACGGATTGCCTTTTTTTGCGAATACCTGTCCTTCTCCACATTTAGGACATTTTTCATCTAAGATATCTTTAAACTGTGACATGATCTTTTTTTATTCAAATGTACGTCACATAAAGGTGTAAAGTCAATGGCATATGTGCGCAGATATTTGTACTTTTAGGACATAATGGCATTTGCCACGAATTACACAAATTTCACCAATTATTACATTTGGATGCCTCAAATATTTTTTTAAAATTATATTTGTGAAAATTAGTGTAATTCGTGGCTAAAATTCTTCGCATGAAAAAAGTAAACGTATTAGATATAGCCCAGTTTCACGATCACGATAGCGCCGAGGAGTTTTACGCCAACACGCTGCAGGATCATTTAATAACGCGCCATAAAGACATTGCCCTGCCCCACTCCCATAACTTTTACCTCGCGGTATTATTTACGCATGGCAGCGGTACGCATGAGGTTGACTTTACCAACTACCCCGTAAAGCCGGGAGCGCTATTTTTCCTCAACCCCGGGCAAACGCACCATTGGGAACTTTCGGCAGATACTAAGGGCTACATATTTTTCCACACACGGGCGTTTTACGAGCTGCATTACACGCAGAGTCCGCTTGGGCAATTCCCGTTTTACTATAGCATGCACAACACACCCTGCCTCTACTTGCAGGAAGGATCGCTCGTTAAAATAACCGACTTATTTAAATCGATTTTAGAAGAAAACACATCGGCGCAAAGCCTAAAAACCCACGCCCTTGTAAGCCTTATAGATCTGGTTTACATATACAGCACGCGCCTGTACCAGCAACAGAACCCCGCAACGGTAGACAGCCACAACGGCTATTACGCAAAGTTCAGGCAACTGGAAGCACTTGTAGAGCAGCATTATAAAGACGAGAAATCGCCTTCAGCCTACGCCTCCATGATGGCCATGACCGCCAAGCACTTAAACCGTATAACCCAGCAGGTAAGCGGCAAAACTGCTACCGATGTTATATTAGACCGTGTGCTTTTAGAGGCTAAAAAAGAACTCATATTACAGCGCGGCAGCTTTGCCGAAATTGCCCACGCACTTGGGTACGAAGATTATGCCTATTTTTCGCGGTTGTTTAAGAACAAAACCGGGGAAACACCTTCGGGATTTTTGAGCAGGTATGGCAAGTAAAAATTTAAGAATTAAGAGTGCAGATTTAAGATTTTAGACGCCCCAATCTCCTCAAAAATTACATTAAAAACATCCATCAAAAAATAGTACCTTTGCAGCTCAATTTTTTGCAATGAGATTACACAGGAATTTATGTTTTACGGTTATAGACTCGCTTGGGTTTATTTTTAATGATGGCGAATATGCCGATAAGGTGGTGGCCCGCGCCCTTAAAAAAGATAAGCGCTGGGGTAGCGCCGACCGAAAATTTGTAGCCGAAACGATATATGAAATTGTGCGATGGAAGCGCCTGTATGCCGAAATTGCAGAGGTTAAAGAACCGTACGACCGTGATAACCTATGGCGTATTTTTGCCGTATGGGCTGTGCTTAGGGGCATTACCCTGCCGGACTGGAAGTATTTTGAAGAAACGCCGCTTCGACGTATTAAAGGCCGTTACGATGAGCTTTCTAAAATAAGAAAGTACCGCGAATCTATACCGGACTGGATGGATGAGCTTGGCGTCAAGGAACTTGGCGAAAAGCAGTGGGAAAAAGAGCTTTCTGCGCAAAACGAGCAAGCCAAGGTTATTTTACGTGTAAATACACTTAAAACCACCCGCGAAAAACTGCGCGCCCTGCTTATGGATCTTAACATAGATACCGAGATTTATAAAGATTACCCGGATGCGCTTGTTTTAAAAGAGCGTTCTAACGTATTTTTAACCGATGCATTTAAAGAAGGCATGTTTGAGGTTCAGGATGCGTCGTCACAGCTTGTAGCACGTTTTCTTGAGGTTGAACCGGGTATGCGCGTGGTAGATACCTGTGCCGGTGCCGGTGGTAAAACACTGCACATGGCATCGCTTATGGAAAACAAAGGCCAGCTTATTGCTATGGACCTTTATGAAAGCAAGCTGAAACAACTTAAAATTCGTGCTAAGCGCGATGGTGCCTTTAATATAGAATACCGTATTATAGACAGTACGAAGGTTATAAAAAAACTGCATGAAAAAGCCGACCGTGTGCTTATAGATGCACCGTGCAGTGGTTTGGGCGTGCTTAAACGTAATCCAGACAGTAAGTGGAAGCTTCAGCCGGAATTTATAGATAACATAAGGAAAGTTCAGGCAGAAGTGCTGGAGAGCTATTCTAAAATTGTAAAGCCGGGCGGTAAGCTGGTATACGCCACGTGCTCTGTACTTCCGTCTGAAAACCAGGAACAGGTTAAAAAGTTCCTTGCTACAGAGATTGGTAAAGAATTTACGTTTGTAAAAGACAACAAAGTACTGGCATCTGATAGTGGTTTTGATGGTTTTTACATGGCGCTTATGGAACGAAAAAACAAATAATCAATCCTGATTATTTTATATACAACCTCCCAAAATGGGAGGTTTTTTTATGGCTGCATCTCAAACAAATATTTACATTTGGAGGGTAAATCTATAATGATGAAATTGTTTCTTTTATTAGTTGTTTTGATAACTCAGCCAACAATGGCCCAGGAAAAAGACAGCATTAAGTATATAAAATTCAACACTACTTTAATTAATGACGATTATGACAGAATTGTATGGCCGGACAGTACCAGCAATGTGTATGAATTTGAACTTAAAGGGCAGTCAGTCATAAAATGTTCGTTAACTTCTTTAGCTGATGGAACAATGCTGCTTTCGCAATACCTAAACGGAAAATGGATGGCTGTAGATGAAACATTTTATTACGTGGTCTTTCCATCCAGTGATGAAGATTACCTTACCCCCGCTTTTATGATAACTGATTTTGACAAGGATGGTAAAATGAAGATCTTATCATTTGGTCGCATACTAACATTAATGGTAATATGTGGACATCGGTATATCTAAATAATCCGGATAAGAACAGGCTCGAAATTCTTAAAACCACTCCTGATGAGGAAGATGTATGGTGCGCACCTAATTACGATGCCAAAACTAAAATAATAACCAGTATGCAGGTGTCCGGAAATTATGGCTATTCTTTTACATCAACTTACAAATTGCAAAACCAAATTGCTATCCCGTTGGAAAAAGAAGAATCAGATAACACACAATTAGACTCCTACACCGGTAAAGGCGGCATCCTTAAATATTATATAGGCAAGAAAGGCAAATGGAAACTCAAACAAAAAATAAAGGTAAAGCCCGGCCCTCCCGAAGAAGAATAACGTGAATATTATATACCTACAAGCTCATTAACCTGCTCAACTAATTTTTTTACAGAAAATGGTTTCGTCATGTAAAGGTTGGCACCCAGCGAGAGCCCTTTTTCTATATCGCTTTCCTTGTTTTTAGCCGAAAGGAATATTACCTTACAGTCTTTTAGCCGGTCGTCTTTTTTAATTTGCTCCAGTGTGGCAAAGCCATCAACCATGGGCATCATAACATCTAATATAATCACATCCGGACATTCCGTTTTTAGTAAGTCCAGTGCCTCCTGCCCATCGCGGGCAATAAAAACCTCAAAATTATTTTTCTTAAACGTGTACTCTAACGACATTACAATGTTAGGCTCATCATCTACAATCAGTATCTTTTTCATTGCAAAATAAGTAGTGTTTCCTTTTTTAATTAGCTTTTTGGCAGTGTAAAGATAAGGCTGGCGCCGCCCTCTTCCCTATTTTCTGCCCAAATTTTACCTCCGTGGTATTCAATTATCTGTCGGCTAATGGCCAAACCGAGTCCGCTGCCTACCGGTTTTTTTATATTTTGGTTGTTAGACTGGTAAAACTTATCAAAAATCGTTTCGATATCCTCCGGATTAATGCCCTTGCCATTGTCTTTAATTATGGTGGTAATCTTTGTATCATCTTCATTAACGGTAATGTAGATGCTGCCATTATGCTCCGGGCAAAATTTTATAGCGTTCGATATCAAATTGGTAATAACCTGCACGATCCTGTCCTCGTCATAAAACGCATCGGTTATACCGCACTGCACCTGGTGGATGCTTATACCCTTATTGCGGATGAGCTGCTGTAGCGGCTCTAAAGCCTTTGCTATAGTATGATCCAGGTTATTGTAGGCCGAGTTTATCTTTTGTTTCCCGGTCTCAAATTTTTCAAGGTCGAGTATCTTGTCAATAAGGCGGTTAAGCCTGTCCGACTCCGAGATGATATTCTGTAAAAACTGCTTTCGCAATGCTTCCGGAACTTCGTCATCATCGTACAAAATTTCGCTGGCAGCTTTAATGGCAGTTATGGGCGTACGCAGCTCGTGCGTAACGGTATCTAAAAATTCATCCTTTTGTTTGTCTTTAAGTATCAGTTTATTATTTGCCTCTTTAAGCTCGCCGGTAATGGCTTTCAATTCGTTAGAGGTCTCCGTTAATTTTTTATTGATGATGATGTTCTCATGCGATTCTTCCAATATTTTAAGTACCTCCGGCAGCGTTATCTTTTCTTCTTTAACCACGCTGGCAATTAATATTTTAGCCGAAGCCGTACCAATATGCCCCGTTAACAGGTTCTCTGCAAATTTAATAAGGCGGGCATCGGCAAGGTCCTGGTTTTTATCTACACCGTATTTAGTATGAAAAATGTTCATGGCACGTTTGGTACGCTCCTCACCCAGAAAGCGTTTCAATACTTTATTAATGTCGCTGGTGTAAGCCGTTCCTTTCCAGATGAATGCACTTTCATGCATGGTAATGTACTTGTCTATATCTACAAACATCTCGGCATAATTACGCTCACGGTAGTTACCCCTAAAGTTAACCGATACCCCCATGAATACAAAGATATTAACGAACATACTCCAAAACAACGCATGCGGAATGGGCGTTAAATAATCGAGCCCAAAGAGTGCAAATGGTTTAAGTGCTGCGTAACCAAAAGGGCCATCGGTAATAAAGCTGCTGCCAATGTGCGATGCCCCTGTGGCATAAGGTATTAGCAACGTATAGGTACACACGGCAAAACCCGCAATAATGCCCCAGATTGCGCCCCTTCGTGAACCACGCCTCCAGGTTATGGCGCCAAAAAACGACGGTGCCAACTGCGCTATTACCACGAACGAAACGAGGCCGATTGATACCAAATTATAATCCAGCACTACCACACGGTAAATAAAGTATGCCAATATGATGAGGCTAAAAATCCCCACACGCCTTATGTTTACAATACGCCTTGTGTTTTGCTCTGTGCTGCCGCTTGTTAGCGCTCCTAAAAAGCCGTAAGGAATCAACACGTTATTGCTCAGCATTGTAGACAAACCTATCGACGACACCACGATCATGGATATCGCTGCTGAGAAACCACCTAAAAACACGAGTACCGTAATTGTCTTGTTGCCCATCAATTGCGGGATGAGCAGCGAGTAAGTATCGGCGTTTACGTGGCTGCCTTCAAACAAAATATTGCCGCCCCATGCTATGGGGTATACAAATATATTGATAAGCAGTAAGTATAAAGGGAATAGCCACACTGCGGTTTTTACGTGGCTCTCGCGGTTGTTTTCAATCACACTCATTTGGAACTGCCTGGGCAGTAAAAAGATAGCAAACAACGACACTATACACAGCAGGAACCAGTTAATGGCCTGCGGCAGACCGCCTATGGTGTTCTTTTGGGCAAAATCTTCCATTACGCTGGCCTTTCGGTAGATGTCTTCAAAACCATCAAAAACGAAGAAGGTTACATATAGGCCTACCAGTAAAAAAAAGAAGAGCTTAAGCAACGACTCCATTGCCACAGCGGTTACAATACCCTTTCTCTTTTCGGAAGCATCTACATAGCGTGTGCCGTAGTAGGATGCAAATAAGGCAAGCGCAATAGCCACATAAGTGGTGGTATCGTTCAGGAAATTAGAGCTTAAAGATGTTTTGGTTACTACATGAAAGGTCTCTGCTATAGCTTTTAACTGCAAAGCGATATATGGTAATATCCCGAAGAGGCAAACCATTGATACTAAAGCACCTAAAAACCGGCTGTTGCCATAACGGAGCGATATAAAATCGGCTATGCTGGATATTTTGTTAACGCGCGATATCCTGATGATCTTCCGTAAAACCACCATCCAGGCGGGGATGATTATTATAGGCCCAATATAGGTGGGCAGGTAGTTAAGCCCCGACTTTGCTGCTACGCCTATACTGCCGTAATACGTCCACGCTGAGCAATATACGGCAAGCGAGAGTGAGTATACATAGGGATTGTTGGTCCACTTGGCATTGGCTTTTTTCTCTGCCCAGTGCGCTACAAAGAACAGCAGGCCAAGGTACACCGATAATATCAGCAGGAGGGTTGCGCTACTCATAGTACCTTTTAATTACAAACAGACTTATAAGTATAGATATCAGCCATATAGAGAAAAAATAAACGTACACTAAAGGCACCCCGCCTACCGAACCGGAGCTGTCAAAAAGCAGTAGCAACGGCATGTTGAATGCCATGAGCAGTAGTATGGACAGGATAATGAGTTTTTGTTCGTGCCGTTTCTTCATTCTAACTGTAACTTACAGATAAACAAGTTATTATATTAACGATGATCCTTGTATTGATTACCCGGCCAAACCTGCTGCAACGCCTCTAACTGACTTGTAGTTAACGGCGAAGCATTAGTCGAAGCCATTACATCTTCTAACTGTTCTAAAGTCCGGATGCCAACAACTGCTGTTGTCGTAGCCTCGTTATCAACAACATAGCGCAAGGCAGCTTCTGATTTTCGCCTGCCTTCGGGCAACGCATTGGCAAAACCCGTTAAAATATTGGTTATCTGCTCTTTAGTAATGTCAAGATAGTTTTTTGCAGGCTTATCTACCAGCAATCCAGATGCTAATGCACCTCTTGCCAAAACTCCTATCTCGTTATCTAACAATAGTTTAAGGGTCTCTTCTTCGGGGCGGCGGTCCAGCAGGCTGTACTGCGTCATTACGGCTGAGATATTAGAGCGGCTTACGTACTCCCTAATCACGTTCGGGCGGATGGAAGACAACCCGTAACTCCTTATCTTTCCGCTGTCTACAAGGCGTTCAAAGGCTTCAACAACCTCATCTATAGGGTCTTCAGTAGTGCCGCCGTGAAGCAGGTACAGGTCTATATGGTCGGTTTGCAGGCGGCGCAGGCTATCGTCTACCGCCGTAAGGATGTGCTTCTTAGATGGGTCCCAATCCCAACCTGAACCATTTGGCTTCCAGCGGTTTCCAACCTTGGTACTAATCAAAACCTCTTGCCTCCTGCCCTTTAAAGCCTTGCCTAAAAGGGCTTCATTTGCGCCTTTTTCGTACAGGTCGGCGGTATCAAAAAGATTGATACCACCCTCTATGGCTTTACTTATAATTGCATCATTATCAGTATATTCTGCCTTAAGCGACATGCACCCAAAGCTACCCTTGCTGACTTTTAACCCTGATCTTTTTATTAAATTGTATTGCATATTGTTTCGCTGTAAAAACAAATATAATCAATTACAAATCATTAATTATATGTAAAAGCTTACAATGTATACATAATTAGCAAGAAAAATGCCGACTAGGTTTTCAATACAATTTAAAACCTTACTTCCTTAATAAACAATTACTTAATTTTTGATATTTCACTTTCGGATTTTGGAATGTGCCTTTTTTTTGCAATTTTGAAAAAACCGTTCAATATGTAATGTATACCCTTTACAGCACATTAATTCCGATAGATAATTTCACATTTAAGTTTACTGAAAGAACCACTTCAGTACTGCACTTTAAATCATGTCGTAATTTTGCAGAGGGATAAAGGGGAAAGTTTTGAAATACATTTCACATAGTATATGGTTCATATAGTAGCCAAAAAAAACCGGAAGCAATAAGCTCCCGGTTTTAAATATACCTGATACAGACGTTAATTTAAACTTTGGTCAACTTTAAAACAACACTGGTATTGGTTGTAGTTACATTAGGGTTAATACCCACCTGCATTAAAAAGTCACCACTAAAGGTTTCGGTTGCAACCGATGGCTTCTTGCCGGGATATACGTTAATTTCTTCAATACGGTAATTTTGATTTGCCTGTAAGCCTTTTAGCTTTATCGGGTTATGGCTGCCGGCATCGTACCTGCTGCTTACCGAATAATTAAACATAACGGCCTCATTGCCGCTTTTGTTTACATAAAGTACCGATGCAGCATCGTTGCCCCACGGGCTCTGCAGGCGGTACTGCGTACCCTGCCAGATGGTAGTACCTAATGCCGAATAATTCTTTATGGCCTGCTGGCAGTACGCCAGGTCGCTTTCGCTAAGATGTTTAACTACGATATCAAAACCAAGTTTGCCCATCATGGCAACATCGGTGCGGTATTTAATGGGCTGCCTGCCCCAATCGGTAACGTGCGCTGAAAGCGTTAGCGCCGGGTAAAAATACGAGTACTCCCATTGCATAAACACACGCTCTAACGGGTCGGTATTATCGCTGGGCCAAAACTCGGTAAAGTATTTAAGCGCGGCATAGTCTACCCTGCCGCCACCGCCGGAACACAGCATCATAGGTACCTTAGGATATTTTGCCCTGATGCGCTCCAGAACTTTATACAGGCCATTTACATAATCGGTATATAAGTTAGACTGGTTGCCCTTTAAATTTTTAGAATAGGCATTGTATATTACCGCATTACAGTCCCATTTTATATAAGCCAGTTCCGGGTTTTCTGTAAAAAGGTTGTCTACTACACCAAAAACAAAATCCTGAACCTTAGGGTTAGAAAGGTCTAAAACCAGCTGGTTTCTAAAATAATGCTCCGCCCTTTCGGGCTGCTTAATAACCCAGTCCGGATGATCTTTATACAGGTTACTTGCAGGGCTAACCATTTCGGGCTCAATCCATATACCAAAGCCCACCTTATTATCTTTAGCGGTTTGCACCAATGTGGCAATACCGTTAGGCAGTTTCTTTTTATTTACATCCCAATCGCCTAACGATGTTGTATCGTCATTACGTGGGTGGGTGTTACCAAACCAGCCATCGTCTAACAAAAACAGGTCAACCCCCAGGGTTTTACTATCGGCAATAAGCCCTTTAAGTTTCGTTTCATCAAAATCAAAATAGGTAGCCTCCCAGTTGTTTAGCAGGGTGGCACGGCTGCCATTACCATCTAAAATTTTATAGTTACGTGCCCAGTCATGCAGGTTGCGGCTTGCAAAGCCTTTACCTTTAACTGAGAGTGTATACCAAAATTTAGGTGTAGTAAACAACTCGTTCTTAGCCAGCTTATAATCTGCAGCGGCATTGTTAATGCCCGATATGATCCTTAAATTATTAAGCGGGTCAACCTCAAGATCGGTCCTGAAGTTACCGCTCCACTCCAAGCCTGCAAACAGTACTTTGCCTTCATCTTCCGTTGCCGGTTTTTCTAACGAAACCATAAAAACTGATGGCATAAAAAGGTTAGCACGCGTACCCAGTTTAGAGTCCAGCACCTTAATACCATGGGTTAAACGGGTTTCTTCGGGCTGCATTTCCTTGGCCCATTCGCCGTGGTAATGGTTCAGCCAAAAGTTGTTGTTACCTTTAAGGTACAGGTTTGCCGATGCATATTTGTTAAGCGTAACCGTACCTTTCTCGGCATGCTTAATAGTCGTCCACTGTTCTATAACATCGTTCTCAAAGTAAGCCGTAATAAACAAATGCACCTCAAACGGGTACACCGGGTCTTTAAGGGTAACATCGGTTTGCGATATACCCTCTCCGGCCTGTGTTGTTTTGTGGCTAACATAATGCAAATCTAACGATGTGTTACCATCGGCATGCGTTACCGTAATGGCGGGTTCCAGTAAATTTTTGGAGCCTGATGGTGTGTAAGCAGCATTATAAATACCGGTATAATCGTTTCCCTGGTGGTACTGCCCGGGTATTTTACTATAATCGGTATCGTTAGCAAGTTTTTCGCCAAAGTACAGGGTGTTAACCTCTTTAGCGGCATTTACCTGCAATACCAATGCGTTATTTTTTGTTTTTACCGGAATAATTTGCTGTGCCACAAGCGGAGTGGTGCCCGCTATGAAAGCGAACGCCGCCGTT
>Ga0265798_10010011_pt1 | contig 11745 bp, 12 predicted proteins | sample P3T30metagenome_FD_192430 | JGI IMG/M metagenome (GOLD analysis project Ga0265798, IMG submission 192430) | Plant litter microbial communities from East Loma Ridge, Irvine, California - P3 T30 | ecosystem: Environmental > Terrestrial > Plant litter > Unclassified | place: USA: California... | reverse complement strand
GCCTGGACGCGCTGCTCGCTTCGGCGCCGGTGGCGATCGTGTATGTCGACGAGCACGGCGCGCTGTCGGCCGCCAACCCGATGAGCCAAGTGCTGTGGGGCCAGCATCCGATGTCGACCAGCCAGGCGCAGTATGCCGAGTGGCACGGCTGGTGGGCCGACGGCGCCGAGCATCACGGCCAGCGCGTGCAGGCGCACGAATGGTCGCTGGCGCGCGCGCTGCGCGGCGAAGACGTCGCCGCCGACATCATCGAGATCCAGCCGTTCGGCCCCCCCGCCGAACGGCGCACTATCCTCACCCGCGCCAGCGCGATCCGCGATGAAACGGGCACGATCCGCGGCGCGGTGGCAGCCTCGATGGATCTCACGGCCCAGATCGAAACCCAGCGCGCGTTGCGCGACAGCGAAAGCAAGTTCCGCATCATTACCGATGCCATGCCGCAAATGGTCTGGTCGGGTTTGCCCGATGGCGCCAACGATTACATGAACCGGCGCTGGGCCGAGTTCACGGGCGTCGAGACCGCCGACATGGCCGGCGACGCCTGGACCTGCATCATCCACCCGGACGACCTGGAGCGCCTGCAGGCGCACTGGCTGCACGTGCGCGATAGTGGCGAATTGTTCGAGCTCGAACACCGCATCCGCCACCACGATGGGCAATACCGCTGGGTCTTGAACCGGGCACTGCCGGTGCGCGACGAGGCCGGCCGCATCACGCGCTGGATGGGTACGGTCACCGACATGCACGACCAGAAACTGGTGGCCGAAGAACTGCGCTCGGCCAATGCGCGCAAGGATGAATTCCTAGCGATGCTGGCCCACGAACTGCGCAACCCGCTGGCCCCGATCAGCACCGCGGCCCAGATCCTGAAGCTCTCCGGCAGCGACCCCAAACGCATTGCCCATGCCGGCGACGTGATCGGACGCCAGGTGCGCCACATGGTCGAACTGGTGGACGATTTACTCGACGTCTCGCGCGTCACGCGCGGCCTGGTCGAACTCGAATGCCTGCCGGTCGACCTCAAAACCGTGGTCCAGAGCGCCATCGAACAAGCCCGGCCACTGATCGAAAAGAAGGGCCACACCCTGTCGACCCGGCTGGGCCAGGCCAACGTCACCGTGATGGGTGACCGCAAGCGCCTGGTGCAGGTAATGGCCAACCTGCTCGGCAATGCCGCCAAGTACACGCCCGACGGCGGCGAGATCACGGTCTGCGCCGACGCCCTGCCTGGCCAGATCAAGCTCAGCGTGAAAGACAACGGCATCGGTATCGACAGTGCCCTGCTGCCCGATATCTTTGAATTGTTTACCCAGGCCAAGCGCACGCCGGACCGCGCCCAGGGCGGCCTCGGCCTTGGCCTGGCGCTGGTGCGCAGCATGGTCGGCCTGCACGGCGGCAAGGTCGAAGCCCACAGCGACGGCATTGGCCAGGGCAGTGCTTTCAGCGTGACACTGCCGCTGCAGGCGCTTCATGCTGCGCCGGGCAGCCACCCAGGCAGCGAGCGCGCCACGCTGGCGGCGCAGCGCGCGCTACGCATCATGATTGTCGACGACAATTGCGACGCTGCCGAATCGCTGGCGATCCTGCTGTCGGCCCTCGGGCACACGGTGGCGGTCGAAGAGTCGCCGATGGGCGCGCTGCGCCGCGTCGAGACCGAATCGTTCGACGTCTGCCTGCTCGATATCGGCCTGCCCGACATGGACGGCTACCAACTGGTCAAGCGTCTGCGCGCGCTGCCGGGTACTGCCGGATCGATCATGATCGCGCTCAGCGGTTACGGTCAGCCGCAAGACATGGCGGCCTCGAAGAGCGCCGGTTTTGCGATTCATTTGGTCAAGCCGGTGGATATTCCGCACTTGCTGTCGGTGTTCGATGGGTTGTCGCTGGAGCTGAGCACATCGTCAACATGAGTGCTTGAGGGAAAATGGAATGCCGTGCTACCTTTTAGTACTGATTTCCCCCTTCAACTACGCAGGAGAGGCCGATGTCGAATTCCATCGAAGTGCGCGCGCTGAGCACGGGCGAAGCGCTCATCCGCATCGATGAGCTCAGTGCGATCCTGCGTGACTGCGTCGAAGGCGGCGCCTCGGTCAGCTTCATGGAGCCACTCACGCGCGAGCGCGCGGATGACTTCTGGCGCGGCGTCGCCGGCGCCGTGGGGCGTGGCGAGCGAACGCTGCTGGTTGCTGAACACGATGGCCGCCTGGTCGGCACCGTGCAACTGATCACCGACATGCCCGAGAACCAGCCGCACCGCGCCGATGTGGCCAAGCTGCTGGTACAGCGAAACCTGCGCGGCGCCGGCGTCGGCCAGCGTCTGATGGAGTGCGTGCACGAGGCGGCGCGCACCCAGTGCCGCACGGTGCTGATGCTCGACACCGCGAACGCTGCGGCCGAGCGCTTATACGAGCGGCTTGGTTGGCAACGGGTGGGCGTGGTCCCTGGTTTCGCCTTGATGCCCAACGGCGCGCCTTGCGCCACGACGTTCTACTACAAATGCATCGCCTGACATGCGGGTCAAGTCGTTGGGGTCAGATCGCTGGGGTCAGTGCCGACAAGCGGACACGGGCTCAACACTTAAGACGTGTCCGACCTGCTGAACCGGTAGCTAAACCGTCATAGACATCGGTTGCGGCATTCACGATAGGCAGACAATTGCCCGGATTATTAGATATACCAGACGTTAAACTGTCTGGGCCGTCGTTGCCTTGGCCTGGCAGATTTGTAATTGCTGCATGTTTTGATACCGTCGCCCCCGTTGCCGGGCCTAGATACTGACTGTAGAGTCCGTTTCCAAATGTCGGGACTGATCCAAAAATCCCGACGCTCGAAGCCGGGCAAGATGCAGGCGGCACGCACACATGATCTGCCCCAACTCACTTGAAGGGACGCCATGGCTGGACCGATTACGCTGATCATCATCGACATGCAGCAGGGCATGCTGTTCGACAGCCTGCCACCACGCAACAATCCGCAAGCCGAAGACAATATGGCGCGCTTGCTTGCGGCCTGGCGTGCTGCAAATCATCCGGTCGTGCTGGTGCGCCACATCAGCCGCTCACCGGATTCGGTGTTTGCGCCGGGCCAGCACGGCGCCATGTTCCAGGAACGCTTCATGCCGCTCGCGCACGAACACGTCGTCGAAAAAAATGTGCCGGATGCGTTTGTGAATACCGCCCTGGAGCGCTGGCTGCATGCGCGCGGCGTGCGCGATCTGGTTATTGCCGGCGTGAGCACCAATAATTCGGTCGAAGCCAGTGCGCGTAGCGCCGGCAATCTAGGGTTCGCCACGACCGTGGTGGCGGACGCCTGCTTCGCCTTCGACAAGACCGATTTCGGCGGCACCTTGCGCAGTGCCGAGGACGTGCATTTGATGGCGCTGGCCAATCTGGACGGCGAGTATGCGAGGGTTACGACGAGTGCCGATGTATTACGCAGTTGGCAGTGAATGCAAGCGGTATCCGGCGTGGCAGTCATGTCGTTCGCCGAGCAATTTTCTGCGCTGGCAGACATCCCCTATCCAGTGTGCGCTATGCAGTACTGTTCGAGGAAATCTTCGCGTTTGATCAACAGCGCGACAGAACCGCGCATGCAGGCGCACACTGTGCTGGATGTGCTGCGCCTGGCATTTGCTGGCGATCCGATCATGCTAGCCACGTAGTCATCGAACGGATTGGACGCGGACTCAAAACATGGCCAAGCCGAAGCGCAAATTGATTGTCGGCCAGAAGAGCGACAAGGCACAGCTCATGACTGTCTTCATCAACAGAAGAAAAACGCATGCGTCATCCGTCCTGACCGGCGGCCTCAATCCCGATGAGTTCCACTAACGAAGAGCCAATTTAATTACTCTGCATTCAAGACGAGATGTGGGAGCCCATCGTCGAAGCCTAACAAGCCGATATCGCTATCATTGACGCGAACAACGCGGATTACGTTGGTCATTCAGGTTGACAGTAAATTATTAAAACCGGCTAAATTCGATGGAGACCTTTGAAATAATTCTTGGCCTGATGGCGTTCTGCGTACTGCTTGCGGTCGTGGCGCAGCGCCTGGATCTGCCGGTGGCAATTCCGCTGGTGTTGGGCGGAATGGGTCTTGCTCTGATACCTGGTGTGCCTGTGATCGAGCTCGATCCCGAGCTTGCACTGGCCCTGTTTCTTCCGCCACTCCTTCAGGTCAGTGCCTACCGCACAGATTGGCATGCATTCCGATCGAACCTTCGGCCTATTCTTCTATTGGCTATCGGCGCCGTCCTCTTCACCGCAGCCGCAGTAGCCATTGTGGCGCACTTGCTCGTGCCGGGACTTCCCTGGTGGGCTGCAGCAGCGCTTGGTGCCATAGTGGCGCCGCCCGACGCCGTTGCCGCAAGCTCGGTTCTGAAGAAATTCAATCTCCCCAAGCGGATCGTCATCATCCTGGAAGGAGAAAGCCTCATCAATGATGCGTCATCACTGGTCCTCTACCGTTTCGCTGTCGCAGCGGTGGCCGCCAGCTCCGTGAGCTATTCGAGCGGCTTGCTCCAGTTCTTTGGCATGGCAATCGGCGGCATCGTCATCGGCTGGTTGAGCGGTCGTTTGGCGATGTGGGTATTTAGCAAGATCGATGACACGATGCTCGAAATCACGATCAGCATTTTGGCTGGCTTTGCCGCCTACCTGAGCGCTGAGGCATTGCACGCATCGGGAGTCTTGGGAGCCGTAGCTTGCGGCCTCGTACTAGGTAGAAAGCAGCATGCAGAATTTACGGCCAGTACCCGATTGGGGCTCAAAGCAGTTTGGAATTTCATCGAGTTCTTACTCGCCAGCTTGATCTTTATGCTCATCGGGCTGCAGATGCGGGGCATTACCGAACGGCTTGCGAGCGAGAGTGCTACTACGCTGACTTCGCTTGCATGGCTTGCTCTCGCCGTGTCTGCGACACTCATTATCAGCCGCTTCATTTGGGTGTTCTTGACAGGCTGGCTGCCAAGCACGTTTTCTCGGAACAAGGCAGCGCAGTCTGCGGCTGCACATTGGACGCACCATGCGGTCGTATCGTGGGCCGGTATGCGAGGCGTGGTCAGCCTGGCTGCCGCGCTTGCACTGCCGTCCAACTTTCCCGCACGAGATGTGATCGTCTTCTTGGCATTTTGTTCGATATTTGCGACGCTTATTGTTCAGGGCACCACACTTGGCTGGCTGGTACGAAAACTCGAAGTGATCGAGCCGGAGCAGGCAGCTGCCGAGCCGGCAGAAGCATTGGCCAGAGCAGAGATTGCTGACGCCGCGCTCGAAGTAGTCAAGGAACACCTCGAACCACAGGCCAGCCCAGAGCATTCAACGGCCGCGTCTGCACTCGTTGACGAGTACGAAGCCAGGGCTGAGCGAGCGGCTGACGAGAAAGAAGCTGAATCGCCTGAGAATGCCGAACAGTTCAACGCGCAACGACGCTTGCGACTGGTGGCAATCAAGGCAGCTCGAGAAAAGCTGTCACAGCACGCCGATCAAGTCGATACAGACACGCACCGCTCACTTGCAGAGGAATTAGACCTCGAGGAGCAGCAAATTAGAAGTGCAATGACCAATGCCAGTCAACTTGTCAGTGTCCGGTTACCAAGCACGAGAAAGTAGCAAGACTGAAATATTGAAGGCTTTTACAGGCAAACCCGGCGCCATAGCCGTTTGGGCGGGGTCAGCCCGAGACCGTTGGGACGGACCTCGGCGTAAGGCCGGGATTTGCCTACTGGACTGGGGGAAGTCTGGTTCCCACTTGCAGAGGTAGATGTAAGGTGTACAACCCGAATCTGTGCATGCGTACGACCACACTTGACGAAATGATTGGCTTGTCTACATCTGTACTGCACGGCGCAATTAAGGACTTCGTAGCTGACGGCCATGCGTTCTTGGACGGTTAATTACACGCGCACCTAAAAGACGAAATGGGCGAATTGCCGAAGCGCGAAATGCTGGACATTATCAAAAACCACTTGGTCAATGAAGGATACCAGCGCACACGACGCGGAATTGAAGGCTGGCACAATCGTGAGTGGGTGTGGTCAAAGCGTACCGGCGGGAAGCGCGGAGAAGGCCTGTCGTCGGAAGACCAGATGAACATGCTCGATTTCTTGAGCCAACCGGCGTACTAATCCACTCTGAAGCGGGTTTGATCCAGTCTAAATCCAGTCTTAATCCACTGGCAATTTGGCGGTGTAGCCCCGTAGATCGTGCTTAATCCACTTAATCCACTTTCTACCGAAATCTACTTAAGTTATGTAGTGCAACAACTTCCATGAAAGGAAAACACATGGTGTATCAAACACCTGAACAACTTGCGGCCGCAAGGCTTACTTCGCTAGGCTTCGCCCTAGTCAACCGCACACCGCTGTCCTACTCCTTCACCGACAAGGAGGGCACAGTCTTTAACGCAATGGCGGACTTCTACCACTCCGAACTTGAACTGTGGGTCGAAGTAAAGTGCAACCACCTGAACGGCAAAACCAGCAAGGCAAACGCCGAGCGCGCATACAGCCGGGTCGATCCCGATAAGCTTCGTAAGCACCCGACGTACTACTAGATTCAGAACCAGTGGAACCACGCCGCCCCGAAGCATGCCATTGTTCAAGCCACAATCGGGGCACCGCAATACGCCATTGTTTTCACCGGAAAACCCGACGCTACTACATTAGAGAGGATTTATCGCCTCGGGATTAACGCTTATGATCTAGCATTCTTCGCGGACATAGTATCACTGCAAATGAAAATTCCACGGCAATCGCCGTCCTAAAGCCTACCAAAACTTTGCGAATAATATCGATGCAATGATGCTTGTCGTAATGCTAAAAATTGCGGATCCAAAGAAGGAGTACCACTGATTTCGATACCGGTTGAGTAGCTCGCCCTTATTGCGATCAGAAGTAGGAGTTAAAAGTATAAAACTTGGCTTGGCCCGTGCCAAAGAAGTCTCCATCCAAATCGCCACAATAGCAGTTAATGCTATCGATGAGAATAAATAGGCAAGCGCATAAACTCCGAAAGTCTGCCATGGGTCATCAAACAAAAAACGTAAAACACCGTCGAGCTTTGCATCTGCTGAAACTTTGCTTGCTGTCAAAACCTTGAGCTTTTTGTCAAGACTATCTAACAAATTGTTACTTGCAACGGCAATGGAGACGATCATGGATAACATCAGGGTGAAGACTACGAACAGCAAAATTTTTGCATCATGTTCGCGAACAAAAGTCTGTACTGACCCCTCGGGTGTAAGTAGACTACGCAAGTGACCGTCTAGAAGGGCTTGTAGATCACTTCCCCAAGTACGGGCCGTATGCTGAATGCGGAACGCTACACTTCCTGCGCGTTTTTTTGTCCATCCTGGGTAAAACTTAATTTCATCAAGCGAAATAGCACCACCTTTCGTTAGGAATGAAAGGTCAATAGTTTGCTTCTCAGGGTACTCGCGGCCGTTGAATTTTATGATATAAACCCAAGATAAATGGACTTGCTCAGATATAACCGGCCTAATCTCGTTATAACTTTCAAGGTCACTCAGATCATTTATTAAAACTGATGAATCATCATTAAATATGATGCGAGCAGTAAACTGCATTAGTTCACCACCATTTTGCTGGGAAATTCGCTGATGGATTAAGTGATGAATGTTGACGAGGTCGCGCGCGGTTATCTCGAATGAGCCACGCAGAGTTTGCGTTATAGTTTGAGGCTTTCCAAGCAGTCCTCCGATAAAGTTACTGAACTGCTCTGGAGAGCATGGAAGCATAACAGCGTGCGACTGCATTGGGGCTGGTCCCGAATTCATATTATATGGAAGTTATTGCGGAAGTACTAGACTACAGCGAGCTTAGTTCAAAAGCAACGTCTCTATGGAAACTTAGCCAAAATCTTCTAGCTTACAAACTGTCCAACAAGGCATACATTCCAGTCACGCTTGCTAACTCATCGCTTGCCCCGTGCTGATCTGTCCAACAAGTATGCAACAAGACTTTCCGTACAAATTCCAGAAAGTTCTTTATACTTGACGTACACATTTAGACGAGGGAGCACAGCATGTCAGGTCAAACGGTTGGATACGTCCGCGTGAGCTCAGTAGGCCAAAACACCGCCCGCCAGCTTGACGGCATGACGCTGGATCAAGTCTTCACCGACAAGTGCAGCGGCAGCGACACCAACCGCCCTGCCCTTCAGGCGATGCTTGCTCACGTTCGCAAGGGCGATTCCGTCATCGTCCATGAAATCAGCCGCCTTGCCCGCAATACCGCTGACTTGCTGGCTCTCGTCAAACAACTCACCGACAAGGGCGTAGCAATCACCTTTCAGAAAGAAGGGCTGACCTTCACGGGCGACAAGGCGAACGCCATGAACCAGATGCTCCTGACCATGTTGGGCGCTGTCTCTGCTTTTGAACTGTCGATGATTAATGAGCGCCGGGCCGAAGGCCAAGCCAAGGCCCGCGAAGCCGGGAAGCACATGGGCCGTCATGCCAAGCTCAATGCAGATCAAGTAGCCGCCATCGCTAAGCGTGCCAAAGCAGGCGAAAGCAAGACAGAACTAGCCGCCGAGTACGGCGTCAGCCGGGCTACCCTCTACGCTGCCCTTAAGGTGCTTGCCTGATCGCACCACAGCCTTGCCTCGGGCCGAACGGGTGCTCATCATTAGCACCCAGCTTGAACGCTCCCGAAGTCCGTACAGGCCCGCTAATGAGGCCGTAGCAATATTTCAACGGATAGCAACAGATGTCAATACCCATACCCAAAGCCGTAAAGCCAACTGCTCGAACTCGCGCCATTTCCCCGTTCACAGCCGCCTTGGGTGACAGATATTATCTGGATTCTCTGAACGATTCCCACGCCAGACCCTAATCGAAAATTGAATTTTTTGCAGGTTTCATGCTGGGGAACTCTCCTACTCGCTCGCCTATGCTCGCTTAGTACGTTCCAAAATCAGGATGACTGGCTGCCATTGGCAACGGATTCGTTTCTGGCTCACTAGCTTCGTACGGAAGCTCGAACTGCGGATCGACTGGCGGCAAGGCCAACTCCCATGTCATCACAACATGCATACCATTACGTGCCGCCCTCGCCGCAAGGCCATGATCGCCGGTGTAAATTGTGTCCACGCCCCTTGCAATTGCTATTGCAATGATCTGCCGATCGAACTTCACTTTGGCCTTGGAATCTGGTTCAGGCACGGCGCGAATCCGCAAGTAGTCCGCATCCTCGATGCCAGCACATTCGACCGCCGCTTTGGTATCGAACGGGGACACAACGAAGACACGCGAACCGATAATTAAATCAAAACGCTTGTCCCTGTCAGCACCAGCACGTACCAGATACTCGGCGAGAACAGGCGTCGGAATAAGCACGCGCTCCTTGGCTTTCGTCAACGTCTTAATCAAGTAATCAAGACGGGCCTGGCATTCAGTCACAGGCAAACCCGTATTCGGGTCGATAGGGGGCTTTGCCTTCGTGTCGAATACCAACGCCAAGATTGAGGTATCAAAGACAACCATCAGTGCAACTCATCGCTTTCTCCGCGCGAGGCAGTGATAAATGCGTCCACGTTATCGAGACTGCTCCAGTCGGTATTACGGAGATTTCGCATGCGCTCGGCTACAGCCTCTAGCGTTTCGTCATCGAGAACAGCAAATCCCTGAACCTTGAAGCTTTTTAACTGCCAACTCTTGTCTTCCAGCCGCTCCCATCGAGCATCACCGGTAACGCGTAAAACTGGCCCCTTGTATAAGTACGGAGCCATCTCGATAGCAAGCTGTCGATCCATTTCGCAGTTCCACGGCTTTCCTTCCGGGTCAATGATCTGTGCATGCGCACTTGCATCTTTACCTCCGATACGCACTAACTCTCCTTCAACCACTGCGACCTCATTAAACGGGCCGTAAGTGAGTGGCTTCGGCAGGTCTTTGCCTGCGAAGGTTAGAACAACTGCAGAACCAATGTCGTTACTTCTCTTACGACTTAGCTTGCCTGTTGCGTTATCAGAAGCCAGCAACTTGTTCAGTTCATCGTAAGCAGAAACTGCGTCGTTGGAAGCTGCACCACGCGCCACTTGTTCAAGCCGCTCGAACACCTTTGGCGCATCCTCTTTTTCAATGCGCATAACAGGCACAGTACTTCCCGGATCAAGGCGAGTGAAATGAACGCTGCTTTCGTAACCGAGCATCTTCGCTATTTGCGTCATGTATTTAGCCAGCCGATCCATTGGTATGGTGTCGGGGGTGTAGGCGTCTAGCCAAAAGCTGTATTCGTCGTCGCCCATGTCGATCCTTGAAGCTAAAAAGCAACCATTCACCGCGAGTAGGTATCGCTTTCAGGTGCTACGACCACGGTACACCCGTGTTGCGGGTTTAGCAAGAACTGAGAAGAATAGTGTTACGTCGCTGCCCTAGCGCCTTGACGTTAGAGAACTGTTCAGTTACCATCCGGAAATGGTGGCAGTCCACTGTGGATTCTGTACGCCTAAAAACTCTACAAGGAGAAAATCAACGCAATGTAAGGAGGTCAACATGCAACACAACCAGCTAGTAAAGGTCGAGAACGTCGCCAGCATTCTATGCATCAGCAAGTCACATGTTTGGGCGCAAGCCAAAGACAATCCCGCCTTCCCTAAACCGTTCAAACTGTCAGCGAGGCAGACGAGATGGAAGCTATCAGAGATAAACGCATACATCGACGCGAGGGCTGCAACCCAGCATTGATCTAGAAGCCGCTCCCGACATACTGGCAGCGGCTTTTTTTACGTCCTAAGCTAACTGGGCAGTGAAACGAAACCGGTGCACGAGCGGTGCACGAAGCCAGAAAAGAAAAAAGGATCAGGAAGCATCGCCTCCTAACCCCTTCATTTTATTACTGTTCTTTGGTCGGGGCGAGAGGATTCGAACCTCCGACCCCGTGCACCCCATGCACGTACGCTACCAGGCTGCGCTACGCCCCGACTAGTCAACAATTATATCAGAACACAAAACCTGGCTTAAGCTTTTGTAATGGGTTCGCGCCATGTTGCGCCGCCATCCAGCGCCTTCGTTGCAACCGTACCTCGTCACGCGTCGCCTCCGACAAACAACCGGCAGTCGCGCTGAAATCGTTTTCATCTACAATGTCTGCTCAACAGATCGGAGCGTCCATGACCCATCCGCAAGCCCGTATTTCCCAAGTCGATGCCCTGCGCGGCTTTGTTCTGGTGGCGATCATGCTGCTGCACAATATCGAGCATTTCGATCTGTACTGGTCACCCGCAGCCACCCCATCCTGGCTGGCCGCGATCGACAAGGTTGTATGGGACAGCGCCTTTTTCCTGTTCGGCGGCAAGGCCTACGCCATCTTCGCCTTCCTGTTCGGGTTCACCTTCGCCCTCCAGTTCGACCGCCGCGCCGCGCTGGGCGAGGATTTCCGGCCGCGTTTCGTTTGGCGCATGTGCCTGCTGCTCGGCTTCGGGCTCGCCAATTCCCTGTTTTACCACGGCGATATCCTGTCCCTGTACGCGGTGCTTGGCCTGGCCCTGCTACCGGTGGCACGGCTAGGCACGCGAACATTGCTGCTCATCGTGCTCATCCTGCTGCTGCAACCGTTCGCTTGGGCCGAATTGCTGCGCGCCCTGCCGGCACCGGCCGCCACCCTGCCCGATCCGGCCTCGTGGGCCTATTTCGGCCGCGCCAATGAGTATCTGAAGCACGGCTCGCTGCTGGATGTCTGGGCCGGCAACCTCGGCAACGGCAAACCCGGCGTGATCCTGT
>Ga0265798_10010009_pt1 | contig 11749 bp, 12 predicted proteins | sample P3T30metagenome_FD_192430 | JGI IMG/M metagenome (GOLD analysis project Ga0265798, IMG submission 192430) | Plant litter microbial communities from East Loma Ridge, Irvine, California - P3 T30 | ecosystem: Environmental > Terrestrial > Plant litter > Unclassified | place: USA: California... | reverse complement strand
GCGAACCGTAACAAGAAGGTATTAACCTACTCCGACATTATAGACCGGGATACCGAGATCTGATTTATATACTGTCGACATATCGCTTCCTCCACGATGGAGGCGTGGTGCTGTGGTAGGACCACATCCGAGCGCAAGTCATTGGACCCTAAGGAGGCCGTTGCTGATATGGCCTCGGACTGGACCGCGAAAATTCCAGAGATGACTTCGATCCCCGCAGAAGAAGTGATCGAGCGTTCGAGGTCGACCTCGTTGGCGGGCTTTCTAACGAGCAAACGGAGTGAATGGTCTTAGTCTCGCCGCATCTCTTGGATTTAGAGTGGAATGAATGAAACCGGACGGCTGTGACGGCTGAGGCAACATCGCGCACGTTGTGTAGTCACAGCGCCGCCGCCCTGCTCTTCGAGAACTCCTGCTATTGCGAGATTCACGGCCAATCATTCTCATTCGACCCTCAACTCTCACCCGCGCTCGACTCGATCGGATCAAAGGCGACGACTTATCACAACCACTACATTCCAAGACCTGCATCACGGCACGCGATGGCTTCGCTACACCAACCGTTATGGAACGATACATACACCTCAGCCTACCAACACCAGACGCATTGGACTACTACTAGGTGGAAGATGGATAACCCAAGTGGTAGCTTGTCCCGGTCAAACGATAACGAGTCGTCCTCAATCGAAGCTGATGCCATTGAGCCTGCTATCTCAGAAGCTCGAGAGGCGTAGGCAGAGGTAGTACTGGAAGCGAACATTCTGGAACTTGTCATGGAGAAGTTTCCGCATGTCAAGTCGACAGCTTTGGTCAAGGTCGAGAAGATCGGGAGAGGTTCTTTCAACAACATCCACGGGATCACGATGCCCTACGTACCCTTAGACTCTGACACAATACGTGTGCTCAAGCCTGGGGAAGACATGGGCCGATACGTGATTCGCATACCCCTCAAATGAAAGGGGGATGACCGGGCCATCAGCGAAGAGGTCTCACGCGAAATCTCGACGCTGAAAATTGTCAACCGTCTTCGAAACATCTTCACGCCAAAGTTAGTGGACTACAATATAGACAAGGACATGATCCTTGGTCATCCGTATGTCATGACACGTCTGGATGGTAAATCCTTGTGGACACTTATAAACGAGGGATTGGACACTGGACAGATGGCTTCAGCAGTCAAACAAATTACGCACCAAACCGAGCTTATCGCCAGCGTTGGTGCATATGCAGGTGGCGTTATTTCAGCAGAGCACCTCGACACACCCTTCGAGAGATCGGACTGTATCCATGTCGACAGATTTGCAGTACCCACGGAGGCAGCACCTGAGTCCTGGTCCACAGCTGAGCCATTTTTCAGCCAATCGCCATTCCAGTGGATGCACGAGCAAGGCATCCTGTGGTTTAAATATGAGTCGACGCTTAAGAACGTGGACAATAGTCACCTCTGGACCAAGCTCCTCGAGATCGCCCGCGAGCTGTATCGCGATAATCGCACGCATCAGACTACGAAGAAGTTCTCCAGAGGAATTGCCCGCGCGAAGGACATTGGCGAGGGCTTTTGGCTTATGCACAACGACCTAGAGCCTCGAAACATCATGGCCAAGATCGATGAGTCGGGCGAGATCAAGATCACCGGCATCGTGGATTGGGAGTAAGCGTATATTTGCATAGTGCATGTGAAACAAATACTAACGGCTTACAGTGGAGCATGCTTCGTACCTGGGCGTGTGGCTCTGAAAGCACCATTCTGGGCGTGGAGCGAGGTCAAAGTCGAAGACGACGTCAATGCCGAGATTACCAATCCACAAGATGAGGCTTGTAAGACGGCATTTTGCGAAGCGGCGTCACCAGAGTTCCAAAAGGTGGCATTCTCTGCAGAGAACATTCTTGCTCGTAGGGTGCTCCACATGTTCTTGTATGGCATGGTGTCAAAAGGTCAGCGAGTGGAGGCTCTACGAATCATTGAAGACTGGCGCGAACTGATTGCAGCTCAGTCTGGGGTGTAATTGGAAGGCTGGAGTGTACAGTCACTGTCGGACGTAGTTCAGGTGGTCTGGTGAGATCAGATTTACATGGTCGCGAATGGCCAACGCAATATGCGGAAATTCCATGTAGGTTGTATATATAATGCCCAGTTGACATACTCCGAGCAATGCTTGGTGTATCTTCGACCTTTCTTTTCACGCTCGTTCACTCCAGAATGCGAGAGCGTTCGTGATTTCCAAGTTACCAACGTTGACGTTCAGTGAGTGCGGAAGGTCATCTATGGAGCATGGTCGCATGTGATGGCTAACTACTTCCGTTCGAGTCGCGTGAACTTGTGTCTGGTACTGGGGACTGTTCACAAAACTCCGATTAAAACGCTTGCGTTTGTGTCGGTGTATGCATGACGTAGCACGTGTAAGAAATACTTATGATGTGAATGCGGTCGTTCTTTTCAAGTTCGGCGTTCAGAGGAAGCAGAAGCGGAGGGTCCCGGCTTCACCCACCACACTAAGCAGACCCGACTTCGCCACTCTCGCCAGATTTGAGGTTTCACATCATCTTGTCCACATTTGTAACATGGCTTTTCTCTCATCGGAAGCCTGCAGCACGCAGGCCTTTTCCGTCTTACCATTGGAACTATTTCTACACGTTCTTGACCAGCTTGTTGGCACCAGCAGCGGCCTGCAGCCGATTGCATACAACTCTTCCAGCCACGCGACCAAAACATTGCGCACCCTCACGCTGGTGTCGCGCAACGTGTACTACGTCGCTTCCCAGTACCTTTACTCACATTGCCTCTATCTGGACAATTGTACAAACTACACACGACTGCGCAGGACTCTAGGACTCAATATTGGCCACCATCCTCAGACGCTGAAATATGGAGAAGCCGGTCGCAGCGATGAGCTGTTTGCGAGGACAACTCGATATATGACATCAATTTTCATCTCGCCTCTGAAGGCCGACAAGGATATCGACACGCCAATGGTGCGACTGCCACAAGTCATCGACCTCTGCTGCACCCTCGGCCGAACGTTGAAGAGACTGGCCCTAGATTTGCATCCTATCTATGCGAGTACAAGCGAAGTGTTGCACGTCAAACCTCACCTTAGCGAGAACAACATTTTCCTACAAATGCCGCATCTGGAAGAGCTTATCACGAGCTACAATGCCGTTAATTACTTCCCGTATGCTCCACCGAATCTCAAACGGCTAGCCATCACCTTCCAGGAGCTGAAAGACACGGAAGTAGACTTCTGCTTCTCAACGTCGTCATTGGAAACACTGGTTTTCCTTCGCCCCCCAGAGCTCGCAGCTTCCGACGTTGACCTCGTTTTTTCATCGTACAAGGGGAGCAGTTTGGATGTTATTCTTGTCGACGTCAATTCTAATCATCGGACGCCTACCGGTACCCGGGCTTGGAACGAAAGTGACGCGGTCAGAATGTGGGAGATCGACGTACCTACAAGCTTCTACGGCGACGAGGATGAGCTCGTCTTGTGCGACACTCACGTCTGGACGCATGGTGTGAATGGGACACTTTGGTCCCAAGGCAAGAGGCGTATGGCGTCGTGGGCAGAGATACAGAGGCGTTTGGCAGGGCCAGTGCATCTACTGGCTGACCCTCTGCCTTAATGAGGCAGACTTATGATGCTCCTTGGCGCATTTCTTCTGTATTTTGGGTCTTGATCTTCTTCTACGTACATCAGTCAACTAGACTCAAGTTGACCCGATTACTACTACTTCATCTCTCGACGAAGATACTCGTTCCACGCCCGCCCCAGATCAGCAGGCCACAACGTTCCAAACCAATTCTTCCACCACCCCTTGTCAAGGTGCGCGCTTACACCCATGTCTTTGAGTAATGTGTCGACATACGGCACACTATCGAAAGCAGCCGAATTTCCCAAGCCACCGTTCGACAGATATCTTCGGCGGGACCATGCTACCCACATAGCGATGTCGCGCTCTTTGTCTTCTCTCTGCACTTTGATGTTGCCATCAAAGTACGCCACTGCCCACATTGCTTGGATCTCAGCTGCAAGTAGTTTGTTTGCGAACGTCGCATGGTTGATGAAAACAATTGAGTCGTCGGCCAGGGGAGCAATCGTCCGGTATAAGTGGTATGGCGTGCGGTCTTCCTCGATGTAGATGTGCGGAGGCGGCTTTTTCAGAATGTGGAATCGGTCACAGACGGCCTCATCAGCATCGGCAACCAGCTTCTTCCACCTCTGAGTCTCTTCGCTCACTCTTGATTGCAAAGATTTCGCGTATGGGAGACCTAGGTGCAACTTGAGGTCGTCCGAGAACATATGGAGCCCACGTTGCCATCCTGTGCCGCATAGGATCGCATCGCATTGGAAGTGCGTGTCATCTTCGTTATCGAGGTAGAGTTCGGTCTTGTTGAGCGCCTTGACTTTGGCTCGATACACGTTCACCTTTTCGGCTACCACTTCCCAGAAGTCGGCATGATGCAGCACTCCGCCGACACCGTTCTGCCAGAAAAGTCTGGAGCCGTCAGCACATTCCAACCACCGGGTGCGGTCGTGTAAAACTTACTGGTCTTCGTACTGCAGCTTCGCAAAACCCTTCGAGTTATCACGCGCCGTGTACGCCGCGCGCTTGCGAATAGCTTGGTCAGCCTGATCGAAGATCCACCTCACCATGCTAACGCCGTAAGTTGTGCGATGCAAGAACCAAGTCCACCAAGTGTCCTTGTTCATGAAACATGGCTGGAGACTGGACATGATGCGCGTCTGCGCAGCGTATCCAGGGTTTTGATAAGGTGTCTTCACATCCGGTGGGACGAAGAAGCCTGGCCCTGTGCTGCCTTCGCCAGTCTTGCGAATCACCCACGATACAGTCTTCCCGGCTTTGGCGGACTCGTACACCATATCTGCCGCAGATTTTCCGGCACCTAGAACTGTCACGTGTTGAGTTTGGCGGTCCGTAATCGCGCTGGAACGACCGAAGTCGATCTGGTGGATGATCTTGCCGTCGAACTTCTCTTTCCCTGGGAGCTCCGGATAACGTGGTATTGATGCTTGGCCATTTGCCATTATCAGACGTGCTGTTGTGAATATCTTCGTGTTGCTCTCCTTGATAGGTCCGGTGCAAGCGATGTGCCAAAGGTTCTCCTTCTTTTGGACCGACTGGACAACGACATTGAACTGAATGCGGTCGCGCAATGAGCGACCATTTGTGCGCACATGGTCGGCATACCCTTCAAGGTACTTGCCAGTGTACTTGGCTCTGAACAAGTCATGCATGCAATCCTCCTCTGGCGGACGCTCCATCGAGAAATCGGCAAACTCGGCGATGCCATGGTGCCATTGCGTCCAGAAGCTGGAATAGTCGCGTCGCTTGCTCCATACGCCTCCTACGCAATCGTCTTGTTCGAGGATGGTCAGATAGCAGCTTGGATGTCGTTGCAGGTAACGCGCTGCCGCTACCATGCCCGAAAGGCCTGTCGCGAGTGAGCAGTAGCATTAGAACACGCGTGTGCACTTACCGGCGCCCACAACCACAACATCGAAGTCGGACATTTTCTGAAGCTATCATGGGCACCGCGAATCGTCTTAAAATACTTGAACAGACGGGACTCGAGTACGCCCCAAAATCAGCCTTGCGGTAGTGCTGACGGCGCTACCTGTAGTCCCAAGATCGGCATCTAAGGTTGATTACATTTGCAACCCGAGTCCGAGTCCGTTCGGAGCTCGTTCATGAACTTCCATCGTCGCCTTGACATTATTCGCATCAGCAACTGCAAAAGTTCCGATGTCTCAGCTGTGAACGTCCCACCATAAGCGGCATGGACTCGAGACCATCACTAAGACATCGTGACAGTACACTATTTGGTCCATGGTGCGGGTACCAAACAAGTGACAGCTAACGGTGCTCATGCTGGTCGCTATTAATGTTATTTCCACTTCTGGTCTTTGGACTAGGTCATAACGCTCAACTCCTCAATACTCACACGCAACCTGATACGTCACTCATCGGCTCCAAAAGTCTTCCACGCTCGTAGCATGACGACCATGAAGTCTACAAAAGTTCAGAAGTGCGCATCACTAACGGCCACGATCACTGCCGACCTCGAGAAAGCATTTGCCGAAAACGAGTGTGCCTTCGATATCGCGAGTCACCAAGTCATTCACCACTCTGGCGCTCGAAAGGAAGATCGGGTCTTCGAGATCGCCTCTCGGGTAGCATTTTACTATGCAGAGCAATTGCGGTGGTCCAACTACCATGTGTGGTCTTTCTACCGTCACAAGACTGCAGAAGAGATGCGCGCCATGCCGCCAGAGCTTTGGAACAAGATATACCCCTTCGGCACATGTCTCGGCCTGGCGTCCTACATCATCGAAACACTTCAATAGGAGCTTTCGCAGGACGAGGAACTTGTCCCATATGCTAAAGCGGTACAGACTGTCGCTAACGTCAGTGTCGAAGCTGTCAAGAACCGTCCACGCTATCACTGTCTTACAATGGTACGTTTCAAGGAGTATGCCATTGTTGTCGACTTGTCTGCGCATCTCGCAGCGTTCAAGATTGACCCAGGGGTGATCTGGCTGGGTCCACAGCGACTGGTGCCTTTTCACGACGACTGCATATCCCAAGCCTCGTATGTGTACGTCGAGGAACCACGTGGGACACGTATATTGATGGAAATCAACCCGTGGTCGGGAACTTACAAATGTCCTTACGTCGACGTCAAGGGCGGCATTGAAGGTGGCATTACCAACTACGCCATTCCAGCGGCTAACCCAACGATAGACACGCCGCTCGGTCCCATGCCCCGACATCGCCATCTCGGAGGAGTCAGCGTTTGGAATTACAGCCCACGCCACCCGTATATGTATTTCCATCCGCTGAACAATGGGAAGTTCTTGATTGACTCACTCAGCGTACGCGTTGACATTATCGATCAGGCGATTAGTATCCAGGTGCCATACGAAGATTGGCTCACCAAACCCGAGAACGACGTATATGTGCAGCGCGCTCGACGTCTTAAGCCAGTCCTTCAGGTTTACGAATGTGGCAAAGAGCTAGATAATGCAGTCGCCTACATTATTCTGCGGCTGGGAGGCAACAGCTTTCTGGACTTGCCGACCAAAGGCCTTACTAAAAGCACTCTCGAAGCTCTTAAGCTTGCCGATGAGATCTGTACGGTTTTGGATCTACCTGAAGGCACGATCAAGTCCATCGGCGGTTCCGAAGTGGCTGACTTCTGGAAGCAGAAGATGGCCAAGTATCAGGGCAAATCTATTACCAAGGCTGCATGGGATAAGTGGCTTAAAGACTTGTCAACAATCAAGCAAGCAAGTCAGCGGCCCGGAGCTGGCTGGCTCGGACATTTTAGAGGCGTGAGCTTGGATGTATGGATCGGTTGGCTACAAGCGCCCGGCTGGCTGGACGGCTTGCTCAGCTTGCTACAATAGGCTAAGGGTAGGCTGAAATAGGTAAATTATGGGTCTGCTAAGGTGGAGGCTGGTGAAATGCTCCAGCTCCCTCGTGCAGGGCCTGATATAGGGCTTAAGAGCCCTAAATACCCTACATTCACCCCACTATCAAGCTAATCAAGCCCAATCAAGCTATTGGGCTTTTGGCCCTCATCAAGCTGGCTGGATGGGGATCTTCAAATTTCTGAGCTGGCTGCATGTATTGAGGAAACCGTAAGCTCGAGCTTTTCGAGCATTAAGAAGAGCAGGGCGGACGCTGTTGAGGCGTTGTTCTGGAGCAAAGATTCGTTTAGCATTGTATCTTTCCAAGCTCTCCATCTCAACTACCATGTCGTTCGCGTATCTACAGCTTTTCACCCTGCATCTGTGCGTATTCCTTCTCTGCAAATCATATTTACTGACACGGCCATAAATTCCATTACGTCGGCTTCAACCATTGCAATACTTCAGTCACAGAGTTCTAGATTGAATACATACTGCGTTCGGCAGGTAGCGTCTGCAATAGACTGTCGCAGAGCGCCGATTTTCTTATCTAGAAACTCTAGTCTCTACGCGCCTTTTCGCTCGCCGAAGGCTTCGCGCATTGTGATTGGCGCGGAGAGCTGCGTCTTGGCTTGAAGAGGTACATCGGCCACCTCCGGCCTCATCAATGTCGGAGTGACCTTGTAGACGGAGGTCCGAAGGTTGATGTATTAATTGTAGATGCTTGCCCGCAAGTACCTCACATCAGAAACCCAAGCATCATAAACCATCCGAAGAAGACTTTGTTCAAGCTACCAAACCACCGTTTCATTGTCCAATCACAATGCCTCACGCAACGACCAGCCAGATCACCATCCAGGAGCTCGAACCTCCCAAAGGCTCATCCTACAATTTCGGCGCCGAAGTTCGCAACTTCGATCTAGAGAAAATTTCAGGTAACTACCTTGCCCTCCCAAACCCAAACCAATCTCACACCACACCAGACTCCGATGCACGAACTCTCATAACCGCCCTCTACACCCACCAAGTCCTCCTCTTCAAGCGCCAACAAAGCCTCACCCCAAAAGCCCAGTACGAACTAACCCGTCTCTTCGACCCCGCGGCCACAAGCTACGGCCACGGCGCCGCTCTTGACGCCAAGCGCTCAATCTTGCATCCAGATCTCAAGACCATTCCGCACCAGCCCCAAGTGCAGGTCATAGGCAACGGCTTCGTGTCTGACTTCGAAGGCCTGAAGAACATCACGCTAAAGCACCCGCACCACCGCACTTTCCATGCAGATGCGATTAGTGACGAAGACGATCGCGACAACACGCGTTTCTATAGATGGCACATTGACGCCGCACTGTACGATCTCGAGCCGCCGAAAGTAACTTCGCTCCTTGCCGTTAAGGTCCCCAGGACGGAATACCAGACACTCCGATATGACGACGGGACGGGCGATGAGATACGTTTGAGCCGTGGGGCTACGGCGTTTGTGTCGAGTTACACCATGTGGGACATTTTGTCGGATCAAGATAAGGAGTTTGTTAGAACGACGAAAGTGCAGTACGCGCCGCATCCATATATCTGGATGAGCGGGGCGAAGTCGCGCTCGGATGGATTGGGTCTGATATCAGAAGGCAAAGAGTTATCGACTGAAGACTTACCTCCCATCGACGAAAATAAGATCAAAATCCTACCAATGTGCTGGAAAAATCCCATCACCCACAAACTCGCACTGCAAATCCACCCCAGCGCCATCCAAGCACTGCATCTCGCGGACGGCAGCGTGATTAGCGATTTGGCGGAAGTGAGGGCGATTGTGCACAGGTTGCAGAGGCCGGGGATTGCGCCGGAATTGGTGTATGCGGTGGATTGGGAGGAGGGGGATATGGCGCTGTTTAATAATAGGGGCGTGTTGCATACTGTTACTGGCAGCTTTGCAGCGGATGAGGTTAGGGTGTTTAGGCAGTGTAATATGGCGGCGAGTGAGGGCGTGGTTGGGCCGGTTGAGTAGGAGAAAGATGGTGGCTTTATGTGTGTGAAGGAGGGCGGGATGCATCATGGTTGTGTTGTTTGCTGGGTTTGTGCTGGTAATGGTAATTAGATAACTCAATTCCAACTGCTCATAGACTAGAGGAAATTACAAAAAGGCCAGCAGGCTTGGGAGGATCTGAATCCCTCCCTGTGACCCACTTTTTGCGGCTGAAGGATGCAGTCTATAGCTACATACTAGCTATTTCTAGCTCTCTACTGCTTCCATTCGGCCCCACGGCTTTCTCGGGTTGCGCTGATTCGTACTTAACATGCTTCAAGTAAAATCTCGTAGCAATCATCAACAGATTGATTTTTCATTCCGCATCTACACACAACCTTAACCAGGAAAACAAATCTCTTAAACCTCAACTCATAGCCACTATCATGCCCACACTCCAAGTCCCCGCCGACTACGGGTAAGACCCAACCGTTTCCTTCCCTCTTCTATATAGAACCCTACTGAGAATCATCCCAGCTACGTCCTCCTCACAGCCTCAACCTCCTACCTGCTCTCAAACTGGCTGGGCATCCGCATCGGCCCCTTCCGCAACGCCGCACAAATCCCCCACCCATGCGTCCATGCCACGCCCCCACCCACCTCCTCCGCAGAACACAAACGCGCAATCTACCTCTTCAACTGCGCGCAGCGCGCGCACCACAATTTCATCGAGAATTACACGGCCGCGCTGTCGGGTATGTTGGTTGGGGGGCTGGTGTATCCGCGACTGGCGGCTGGGGCGGGGGCGGCGTGGGTGCTGGGCAGGGTGGTGTATGCGTTAGGGTATACGAGGGTTGGTGGGTGGAATGTTGAGGGTAGGGGGAGGTTCAGTTGGGGGGGTTTTTATGTTGCGGCGGTTAGTCAGGTTCTGTTAGGGGGTTTGGTGGGGAAGGTGGGGTGGGATTTGCTGGGGGAGTGAGGGGCTTGGTTGTTTGGGGTGGGAGGGCTGTTGATCGAAGCGGTGGTCGATCGACCATGTTGGCGGTTCTCGATCAAGACTGTTGCGTAATGTGTGATCTAGGCTTGCGTGAGTGTGTATTATGTAGCAGCGTCAAAAGGGCGGCCGCTAGTGTGGGCACGTGCGACACGAAATTAGTAGTGAAGGACTACTTCACAGGCAATTCATGCTCAACTCCTCCTGTAATGAAGTGTGAAGGCCAAAAATACATCTGTTGGGCTGTTAAGAAAGTTCAGCAATGGTTCACAGGTTGTTCACCGATCCCCGTCTGGCTCCGCGAGAAATCGCTTTGATGCTATTGATGTGCGCTGTCGTGACCAGGCCCTTCCATCAATGTAAGTTAGCTGCACCTACTTATTGCTCGTAGAAGTCGCCCAGAAGCGGAAATCAGTCGCCAAAGCAGAATATGGGACTGGAAAAGTCTTGCACCGCACTCGAGTCTGCTGTGAGGTCCCATTATTTCAAGAATATCGCACGTAAACCTGCAGTAAGAAATAGTCGTTGATGGTCAGCATCATGTAGGACCCTATGGTGAAGCTGTTTGAAGGCATTACTGAGCAATGTCAACGATGTTGCATGAGCAGACGTGAAGTTTGAACACAGTGGAACGCAGTCACGGGTTGCGAAGACATCGAGATTCTTCCATCGACGGCCTTGGTATAGTAGACAGGTGTGATAAGCAGTGTTACTACACTTGGTGCGCTGAGTGTAGGAAGGTGCTGGTATCTATTGAGTCAACTACTTTGGCGTTTAGTGTGTCCTGAAGGTTGACACAATAGATACGAGCACCTTTGTAGTACGGAGATAAATTAGCCGACGCAAGCAAGCTACAGTACCCTGTCGCACTTCGGGCAGTGCTATAAGCTAGTCTATGACCTACGCTGGGGATCACGGTGTTTGCTAGCTTATGTAAAACACGAATGAAAGACACAATTTGCGCAGTATCTGCTAGAGCTAGACACTAGTCGATTCATATCCTGTGGGGGTTTTCCAAGATCAATAAAGTCGTTTCTCAGTCCTCAGATGGTTGCTGCAGTTCTCACTCAACTTTCGCCGCGCACTCTCCGTCATCGAGGATATCCAGCTCACAGCCATTCACCAAACATCAACGCGAGCATGGACTCAAGCGCTCAAACCGAAGACACAGCACCTGAATCCCTCAGCCAGATCATCACCACTATACTCATAACCACACATATTTGCATGCATACCTGCCTTACCCATCAGCTCATACGAAAGCATTATGAGCGGCACGCGCGACAGGTGCAGACAATCATGGCGTTAAGGTCGGCATTTCTGCTAATCTCGATGTGGAGTACGAAATGGCTCGGCACAACAGCAGCG
>Ga0265798_10010008_pt1 | contig 11750 bp, 17 predicted proteins | sample P3T30metagenome_FD_192430 | JGI IMG/M metagenome (GOLD analysis project Ga0265798, IMG submission 192430) | Plant litter microbial communities from East Loma Ridge, Irvine, California - P3 T30 | ecosystem: Environmental > Terrestrial > Plant litter > Unclassified | place: USA: California... | reverse complement strand
ACCGGAAGTATAGCTGCGCCAGCAAAGACATCACCATCATCACTTGGGTCAGTTGGGTTGCTTGGGTTATCGGTCGGGGTTTCGTCGAAGCCGACACCTAGGTCAGGACATGCGTTGCGAACATCAGCAGGGATACCGAGCAAGATTTCGTTGAAGTCGGTAGACACCAATCCGGAACCAGAACCGCGATAGAACCACTTACCAGACGATGACTGGTCCTTGAGGATGAAGTAAGATGGGTCATCACATGTCTGGGCGGCATGACCTGTAACGGAGCCAGACAAGGTGAACTTAACCCCACCATTGCTGTTGCCGACCGAGGTAGCTGCTCCATCTGCACCAAGGCTCATCGCCTTGTCTAGCAGGTTGTTACCCGTGCTTGCCGCACCGGTCTTAGCTTCCTCATCAGCTTTGTTGATGTACTGCTGGTATTTGCCGCCAACCGACATGACAAACTCTTGCGCATAGGCAATGTTTGCAAGGTCTGTACGAGCATTGTTGTCACGCGCATTGTTGATGAGTCCAGGTGCTGTTACCAGCCCAGAAGCGATCAAGATGGCGGACACGGCTATCGATATTGTCTGCATGATCGAGTTTTCGGCTTGATCAGAACGCAGCAGTCGGGTCATTGACATGGTGTTCCTTAGGAGTCGGGTCACCTCAATTGTAGTGTAAGGTGTTATTACAACTACCTTTATGCAAATTTTAGTCTTCTCCGAGCAACCAGACGCAACATTATGTTACTGAGCGAGCACCGCATCTAGCTCAGCATTAGCAGTAAATGGCACATCAGCACACATCTCATTATGCGCGAACTTCACGAATCCATAAGAGAGCGCGGCATCATCAGAGGTCATCTGAGATGCGCTATTGAGGGTAGAGATAATGGCATCATTACTCTCACCTTGAAGCAACATGCGACAGATAAGACCGGCACTGGCATCAACGTCACTTGCCTTAGCCGTCAGTTGATAGTCGTTGATGGCGGTCGAAGCAAAAGCGCTGACAGTCTCAGACGGTGTAGGTTCAGGGTCGGAAGAGGTGCATCCGGTGAGAACGATGAGCGCAGTTGCAGTGATGAACAAAGCTCCTAGTGAACGCTTCGATACTCGGCTCTTAGGTACTACCACGATAACTCCTTGATTGGTCATCTCATCATAGAGTCGAACGCCGAAGCTCTGACCAATAACCAAAAATCAGTACTGCTCAGGAGCGCTGAACTTGCCCTCGCACACAGCGATAGCTCCGGGACCGCTCGCCTCATTCACGATGCTCTCGCCTCGGAATGAAACCTCACACGTCACCTTGGCATCAGACTTCGAGGATAGAGACTCAACCTTCATGGAGATTGTCGTTGTTGCGGGGTCAGCCATTCCGGTGGTCTGCTTCCACGGTAGGAGGCTGGTTGTGTCAACCTTGCTGTCTGCTACGTCAGGCACGCCAGCAATAACGATACGTGCATCATCCACGTTGTCAGCAATGGTTCCTGTGGCTTCGTACACCAGGGAGAGGTAGTCAGAGTCATTGGTTGAATCGGAGTTCTTCACGAGCGTGCCTGACTCTGTAGCGCCGCTACTTGCACAGCCGGACAGTCCTATGATGGAGGCGGCAATGACGATAGGAAGAACGACCTTGTTGATTCTCATAGTCAACAATACCACGCACCGATAAGACCTGCTCTTGCTACTGTTGAACCTGACCCTGCTGACGCATCTTCTTCATGTTCGACTTGGTGAGTTGCTTGAACGTCAGCGTGCAGGCAACTGAGATGACCAGCGGAACGAATGCGATGAACAGAAGAGTGAGTAGCCAGTTAGCCCAACTGATCGGTACCAATACTCCAAAGTTGAGCAACGTGCCCAAGATGACCACAGGAACCATCAAGATGGCACCTATCCACTGGGAGACGATTCGGACGCGCAGAAGCTCGCGATAGAGATTGAATGTGTACTTGCGGGCAGCCACGGGGTTCCTTTGATTAGGCAGGATGGTCAGTTTACCCCACCCTTGCTCCCACAGAAGCAACTTGCCGTCACAATGCTCGGAATAGGTTGAGGTCGATATCATGACTATGCATGAGGGCTAGCTCGCGAGGGTTAGAAACACCTTGCTGAAGGTAGCACGCCAGGCTGTCTATCTCGGGGTCGATAGTCATGATGGCTTTGCTCCACGTGTTGAAGTCGGTGCCCTCTACCTTTAGGAGGCAGTAAAGAACCGCGAGCAATAGTGATGCATCACCAGTCACATGGTACGACTCATCCATCTGGCTCAGAGTTCCCATGAGTTTAGGACTCAAATCGATATTGAAGTCGGTATCCCATCGAGCCGCGAAGAAGGCAAACATACCCGTTCTTGCATAGGGTAGCTCTTTCGTACTCCGCCACTCCAAACCACCTCTGATGCCCTTAGCCGTTTGTGATGAGAAAGCAGTAGTCAAGGAGAACGGTGAGACAGGTGAATTCTTGCCGACAGACAGCAGTGTAGGGGTGTTGAGCCGGATGGCATGTGGGTCGAACTGAATCTCGACGTACCTTTGTCCAGTCTGTGCGCAAGCCTGAATAGACGGGTCGAGTAAGAACCACTCAGCATCACCAAGAGAGTGCTGGAGGTTTACAAACAGAGCGGGTGAGATGGGGAGACCATAGAGCTTCTTTTCCTCGGTCAACAACGAGAATGCCTTGCTTTCGAGCATCGCCCTTCTGTCTTCCAAGCTCATCCATGTAGCCCTTTTGAGGTGATTGGAGACGGCGGACTTCTGCGGGAGAGAAAGCAGCGCATCAGAGTGGTCGATTGCATACGTCGAAATGTCGCCAGGAGTAGACCGAAGGTCTCTCATAGTGTCGAGCGAACCATTCCAGTTGCGCACAACAGCATCCGTATAGCCGACACTGGGGCGGAGACTATCGAGGACGCTACGAGGCATCGAGGGTCTCCCAAAGGCTCTTATCGATGTCGTACTGGGCGATATCGGACATGCTCTTAGCGTCGGTGACACCCCGCGTGATGTGGTACGCGGCATCGTTGAGAGAGATCTGCTCGGTGTACACGAGGTTCATGATGTCAGGGTTCTTTACACGGTCCTCCATGCAGCGCAGAACGAAGTCATAAGGGATGCCATGCAGAGCAATCTTGCTCATCCACTCATCGACACCAATACCTTCACCCACAGAGAACTCAGTGCTATAGAGAATCATGAGGCTGAACCATTCGTCCCCCGCAGCCGCAATTGTTGCGTCAGAAAGGTTGTCGTAATGGCTCTCGGTGACATGCCGGTCAATCATGCTGACACCATCTGTACGTGCTGCAAAATGAGCAAACGGACCTACCTTGGCATGACCTCTTGCCCGAAGCAGTCTCGCCGCCTCACCAACCATACTGTCAGCGAATTTGACAGAGAGGTTGAACGGAGAGAGCTTGTCTTTGGTCGTGAGCCTGAACTTGGCATCAGACCAACGCGCCATTGCATCAGCAGTCAGTCTCACAAATGCGATTTCTTTGCCGTCAGGATTGTTCTCGCGGGCAGGGGTGAACCAAATGCCATTTAGCTGGGTGGTTTCAAGCTCGACATACAGCGCAGCCGAAACTTGGAGGTACTCACGCGGCGTTGAAAGAGGAAGCTTCGAGAAGAGTGAGGCATTCAGTACGAGACCCCGGTCGAATTCAGACAACCATGCCGTCTTGCTATCAACGTAGTCACGCACCTCCTTCTGAGTCGGCATGCGGTAGGTCATGTCGCCATGACGGATGAAGTAACTGTTGAGAGAGGCTGCGACAGGCTCAAAATCGACTTCATAGAAGTCCTTGTCCCAAGCATCGATAATTGATTCCTGATAGCCGCAGAAAGCGCTATGGAACACAGAGTTACTCATCATGATGCGGTCCTTAGAAAGCTCAGTACGGAGGGGTCAATGTCTTGGCTCATACCCTCGGAAATGAGCTTGGTGCTGATGATGCCGAACCGGAAGTACGGGATAGCATCATCGATGCTGATACCCGATCTCATGAAGCCCCGCAGCCACTTGCCGAAGCCTTCACTCGCCTGACCATTGGTCGCCTCAGTGTAGATGAGGTTGAGCAGCACCCACGATCCACCGTACTTCACCGACAGTTCGATGCCGTTGTAGAAGTTGTAGTCGTAGTCACCGCTATACAACTCGAACATACCGCTGGTTCGACTGGCAATCTCGTCGAATACGTCAGGGGTATCAAGCCAGTTCGCACCAAGGTGAGTGATGAGATCAGCCGCCTCGTCACTCTTGAAGCACGGAGCTTGCTGACCCTTATCCGCGATATAACCCGCGTTCGGGGAAGGACAGAGCGACAAGAGAGCCGACATAGCAAATCCTTCCGATAGTGAGTTATGACAACACTACCGGAAGGACAGCAAGTTTGCAAGATGGCGTACCATCAGCCGTTAGAAGCAGAACCACCCTGTGCACTTCGAGCAGCCCGTTCCCGAGCTACGCCTGTCGCTCGTGTGCTTGCACTGAGGGTCAGCGGCGTAGAGGTAGGTACCAGACATGTAGTTGCCGCCCCGCTTGAGACCCGGGTTGCTTTTGAAGAACTTGTTTGCCTTGTTGGAGAGACCAAGTGAGTTGAGGATGGTGTTCCGCGAAGCGTCCTGGAGGAAGTCGAGGTCATCGCGAGTGAACTCATCTAGGCTTTCGACATAGAAGATGTCCGACATGGTTCTCCAGAGCCTTAGCGCGCTGGACCAGTCACCACTAATGAGGTCATATGCACGGTCATTTGTCCCATCAACAGAGTCTTCGCGTGCGGTGCGAACCTTGGCGAGTTTGTTCTCGCAGTTCTCAATTGCGTACTTGATGTCCTGCTTGCTTCGTTCGATAGCCTCGGAGGATTCACCGTCACCGTGCCGTCGAGCCAATCGAATAACGCCGTAGTAGCTGTTCATGGCGCGTCTGACCTCATTGTCTGCTTCGCTCATGAGGTCACTCAACTGACCCTGATCGTTCAAGAGGCGATCCTTGGTCATACGTGTCATGGTCTGCATTGGTATCCCTTTCGTGGAGACGTGATGGTAGCTCATATAGTGTGTTATCTCAAGCACCTTGCCAGAGGGATACGGCGATGTCTGGGTCCAGGTCGTTCCTTTGGCAGTTGGAGATGGACTTGGGGTCAAAGAGTCCACGCTCAAAGTACGGCGCGCAGTCGTCGAAAGAGAGGCGCTCTGTACTGATTTCGAACACCCATTTGTCGATGTTGATGTCACGTGCACGCGGTCCCGTATACAAGGCAAGAGCAAAGGCAAGCCACTGATCCTTCAAGGTAGGCTGATAGAGCGAGAAGCGCCACACTGCATCTATGGGGATGATGGAACGCACCGTCTCATCCGGCTCCCATCTACTTGCAGCGAAGGCGACAGGTGCAAGCATTGCACGATGATAGGGTGCATTTTCGAGATCGAGAACAGTGTGGTGATTCAGGGGTAGATAAGCCGTCAGCATGCTCATGGACAACATGGTGACGGTTTTGTCGGACTGCCGTGGCGCATTGAGGCTAGCGAAGATGTCGTCATTTTTCACCCATAGAGAATCACCATATCTCAGGAAGAGCGCCACAGCCTGCGGGGCTGAGAGAAAGCGTTTTCCGGTGAGGTAATCGAATCGCACACGCTGCTTATCACACACAAAGACATAGGACTTGGAGAAGGCATCCTTTTGAGATCGGGTCATCCATTTTGCCTGCCTTAGGTAGACACGCAGCGATCTCTTCGAAGGCAGCAAGATGTCATCCCCGAATGCGCGGAAGAAGAAGCTGTCAAGGTCGCCATCGCGGTGCGCGACATCACTGATTCGACCATCCCAGTTATCGATGATGTCTTGTGAGTATACGACCGGCTCGGTCGGCTTTTTCAGCATGCGGTTTGACCTACCAACGCCCATCCGATATCAGGGTCGATGTCGAGTTCGAAGAGCCGGTTGAGTTCATCTGTATCGGTCATCCCCGCCTCGATATATGGCACAACCCGCTCGGTCCACTCAATAGCCTCTTCGAGAGATAACGCATCCGGCAAAATCTCGCTGACCCACTGCTCAAAGGCGAAGTTCCAGTCTGATGCCATATGCACCGCGCGGTAGAGAAGAGCCTGTTTACCCAGTAGTTCAACGACCCTCTGACTTGGTGGCTGCAAGTAAACGGGAGTGGTGAAGTCCCTAGCCCACCACTGAGCTATCAGGACGATTTCGCCAAGAGTGGCGTTACGTTTGATGAGTGAGGTGCTGTCGAGAAAGGATGTGAGATGCAGGTTGATGTACTCGACATCGATGCAGTCTCTATCTGGCTCGATGAGGGAGAATGAAGGGTGCTCTTCCTTGACAAAATCATCAAGCGTCTCGTAGCAAAGAGGAGTCCAGATGACATGACCAGAGTACCCGTATAGAGGGTCGAAAGATGCATCAGCGCGCGCCAAGGTACAACTTTCTCTCACATAGAATGCGCGGAGGACATCATTGGAAGGCAGGATGAACACCGACGATAGGTCAATGACATACCTTGACTCAATGTCCCAAATGAGATGAGCAATGGGAGTGTCGAGGTTACGCTCCAGGGTAGGATGCAGCCTCTTCGGCGCATCAAGCAAAAGCCCGCTCATAGAACTCCAATAATCGAACTACCAGCGTAGCGTAAATACACCGCAAGTTCAATGAGGAATGTGTTTGACCACTCGCAGCTATCAGTGGTAGAGTCTAAGTATCAGCCCTCACACGAACAGAGGTGAACCATGAACGACATCACACTCACCAACGATGCACTCGATAAGCTCGCGCGTTACTTCGACACAGCGCAGCGCGTCGTCAGCTACGAGAGCATGGTTCCGTTCGTCGAGGATGCCGTTTTCGGTCAGCCCGACTCCGTTCGAGACATCGTTCTCGCTGAGTTGGAGAAGATGTACCGTCACGGCACCCCCAGCGCTAGGGTCTACTCGGTCAACCTCGCCTCGCGAATCCGTCGTCGTAAGCGCGACACCAACCCTGACGCAGCTAGCAACCGAGAGGCACTCGTCAGCCTCATCCGCGCAGCACGGGTTGCTCGTTAGGTTCGTCTCGTCTGAGTCGGCAGAGAGTCTTCTACGCCAATAGCTCTTAGTGGTGTTGCGCTTCCCGACTAAGTAGTGCTAAGCTCTAACTATCAGCCAAGCACACCTCAACCAAGGAGAACATCATGGCTCAGCAGACCGCAGTCAACCCCACCCAGGAGCTTCGTACCAAGTACCTGGCTCTCATCGAGTCGGTCAAGACGGTCAAGGCTGAGGACACGAAGTGCGTCCACGGTTACTGCACCGCCAACGTCGGACAGGAGTGCATCTACGGCACCGGACCCACCCTCCGCTCGGCACCGCACGACGGTCGCTTCGAGAAGGCACGCGACGAAGCTCTCGCTGCTCTCGCGGAACTCTTCGACGACATCGTGTCGCAGGGCTTCGAGAACGGTCTCGATGCCGGAGCCGCAGGCTACTAAGACCAACTAGGCAAAAGCCCCGTGATGAGAGAAATCTCAGGCGGGGCTTTTGTCGTATCTCGCTGTGTTAGATTTCTCACATGGCAATCAAGCACCCCGAAGGCTCTCTGTTCCGCGTCAGCCTCTACCACTCTGATGACGACTTTGACTGCACGCACTCGTTCGTCTTCGCTTCTGAGGCGGTTGCGGATGAGTTCATCGCGGAGTACGCTAAGAGAGCCAGGAAGGCGTTCAGCAAGAAGTTGGCAGAGCAGTACATCGCGAACATGGTGAAGAACCCCATCACCCCTCGCGAGCATGTAGCAGATGTACCCGAGAGCCTCTGGGAAGAGATCTTCTCCAAGTAACAATTCGGTCTTGTCGTTGTCACACGCCAGTGGCATACTGTCCATGACCAAAGGATGCTCATGTATACCGAAGCCCGCACTGAGGGTAACGCAAAGTCGCGTACTAACTCTCGTCAGGACAGCAACACCATCACCAAGAAGCAAAGCACCAAAGACGGTGAGACCAAACGGTTCTCTAACACGCTCTTTGAAGACTCATGGATTGTGGAGTGGGACGACCACCGCTACGACTTCAAGGCTATCTAGGGAGTGTAGCTCGCTGCTGTACAAGAGACGCTGGCATTGTCGCCACTAACCACCTGTGAGTCCTGCTCCTGGTCTCCTACGAGGATGCGACACCTGATGGTTCCTCCGCTGTCTCCTGTATTGGCTACGAGCTTTGCATCACGTACCTCGGACTTCTTGACGACCTCGCGTTCATCGATAGGGACAAGCGTCTGATCGCTGCGCTCTAAGTCCTGTGCGGATTTAGCAAAGCCCCAATCCATCGTGGTCGTATTGTCACCCACGCCAGCATCGACTTGCTCTACCTTGAACACGACTTCTACTGTCTCTTCATCACCATAGAAGGACTGATCGTCAAGGGAACTGTTACTACAACCCGCGAGTAACGTTACTAGCGCGCTTGCACTCAGTAGCGCTGTGATGAGCTTCTTCCTTGACATCGTGGCTCCTTTGTGATGTTGGGCGGATAATACACATCATCTCAGAGAAACACAAGCGATTCTGTATTTAACCATCAAGTACAGCAATGCGAGATAGCACCAAGGTCATATAGAACAGGCTCAAAGTAGGTCACCGATATCGCAAATAAGGGTGTACATTGTGCACATGGACATTGACGAATCAGCACGCCAGCGGGTATTAGCGGCAAGCGATAGCAGCACGCCTATCGAGGAACTCAAAGCATTAGCGCGCGACGATAACGACTTCCATGTCCTCGATGCAGTCAGTCGCAATCCGAGCACCCCGGGTCGGTTCAGGTCGATAGCGACACTCAGAGCTTTGTACCCCAATCCTTACGATATAGGCACTTTCTAATTAGCTGTCCCAGTCATCCCACGTCGAAGGCGTATCAGTGTCAGTATGCCTATCAGGACGGTAATCACCGCTTGCAAGAAGCTCCTTGAGACGCTCGACGTAGATCTCTGACTCGACGATCACCAAGACCTCATCATTAGCGCGCAGGAGATGAGTTCCCTGCTGACCAGGGTGCCCCTTGATGACGTAATTCGCCGTATAGCGCGGATCATCATCAGTGATGGCTTTGTTCTGCTCGATGCCGTAGGGCAGAGCGTATCCAAGCCAGTGTGAGTCAGAGTAATCACGCACGTAAATGAAGATGACAGCCTCGGAGAGGTCAACACCCTTCAACTGCTCCGGTGTAGACCAGTAGAACGACTTGGCATTCCGTGTCGCACCATCGAACCACGAGAGGTTCTCTGTATCACTGATGAGGCTCATGCTTATCCCTTGTTCGATGGGATGCTAGCACGCCTTGTGTGGCAATAGAACAACGCCCCGGCAGAATGGATCACCGGGGCGTTGTTCATGCAAGCAATTACGACTTGAACTTAGGTAGCAATTCTGCCTTTCCATCGATACCGCTGTAGAGAGCGAAGTTGTTATGGAAGGTAACAGCGTCAACATTCCAACCACTGAGGTTCTGGTTGAATGCAACAGCACCACTAAACGTTTCGTTCATGCTGTCAACCTTTGCGGTGTTCCAGCCCGAAATGTTCTGGTTGAATGCTCTGGCATTACCGAACGTACCCCACATATTTGTTACGTTGCTAGTGTTCCAACCGGAGATATCTTGGTTGAATACAGAGGCGTTGTAGAACATGCTCTTCATGTCAGTCACCTTGCTGGTATCCCAGCTAGAGATGTCCTGGTTGAACTTCAAGTTGCTTACGAACATTCTAGAGAAGTCGGTGACATTGCTTGTGTTCCACGAACTAACGTTTGGGGAATTGAAAGCCCAAGCATCAGAGAACATACCGTACATCGAGGTGATGGTCGATGGGACGCTAGTTGGCGTTCCGGTCATCGTGTACGCTCCAGCGAATGCACGCTCTGCGTTCGTCGTACCAGTTTCACCCCAGTTGGTTACACCAACGAGGCATTTGTTGCTACTGGGTACAGCATCCGCCCTTGAAGGAGCACCATAGTTCTGGAACTTACCATCAATCTTGATAGCGGTTGCGGTGGACTTCTGGGTGTACGTGTGAGATGGGTAAGCCGTGGTGTAATCCTGAACTGTACCGTCTCCCCAGTCAACAGTCACGTTTGTCGTGCCGCTAATTGGCAACTTGATGACGTTACATCCTGACATCGTTGTGTTCCACACAGAGGTCATGTTGGGCTGAACAACAACATCCATTGTGTACTCGGGGCTGGCAACACGCTGTGCTGAGTTGACTGCAAGTAGACGGAACTTGAATCTACCCGTCTGAGTTGGAGCACCTTCGATGGAAGCCTTGTTCTCGGCAATCTCCATACCGGTAGGAAGGCTACCGCTGGTAACACTTAGCTTCGCTGGGTCATCCGCTGGTGCAGAGAGACCAAGACTCTTGATGGAGTCCTTGTTGACTGTGGCTTCTCCAAGGTCACCGGTTGAGTTGAACAGCATACGGCTGCTTCCGATGAAGTCGTAGTAGCCAGCGTTGTTGGTGATGCACTCAGGGACATTGAGGTCGGCAATGTTAGAGCTAGTCTTTCCGCTGGTAGATGCTCGGAAGAAGGTCTTTTGGCTGCTCGATGTACTGCGCAAAAGGTACGCTTCACCGGGGGCACACACGAGTGCGTGGTGATTACTCACCTTGTTGCTTAGTGTGTAAGCAACACCACTCCTTTCGCCATTGAGTTCAGTGTTACGTACTGCTTCGTACAGTGAATTTGGTTCACCCTTGACAACGTTCTCGCGATAGGAGCCTTGGTTGCTCAGGTTGTATTCCTGCGCATAAGCAAGGTTAGCAAGGTCGGTTGTCGCATTGTTGTCACGTGCGTTATTGATAAGCCCAGGCGCGGTGACAAGTCCAGCAGCAATGAGGATCGCGGAGACCGCAATCGTGATTGTTTGCATGATGGAGTTTTCAGCAGCATCTGAAGCTATGAGTTCTTTCCTCATAGGATTTCCTTTTGTGTTACGAACAAGTCGGTTTGTTCATTAGATAGTATGATACCAATGAGCTACGACGCTGTTGACAAAAGGTTAAATTGCTGTAACGAACCCTGCTTTTATTTAGTATATGAGGTGAGACTATCGATCAGGGATGAGTCGATATCGGAGTGCACCATGTTGAAAGCCGTCAGAAAACTACCCGGTCGTGACCGGAGAGCTTGTACGAGTACATGCATCTCGACTCCCTGCTGCGCGTACCATAGAATCTCAGAACGAGCCGGGAGTTTGCGAGAGAGCGCCGCCCAGGTAAGAGTGTCGTCAGGGTCCACGCCGTTCTCGATGAGAAACTCGATTAGCTCGAAGTCTTCTTCACTCATTGCACTTACGGAATTGCTTCGCTTGAACCCGAAGCCTCTTGTGACAAAGAGGGTGTTGTAGATGCCGATACCCTGCTCTGCACGAGGAAAGCTCACACCCAGCTTTTCCAAGCGAATCATCTCCGAGTGGTACGGCAGGTCATGCTCACGACGAAGGTGATAGCCAAACCAACCCTCACTGGCTCGATAAGTGTTTCCGGATTCAGGCATGATCTGTTCCTAGCATTGAAGAAAGGATATCGCCATCGATTTCATTGTCCAGGATCTCGATGACTCGTTCACGGCTGAGGTGATGCTTCTGTGCAAAGGCAGCATGTTCAAGAGAAGTGATATCAAGAAGAGACAGAACCTCTCGGAACGTCCGCTCCATCACCTCATAGAAGGGTGTTCCATCTGCCTTCATGGGTACGGTCGCGTATG
>Ga0265798_10010006_pt1 | contig 11751 bp, 5 predicted proteins | sample P3T30metagenome_FD_192430 | JGI IMG/M metagenome (GOLD analysis project Ga0265798, IMG submission 192430) | Plant litter microbial communities from East Loma Ridge, Irvine, California - P3 T30 | ecosystem: Environmental > Terrestrial > Plant litter > Unclassified | place: USA: California... | reverse complement strand
GAACCCCCCCCCCCCACCATTATACACATGGCGCTGCGGCATGCAGCCCAGATTAGTAGCTCGTAAATGGGAAACATTGAAGAAGCATTGCCTTCTCAAAGAAGCGAATGTTTTATCCAAACCCTCCGTCATAGCCCTCGTATCGCAGCCGCCCTGCCCGGCATCCTTTTCCTTCCCAGCCTCGCTTTTGGCTCATTTCTTCAATCCAAAGTACAGACCGAGAACCAAGGCGATGACGCACAAAATCAAGACGACGGTCAAGAGAATCCACCACTTGAGCCTTCGTGCACGCCGAGCCGACTTGATGCCCTGGTCCAGCTGCTTGTTGGCGTTTTCCGTGTCGTCCTTGACCTGCACAGTCTGTTCTTCGGCCCGCGTTACTTGGGCCTCTTGGTACACAACCTGCTCGTTGAGCTGTGTAAAGAGCAGCGCGAGCTCGCTCATCGTCTTCTCGATACGCTGAATGTCGTTGTGGCGTGCGCGCACGGCGCCAAGCACGCTGGACGCTTGGCCGCTGCGGTTCGACTTGAGCTGTTGGTTGTATTAGCAATCGCCGTTCCAGGTGCGCGTCCGTGGTAGACGTACTGCTTGTGTGAAGATGCCCTCGTCGCCCAAGTCCGAGTTTGCAATCTCGTTGACCTCCTCATCCGTCGCATCCGGGTTGATGATGCGGTACTGCCTTCCAACCGCCTCACGGTACCGCTTCGAGTAATCCGCCTCCTCTTTCTGAAAGTCCTCGAGCTGGGCCTTGAACGTCCTCTTCAGCGCCTCCACCTGCGTCCGCTTGGTCCGGTCGTTGGAGTCGCGCACAGCATCTCTTTCCAGAAACTTGATCTCGTCCTTGATTTGCGTGTTCCTGATCTGCGTGCTGGTTACAATGGCCTCGAGTTCGGCGGTAGATCGGTTATCGGGCGAGGACAGCATGCGCTGGTGTACATTCGCAATGGCTTGGATATCAGAGGTAAGCAGGCCAATGCGCTGCTTGACGCCCTCGATGCGTGCGAAGAAGTCTTCCCTGGTCAGCGGCTTTGGTCCAGGCGCCTCCATGCCGCCTTGTCCATGGCCGGGTAGGTCAGACATGGGCACGTCGGTGTGTGGCACGTTTTGCGCCGCCGCGTTGGTCGAGTATTGCGACGGCTGCGAGTAGTTTGAGTCACCGTGGCGCTGCATTGGTGCAGGAGGACTCAGTTGCGACTCGTCTTGCTACATTGTCGCGTCAGCTGCATGAGATCACGTCGCGGCCGAGCAGCTGCTTACTCCTCCGCCATACGGGTTCGACGACCCATAACCGGTGCCGCCGTATGGGTTTGCCTGGCCGGCATAGCCTTCCTCGGCCTGCCCATACGGGTTTCCACCGTATTGCTGGTAGCTTTGCGACATGTCGATTGATTATTTGGCTGGCCTGGGTTTTGATCGTGAGGGAGCGCAGTGGAGCTTGAGATCAGCCGCGGAAGCTACGGAAACAAGGCCTGGGCGAAGCGAGCGCGTGAAATGAGCAAACAATCCAACAGTCAAGTCCGCTGCTCTTTCTCCACGAACCTCGGCTGGCGATGCGACGGCGAGGAGGTGATTGGGATCAGCTAGTGACGGTGGGAGCGCAAACTTGTTTTGACGGGGATGGGTGGGAAATTAAATGGCCATGAACCCTTCTCTCAGCCGCCGCGAACAGCACGCACGTCACCAATGGGACGGGGGCGGAGCTTGCGCCTTAGTCAGCATCCGCCTCAATGACCCGACTTGTGCATCAACCGTGGCCCGTAGCGAGCGCTTCCGCGAGGCGCAGTGCATCCCTCATAGCCATCGCAAGGCAACAACACAGTTTTGCGCCTCGTGAGTGCGTCCTCTTTCCTTCCCAATAGTCTCCTTCGTATGTTTTGGGCGAAAGCCCTCCGCTTCAACGGACAAGTAAGCCAAAACTTGTCGCCCAAGCAAACACACCCAAAGCCTCTTATCGATCCCTACTCTCACCACATGACGTAATGCTGGTAGCTGTCTGAGTAGGCTGGGCCAGTCATCTGTTGTTAACCCAGCAACTACGACTATTGTCTACGTTGTTCACCGCACATTCGCACGGACATTTCTCTACATTTCAGTACCTTTGAACGTTTTCTTCCAAGACATATATCCTATGATTGTGGAATACATAAAAAAGTTGGAAAGAGCGACACAACAATCTATTCGCATCGAGCTGTTAACACCTCCGCATCACGCCCGTCAATCTTCCCTTGCTTGTTGCACCAGATCAAAAGCCCACGAGTACAATTTTCTTGCTAGTTCTCACCCTTCACACGCGTTGATAGATAAGCAATAGTCTCTCCAACCGACGGGGAGTCTAGCACTTCCTCACTACTAACAAAAACGCCTTTCTTCGAGTATTCGGCAGCCAAGGCAGCAGCAGCGATAGCATTGCCCCATATCTCGAAAAATGGCGTCTGGTACGAGAACCCAGGATGTGACTTGAAATCAGCTCCCAGAACCGACGCCCAAGTCGACAAGACCATCTCCTCCAAAGCCTTGGGATATTCTGGTAGTGATGGCGAATCCACCTTGATCTGCTGTGGACGGTCGACTGCATCATCTCGTGGTGCCGTCACATTGAGCTGAGGAAGTGTCTCAGATATTTGGCGTTCCAACACATCGGGCAGCTTCTGATACACCGTAGTGAAGTATTCCAGTATCGTCTTGACCCAATCTGCGGAGAAAGCGTCGGTCGAATACCTCAATTCAACCTCCAACGCATCAGCTCGTGCAATGGTTTGCAACCAAAGATCCGCTTTGTCGTGCTCCGGCTCATGTACACTGAACTCGCACTCGCCATGCTCCGAGAAGGGAGGATCAACAAACGCGAAGCTAAGATGGTTTACTATCGAAGAGAAGCGCGTCCACCGAGGCCAGCTGGTACACTTCTCGATGATACGATAGTGTCCTAGATTGCCATGCTGGAGCGACTTCAAGTAGTTGCTCTGAACCGAGCTGAGGAGTGAAGAGGTCTGCGCAGTCGGTAGAACGTCGGTACGCAAGGGTAGGACATTCATGCATGGGCCTAGAACCTCTGATATGTTGGACATTGGCAGGTGTCTTCCGGAGATGATGTATCCAAACACGACCGAATCCTGGCCCGTGAGCTTCGACAGGACTATCGACCAGGCGGCGAAAACGGCGGTTGCGCTCGTGAAACCAGATGCCTTCAAATCCACCAGCGGGATTGAAGCTTTGACGACGCTGTTGATGGGGCAGCTCACGCTAGGACGGGTATGGTTTCTCACTTGGCTCATTGAGCTGTTGGCTAGGGCCTCCTTCCAGAACAATTCGGAATTCTTGCTCGCAAGGGACGCCTCGGCACAAAACTTGGTAAAGGGAATCACTTCCAATGGCCTGTCGTAATACAACGCTTCGAGCGATCGCCACAGCTTGTCGAGGCTGAGTGCATCATACTGAGCGTGGGAGATCCGAAGGACCAGTTGGTGCGTGCTGTCCGTGGCGTCTTTGACCAACGTGAAGGCAACCAGATGATCTCCAAGCTGCGTATGGCGCTTCATATCCTGCTGAATAGTCGCTTTGACATGCTCATCCAGGTTCTGGACGTCCCCTGATTCCTTCACAACAAAGTGGAAGGGGTAAGCCTCGGGTTTCAGAATAATCTGAAAGGTCTGTCCTTCCTTCACAGCGAACACCGTCCGTAGAATGGCGTGTCTGTCGATGAGTTGTTGGCAGGCGTTTCGCAGCTTGTCGGTATCCAGCGGCTTCTTGAACTTGAAGATCATGTAATCATGCCAGCCATGGGACTTTAGCAGACCCTGGGCGATACACCAAGCCTGCCAATCTGTTGCTAGAGCGATATCCTCGACATCTTTTTGTAGGAAGTTCGAAGCGATTGTACCTATTGAATACGTTGGATCTTCGCTCTCCAGCTTGGTCGAGTGGTCCTGTACCCCAAAGCTTGCCGCTGCGCTCATAGCTTGCAGAGTCCTGTGCTGCAGAATATCCTCAATGGATAGACCAACATGCTCTTTCCGTGCTTCTGCGATGAGCTTGATGCACTGTAGAGAATCTCCTCCAACGTAGAAGAAATCGTCCTGCAGCCCGATGTACTCCACAGGAACTCCTAGCACGGTAGCCCACAAACGCTGCAGTGTCTTCTCCTCAGGGGTCACTGGCGCGGCCTTGTCCAAAGAGCCAGTATGCTTGACTAATTCAATCAACGGCATTTCGGCAGCTCGCTGGCGCAGTAGCTTTCGATCGAGTTTCCCAGACGGGTTCAGTGGTCGATCCATGAGCTCCACGAGTCCGCGCGGAACCATGTAATCCGGAAGCGTAGTGGCCAGCTTCTCTCTCAACTGCTTTGCCTCGTGGGAAAAATCGCCCGATAGACCATTGATAAAGGCGACGAGCATTGGTCCGTTGCCATTCGCCGGTTCTACAATCTCCACCGCAACAATCACACCAGATGGCAGACAGTTCAATATCGCCGTCTCCACCTCGCCCAGCTCAAAGCGCTGTCCATACAACTTGACACGTGTGTCCTTCCTCCCTACAATTTGCACAACGCCATCCTCGACATACTTTGCCAGATCGCCTGTTCGAAACAATCTTGTCGGCCTCTTCTCCCCTCTCTTCCTCGCCCAGGCTGGCAGCTCTTCAATCAATGCTTTTGCATTAGCTTCGGGGTTGTTTCGATAACCTTGGAACAGTCCCGGTCCCTCGAAAAGCAGCTCTCCTGTTACCCCAATGGGCGCCAGCGTATCCGCATCATCCTCATCAACAATCCACGCACAGCCCGTCATAAACTGCCGGGCTCTACTCTTCTTCCCGCTCGTATCGACCATGTTGGCAATGCCCACGCCCTCTGTCATGCCGATCGCCTCGACGAGCGATAGTCGCGGCGCCCAGATGTCAATGAGTTGCTGCGTGACGGGTTCGCCGCCTACAGTCAGAAACTTCAAGCACTTTACGTCGTCTGGGTTTATTAGGTTGAGTAGCGTGGGCGTAAGCACCGTTCTCGTGATTTCTTTTCGCGAGATGAAGCTTGCTATACCGCCCATGCGCTCTCGCTCTGGTGGCAACACCAGTAAACCTCCGTTGCACAGCGTCTTCAGAATAGTGACGGTGCTGGCGGCAAAAGCCGGGGAGGCGAAATTGAGAACGCGGCTATTGGCTGCGTAGCCGTGGCCGTGGACGACGTTGGATACGGCAGCGCTTTGCGTATGCTGGACTACTTTGGGTAGACCCGTCGATCCAGATGTGAAACATACGTAGGCGAGGTCAGTCGGTGCAGTGACTGGAAGTTTGGCTTCATCAACTTTTCCCTCGTCTTGGCCAGAGACACTGCATATCTCGGGCACATTCGCCACGAGCTTCAGTTCTGTCCCTGCAAATCTCTCCCCATACTTTTCCTCAACCAACATCACCCTTGGACTGACTGTGGCCAAGCACGCATGTAGCCGCTCAGTGGGATTACTCGCATCGAGCGTTGTATACCCCATTCCTGCTTTCGACACAGCCATCATGCAGACGATTAGCCAGATGGACTTGTCGAAACAGATGGGGACAATCTCATCCGAGGTGATATCGCTAAGCATGCTGCGGAGATGAAAGGCTAGATGGGTAGAGTAGGTGTCGAGTTGGGCATATGTCAGCGTGCCATCTGGAGCGTCGACGGCGGGGTCGTCGAAGGAGTCCTTGACTTGTTTGGCAAACACTTGTGTGATTGTGAGTTGAGGGGTCGGTGGAAGACGGGCGTTCCAGGACCATATTTGGTCTTCTTCCTCCTGAGTGATTTTCTTCATATCATCTGTGGGAATGTCGGCCATGTCTAGACAGGCAGCTAAGACTTATACTTGGCGAAAGGAGGAGTGAGTGGTGATGGAATGTGTAAAAGGTCACCGCGAAGTTGATATGGAGTCAGACGCTTGATACATACCTGGGTAAGTACTTATAGTCATTCCTTTCTGCCCCGCACCACGTGCTACTACGTTTTGACAAGCAGGTCTAGCGGTTCAGAATACCCTGCTCGCAGTGTCTCTTGGCATATCCGGGCATGTAAGAACTACTGCATATATTCGGACCGAGTAGCATATCAGGCTAGGTCGCAAGGACATGCATACAGTACGTGAGTGGTGTGTGATGATAAGAGATACCATCCGTTGACTCACTAATAGCCGGTGGTGACATCTTTCACACCAGGGTGCTACTGAAACTGCTCATCGGCTCATCCCCCTCATGGAGCGGATGATCGAGGCGCTGTAAGATCATTCACTTCATGTTTTATATATACAGCAGCTTTGCAACGTCTACTCAAACACTCCTTTTAAAGTACAGAAGCGGAAAGAAGCTCATCTATGCAGAAACCCCCAGAACACCAAAAAGAAACAGATACCCAGGTTCTACCTGGTCCTTCCACTCCTTGCTCCCAGGCCTCAAATGTAAATCATGAATGTGCTTCACCCCTGGAACCGGGAGAAACCCACACTTTAGCCCAGAGTTCTCTAGCTCCTTTGTGAACAGCTCGGCTGTCTTGAACGGAACAATCTCATCCTCTGACCCGTGAATCACAAACGTAGGGACATTATAGGAACCATCCCGTACGTGTGCCATCGGGCTGATTGCTCTGACAAGCGCTGGGTCGGGTGTCTCCGCCAAGGCCTCGGTAGAGAGGCCATTAAGCAAGACTTTGAGTCCAATACCCTCCTTGAGAATCGCAAAGATGAGCTCCGAGCGTGGATCGCCACGCTTGACCCAGCCCATTTCACTGCTATCCATCATGGCGCCATAGTTTGTCACGGGTGTCCTCGGGAGCGATTGCATAATCTTCTCCAGCCGCATCCTGCGGGCCGGATAGTCGGTGTGATATCTTTCCAAGTCTCCAGATTCAAAGTCTGTCGGTCCGTAGAAACCCAGTATAGCAGCCGGTGGCTGGATGTTGAGTTCCTTGGTTGTCCAAGCAAGACTCATAGCAAGATGGGCACCGGTGGACCAGCCGATAGCGGCAATGCGAGAGGTGTCGATTGCAACGCCAAATTTGGATGTGATTGTAGAGAGCTTTCCCTGGATCCAGACGTATGCATCTCGAACATCGGAAAATGGCCCTTCAATGACGTTGACCTCGGGACATAAGCGGTAGTCCACGCTGACGGGAAGGATGTTGTGCGAAAGCAAAAACTCTGTCTGCGCTGGTCTGATTGCTTTGCGCGACAGTGTCATGTGGCCACCTCCATGGATCATCAGTGCTATGTGGTTGTTAGTCGAGACGAAAAACGCGTGTGCAGGGGTTGTTTACCTACAGGCATTGAGCCGGTAGGCGGACTCTTAGGCAAATAGATATCCGCTTCTATCTCAATCCCATCCACGGATTTGTAAACAACCGTCTTGGCTCCAGTCGCTGGCAACTCTGTTTGACGATACGGCTCGGGGTGTTGCTTTGCAGAGGCGACGAGCAGTCGTTGTAGATTGCAGTCAGGCACCGTGCTTTGAGAATAGGTAGCACTGGGAAATCCAGCTTGATGCAGAAAGTCCATCCAGACTTCTGCGGACTGGATCGCGTGGTTAGCATCGTTTGCCAACCACCAGCCGTCTAGCAAGCCGAAAACAATCTCATGCCAATCAAAGACAGTGGTGATCTCGGAGAGAATCATGAGACCATTTGAGTTCAGCATTTGCTTGATGCGATGACAAGTGTCAGTCCTGTTGGCTGTTGCATGAACGCAATTTGTACCGATTGCGATGTCAAAGCTGCCCTTCATTTCCGCAGGAGGTTCGCGCTCTAGATTGAGTGTCTTGAATTGCATCCACGGATATTTGAACTTCTTCGATGCATTCCGAACAAGCGTTTGAGCTATATCCGTGAATACATACTCGATCGGGTGGTTGAGAGCACTCAGTGCTTCACCAAGTCGTTTGGTGGTTCCCCCCATGCCGGCTCCGACCTCGAGAATACGAATTGGCCCATCAGCTTTCTCGACTAGACGAACAATGAAGTCGACAAGAAGCTCAGTAAGCGTGGCAAACATAGGGGCCTTGGTATAGAAGTTTCCGATGATTTCCTGTGATTTGCTGGTGCCGAAGAGAAGTTTGACAGGGTCTTCGGCACCCGTCAAGCACTCTGCAAGCTTCGCGCCGGTCAGAGCCATGAGTTCAGCCTCACAGCTATATTGAGGGTAGTCGGTGATGAGGTTGCGTAATAGTTGGGAAGAAGGAGGGAAACTGCATGGATGGGATGACCTGACGTATTCCGAGTCTTTCTCCTCGATGATGTCGTGCTTCTGGAAAATCTCGTAGTACCTCTGCACTACCTTGCCGTGCTTAGACTGATAGACGAAATCAGGAATCTTTTGGCCGGCCTTGAGATCTCTGAAATCAACTCCCAGCTTTTGAAATCCTTCGACGAGGTAAGCAAGAAGTAGCTCATCTTGACGAGCGGCGACCTCGGCGAGATATTTCGTAAACTGGCAAGACTTTGCATAGTCTTGGAGGGAAGGCTCTGCTGCAAGCAGAGATTGGAATGGATCTGTAATACCTGCAGGTTTACCAGACCGGCTTGCAGACGTAGCAGTCGCTGGTGATTTCGGCACCTTCGAGATGGAGGGGCTCGGCTTCGATGAACTGATCCCAGCAAGCTGCAGCACCTCTTTTACGGACAGATCGAGCAGAGTCTCGGTACTGTCAAGATTGACGTTGAACTCATCACAAATACTAGATCCGAGTTCTGTCGTAGAAAGCGAGTCAAATCCGAGGTCCTGAAGTAATTGATGTTCCTTGATCTGGCTGACATCCGCACCACAAAGCTCTGAAATGAGTTCTAACAACTTCGTACGCCGATTGTCACTCGGAGAGTCTTCAGTAACCGTCTCAGAAGCTGGCGGCGTCGGTATTGAGACCTGTTTCTGGGATGGCGCGGTGTGCTTTTGCTTTTGCTTGACGTTGTTGACGTCAGCCAACGTCATTTGGCACAACGCAGCAAAACTTAGTGTTAGAAGATCGCTAGGGGAGACCATTTTACCAAAGCGCTCGCTTATTTCATCGGAGAGTTCGACAGATGCAAGTGAATCAACGCCAAGATCGCCAATACAAGTGTTCGAGGAGATGAAGTCAGCCGGTGCGCCAGTGTATGACGAGATCATCTCCCGTAATGGAGCCTCTCTGTCGTCGGAGTCGTCTTCAACCACCGAAGAAGCGCACGAAGAGACCGAAGAATTGTCGGGCGTCAGTAGGGGAAGACTCTGAGCGAGGGTAGACCTAGGACTGGGAAGAGAAGGAAGTGCCACCTGTTTCAAATTGGCTTTCGACCCATTGGCTGCATCTAGTGTTCGCTCAAGCTTGGATATCTCTAGACGGTGAAATTTGGCACCTATAGCTGTCATGGCTATCTCACCATCTTTGGTCAAGACAAAAACGTCGCCGGTAGCATGGACATCGTCGATGAGTGTGAACATGGCGTATACATTCCAGGCCTTTTGAGTGTCGAAGTCACAAAATTTGGACATTGTAACACTTTCGAGTCCAGAAGCCACAAACACCTGACCTTGAGGGCAAGCGTTGCTGCTATTAATAAGCAAGCCAGAAACCTGGATGAATGCATCGATGGATGCAGTGTCACAATGTTTTGTGACTGTACTTTCATCGCCTCCGATATGGTTGCCCGGCATGCGGATCTCAGCCAGTGCCTCATTGTTATCGATGATGATGCTCTTGATCCCATGCAAAAACTCAGCGTAGTCGACAACTTTTGAGAATAATTGGTACGCTCGTCCGCCACTAAGCTTCTCGGAGCTGGGACTCGTTCGGATCAACGCAAAGCGGTCAGCTATGAGTCGCTTGTATGTTGAAAACCGAGGCTGTTCAATCAAATACATTTTGCCTCTGCCATGAACAGTTGCACGCCCTGAGCTGTTCCCGGAACCGGTGGAACTCGAAAGGACAAAATTCCAGCTGTTCTTGCCAGTCTCCTCTAATAGCAGGGTCACGTCACGGTTCAGGTTGACACCCAGTGGTGATTCGAAGACTAGATCCTCGAACACCAGCGAACCGGAGCCGAGATCTGCGCCCAAAAGCTGAACTGACATGGCTGCACATTCCATGTACATGGAAGCAGGGCAAAGCGGACGACCTCTGACTGCATGGCCATTTACGATTTCACGGAAGCGACTTGCCGAGCTGTTGATTTCAAACTTCTCCGTACGGCCGGTCGACCCAGCATAACTCAGCAACCGGACGGGAACATGGGCAGGGGCAATCTCAGGCTTTTGCGAACTGAGATTGGCCAGCTCATGTTGGAGCTCAGTAGCCCTGTCTATGTTTTCTAGCCATGCCTTGGTCTTCTGGAATTGATAAGGTGGCAGCCAGATGGGTTCCACGCCAGCATCGGACGGAGCTAAGAAACTCCATGGAGTGATGTCGATTCCTTCCTTCCAGAAGTCGATGATGAGTTGAGAGAGGACCTCGGTAGGCTGGTTGACCCCGGCTGTCTTGATGCCGTAGAATGAATGTATATCTGATCTGGCAGTCGCACGCTTGACCATGGGGACTATAGACGAATCAAATCCTGCTTCGAGCCAAATGCAACCTCCTAGGCGCGCTTCTATCCGCTGAACAGCATCAACAAAGTAGACTGGTTGTCGGAGATGCGATACAACATGCTCAGCGGTGATCGATCCAACTTGTACTTGTGTACATGATTCGATAGGAATGGAAGCTTCCTTGAACTTCAAAGATTCCAAGGATGTGGCGAGGTCGTTCCGCAGTGGCTCGGTGAAAACAGAATGAAACCCATGAGTGACATCAAGTCTCTGACTTCTGACGCCCTTGAACAAGGGATCAACAGCCAACAGCTTTTCCGCCTCAGCCACTGCAGTCTTTGTTCCAACAACAACCTGGCTGTTGGGGCCATTGAAGCAAGCAATCTCTAGGGAGTCGCTACCAACGGTTTTAACGATTTTTGTGACAATAGAAACCGGCGCGAAGATAGCAAGCATAGTGCCTTTCTCTGGCCCCCATTTAGTCACCATAAGCTGGGCTCGAGTAGCGACGAGCTTGAGAGCGTCTTCCAGAGAGAGCACGCCTGATATAGCCAATGCTGTCAATTCCCCAAAGCTGTGGCCTATGGTACAAGCAGGTTGGATTCCGGCGTCTATCCAACACTTAGAACTTGCGTATTGGACAGCCATGGTACCCGTCTGCAACAAAATCGGGTCGTCAATGACTGTGGTTTGGAAGACAGCTGGAAGGATGGAGGGAAACCCAAGTGCGATGAGAATACGATCGCATTCATTGACGTAGTGGCGTAGCCTAGGGTTGGACTTGTACAAAATCTCTGATAAACCAATGGTCTGCTTGCTTTGGCCGGAGAATGCAAGTACCACAGGTTTGGAGGAGGTAGGTATATTACATGGTGAGATGTTAGCGGAGAGTTCGATTTCCAGGCCCGCAATTTCCGAAACTGTCGTCATCCATGCCACAGAATGACGCTTTCGACGCTCGGAGAGTGTATAAGCAAGGCTTGCAAGGTCCAGATCCGTTCGGCTGATGTGTGACTTGAGTAGTCTTGCGTAGGCCTTGAGACTCTCTACTGTATGGGCAGAGAGTATGATAGGATACATAGTGCTCGCAGGCAAGTGGATTTGACTTCTCGAAAATGTTAGTTTTGTTTCTCTGCCAAAGAGCCAGATGCAAACTTACGCTCTCCCAATATTCTTCCGAGGTCCTTCGCAGACAACAAGTGCTGCATTGCTTCCCGCCGCCCCATAGTTGTTGACCCAG